>Ga0070741_10007600_pt1 | contig 22311 bp, 16 predicted proteins | sample Coa_R1_4_FD_66440 | JGI IMG/M metagenome (GOLD analysis project Ga0070741, IMG submission 66440) | Surface soil microbial communities from Centralia Pennsylvania, which are recovering from an underground coalmine fire - Coalmine... | ecosystem: Environmental > Terrestrial > Soil > Unclassified ... | reverse complement strand
ATCGGTGTCGCAGCGCACTCGCGAGATGGGGATTCGTCTCGCATTGGGAGCCAATCCGTCCAGCGTTATACGGAGCGCCGCAGCGCCAGGCATAGTGCTTTCGCTGGCTGGAGTAGCAGCTGGTTTAATACTTTCGCTATTCGCCACGCGGCTTTTGAAAAGTTTGATATGGGGCGTCAAGACGACTGATCCGGCAACGTTCGCGACAGTCGCCGTATTATTGATCGCCATCGCGATCGTCGCAAGCATCGTTCCTGCTCTGCGACTCGCGCGCATCGACCCCGCGCAAACGCTTAGGGCGGAATAGGCCAACAATAAATCTGATTAGGGCCGCACGCGTTGCAGACAGCCTTTATAGGCTGTTTCCGTCATGTTTCCCGTAGCGCAGAAGAGCCAGGGAAAAGTCTCCGGCGTGATCGCGTCGCCTTCCGGATGCGACACCGAATACAGGGTACTCCAGCGCGCTTGCATCGCCGAACTTTTTTGGACTGCTTGATACACCTTATTGAAATTCTTGAAATCGAGACGGTTGATGTGCCACGCTTGCGCAAAGTTATATTCAGCCTTCCAGTCGGCGCCAGCATCATCACTACCGAGATCGTTCAGGTTTGAAAGATAGTACGTCGTGGCGTCGCGCAATTTTCCATCACTCTGATAGGTCACGAGGCGAAAAGCTGGATTCTGCCCCACAAGCGGACTCAGGCCGGGAGCTAGCAAGACGAGCGAATGGTTTACCAAACGAAAGTCGTCCGTATGCTCATGACCAGCGAGGCTAATCGTGACAGTGTTGCGGTAACGCTCGATGAGCTTTTCGAACTTATCGTTGTAAACCGGGTTCCACATGGGAACGATCGGCTTTTCTGATCCCCCGTTCTTAGGATGCGAGGTGGCATAGCCATCGAGGCCCGGTGCGATATGGAAGATCAACCAAACTTTCTCATGATGCACATTCGCATCGGCAAGTCTAGCCGACAGCCACCCCATCTGGTCGCTGGCGGGATCGGACGCGGCGCTGGTCGCGCAGGAATTTCGATATTTCGGCGAAAAGTACACCGAGTTCAAAGCAATGATCCGGTAGTGCTTCAGCACCGGATGACGCACGCTATAACTCCCCGAGTTGCGCCAATCCGACTTGCTAGCATCATCAGCCAATGGGCCAAGCATACTTGCCACCGCCCCGCCCGTGTCACTCAGAAAGGCGCCCTGCGGTTGTAATTCGTAATCGCCGCAGTCGCTGTCGTTATTGCCCAGGGTGAATAGAACCGGTTTTCCGAGAACCAAATCGGCCAATTCGGTAGCAACGAACTGGACGGTCTTTGCCGCGAAACGGCGAAAGTCCGCATCGTCGTGTTTAGTAGCGGTCTGGTTAAATTTCGATCTGAAGTTGTGGACGAAGATATCGCCCGTAACTATGGTGAATTGCGCGCTCTGCGAAGTTTTTTTGATCTCCGCCAGGGACGACGCGAGCAGCGGCCAATTCGTGTCTTGGCCGAATTGGGCGGCGCGACCGGGGGATGAGTTAAGAATGCGCGCCCAATCAGTCACCTCGGCATCTGCCAATTCGTTCGTCAATGCGGCATTTGCGGTTGGATCGAAGTGAATGTCAGAGATCCACAAAAACTGAGAAGGCGGTTGCGCAGCAGCAGACGCCTCCGAATGCGGCAGCAGAAAAAGCACCGTGAGGCAAATTGCCCCACTCGTGCACCTCATGTTCATTCTTTGTAGTATCCGGCATGGCGTCAAAATAGAGATCGAAGATGGAAGAATCGCGCCCTAGCCGGACGGCTTTTCGCGTTGCCACGCGCCGCGCGGCACATCAGATTCTGGATCGGCCACTTGTATTTGAAGATCCACTCGCGCTGCGCATTCTCGATCGAGAAACGGCAACCGCGCTCGAAGCGAGCCCTGCGGATTTTGATGGCAGCGCGTCCCGCGCCTTTCGTGCCTTCTTCGCGGCGCGAGCGCGTTATGCCGAAGATCAACTTGCGCGCGCAGTCGAAAACGGAGTGCGGCAACTGGTTATTCTGGGCGCTGGACTCGATACGTTTGCCTATCGTAACCCACACGCGCATTGCGGATTGCGGGTTTTCGAAGTGGACCATCCAGCCACTCAAGCCTGGAAACGGCATCGTCTAGAGCAAGCCGGCATCGCGATTCCAGATCTGCTTACGTTCGCGCCAGTAAATTTTGAAAGCCAGAGCCTAAGATCCGGTCTACACGATGCGAGATTCGATTTCGGCAGGCCAGCTTTCTTCTCCTGGCTGGGCGTCACGCCGTATTTGACCAAAGATGCATTTCGTTCCACTCTCGCCGTTATTGCCGAACTTCCCGCGGGTACGGCGGTCGCGTTTGATTACGGGATGGATCCCAAACTGCTCACATTGAGAGAACGATTCGGCCTCAACATGCTGGCCAAGCGCGTCGCCTCCGCCAACGAGCCATTCCGCTTGTTTTTCACGCCTGATGAGCTGTCGGACGAATTGCGCGCAGCCGGGTTCAAATCAACCGAAGACCTTGGTTTGGACGAAATTAATGCGCGATATTTCGCAAATCGGGACGACGGCCTACGGATCTTCAGCAATGCCGGCCACCTGGCCTGCGCGTGGTTATAAGCCCAGCACGCCATACTAGAAATACATATGCTTGGTGGCCGGTCCGTGGAATCGCAGGGTTATTCTCTGCCCGAAGTCCATGGCAGTATTGCCACCTCGCATACTCGCACATGGAAACGTCTTCTTGCCTTTGCCGGACCCGCGTACCTAGTCAGCGTCGGCTACATGGATCCGGGCAATTGGGCCACCGATCTTGAAGGCGGAGCACGTTTCGGCTATCGCCTCCTGTGGGTGTTGGTTCTTTCCAACGTTGTTGCGCTTCTTTTACAAACGTTGAGCGCTCGTCTAGGCATCGTGGCGGGTCGCGATTTGGCCCAATCCTGCCGTGACGAATATCCCCGCCCGGTTAGCTATGTACTGTGGGTGCTCTCCGAAATCGCCATCGTGGCGTGCGATTTAGCTGAAGTTCTGGGTGCTGCGATCGGTCTGAATTTGTTGTTTCATCTTCCTTTACTGATAGGTGTGCTGGTTACGGCTGCCGACACGCTGCTCATTCTGTGGTTCACGCGTGTTGGGATTCGGGTTGTTGAAGCTTTCGTGTTGGTATTGATCGCGACTATTGCCGGTTGTTTTGCGTTCGAGATCCTGCTGGCCCATCCTGCCCCGGGAGAAGTGCTCACCGGTCTGGTGCCGCGTCTCAATTCGAGCACGGTCTACATTGCGGTCGCTATTTTTGGCGCAACGGTGATGCCGCACAATTTATATCTGCATTCCGCGCTGGTGCAAACCAGGCGTTTGGGAAGCACGTCAGACGACAAGCGTCTCGCCTGCCGGTACAACCTGTTTGACTCGGCGTTGGCGCTAAATGGCGCTCTATTCGTAAACGCCGCGATCCTAATCATGGCCGCGGCCGTTTTTTTCACGCGCCACATAGTTGTGACCGAGATTCAACAAGCGCATCAACTGTTAACTCCGCTGCTGGGCACCACGGCGGCCAGTGTACTGTTTGGCACAGCACTTCTCTGCTCCGGCCAATCATCCACGCTTACCGGCACCATGGCCGGCCAAATCGTGATGGAAGGATTTCTTCACTTCCGAATCCAACCATGGCTTCGGCGAGCGATCACGAGGTTCCTTGCAATAACGCCGGCTGCTTTGACCATCTATTTTGCCGGCGAAGCGGGCAGTTATCAGCTTTTGATTCTCAGTCAGGTGGTCCTGAGTTTACAATTACCGTTCGCAGTTATCCCGCTTGTTCATCTAACTTCAGATCGCAAACGCATGGGTGAGTTTGCTAACGGACTTTGGCTGAAGACTGGCGCCTGGTTTTGTGCCGCCTTCATATTGGCTTTGAACGTCTGGCTGCTGTGGAACCAAGCTTCGGACTGGACCGCCCAAAGTGGTGTTCATCGCCCGCTCATCTTCACGAGTATCGCCATTGCCGCTTTGGGTTTTTCTGTCCTGCTCGGCTACGTCATGTTCTGGCCGATTATCCGCCAGTTTCCGACACGCACCGAACGAGTGGCGATTGCCGTTGAAGGACCGGCGGCTCCCACGTGGGTTCCGCGTTCTTACTCAACGATTCTCGTCCCGCTGGACCATAGCGAGTCTGATCAGGACGCCATGGGCGATGCGCTCTCGCTGGCAAAGCTGCACAATGCGCGAATAGTCCTTCTGCACGTGGAAGAAGGAGTGACCAGCCAACTTTTCGGCTCTCAGTCTTCAACGGCCGAAATCGCCGAAGGAAAACAGTATCTCGATGACATCGTCGAGTCGCTGCAAGCGCAAAAGGTGAGTGTCGATGTCGTCGTCCGCCACGGAAATAGGCCGGCGAAAGAAATCGCTGCGGCCGTCGCGGAGGTACAGCCTGATCTCGTTGTAATGGCTTCGCACGGCCACCGCGGCATCAAGGACTTGGTTTTTGGAACCACCATTAACGCAGTCAGGCACCGTATTCGCGTGCCGATTCTGATCGTCAGTGGCGGACACAGAAAATGATCGATCTATCTAAAGGCAGAATTCTTGTCACAGGCGGTGCAGGTTTCATCGGCAGCTCTCTTGTTTGGGAGCTCAATCGCCGAGGGGCAACCAACATTCTGATATCGGACTTCCTTGGCGAAGAAAAGAAATGGAAAAACCTGGTTGCGTTACGCTTCGCGGATTATATAGAAGCCGACGACCTTCTGATGAGGGTGGACACCTCCCCGCATTACCTTGAAGACATCAGCGTCATTTTCCACCTTGGCGCTTGCTCTGCGACGACCGAAACAAACGCTGTGTATCTGATTCGAAACAATTTTGAATACACGAAAGCACTTGCCCGTTTTGCACTGCAATCGAATCTGAGATTCGTCTACGCTTCGTCCGCGGCCACGTATGGATGCCTGGAATCGCGCGTGTCGGAATCGATTCCGCTGGATACGCTGCGTCCGCTGAACATGTACGGCTATTCGAAGCACTTATTCGATTGCTATGCCCAACACAGCGGCATTCTGTCTCAGATCACCGGCCTCAAGTATTTCAATGTTTTCGGCCCCAATGAAGCGCACAAAGGCGACATGCGAAGCGTCGTTCACAAGGCGTTCTATCAGATTCTTGAAACGGGACAGGTGTCTCTATTCAAAAGCTATCGGCCGGAATTCCAACACGGCGAGCAACAGCGCGATTTTGTTTATGTAAAGGATGCGGTTGCGGCCACGATTTACTTAGCTGAATGCATCGATGGCGGCGGATTATTCAACATCGGCTCCGGACAGCCCAATACGTGGCTCGCTCTAGTAAAAGCCATATTCGCATCATTAGGTCAACCGCCGAATATCAAGTTCATTGAAATGCCGGAACAACTGCAGGACAGATACCAGTACTACACATGCGCCGATATCAGTAAACTTCGGAATGCCGGCTTTACGCAACCCATCATGCCGCTGGCCGACGCCGTTCGAGACTATGTAGTTAATTATCTAATTCCCGACAGATATTTGGGCGATGAGCCGGCTGAACCCCGCCTCAAGCGATCCGACGCCGTGCGTTGACTCACGCGTTCGCAGCGATTCTTATACTGTAGATATGTTCTTTCGCCGAACACGTCCGAAGATTCCGACGTTCTCTGAGCGTGTCGACCTCTTACGGGGCGCGGGTTTCGGCATTGAGAATCTCCCCGACGGCCGCGTGAAGGTCTCGAAGCATGGCGTTGCGGCGATTATTGGAGACGAGGGAAAGAATCAGCCTGCCATTGAAAAGGCCGGTGTTCTTATTGGAACGGACATCGCTACGCTACTCAGCGCCGGATATCAAATGTTTCTGGAAACGCCGAAAGGCAAGTGCTTTCCTGCCACTGCGGAAAAATTGAAAGCGCTTCATGAATTCGAAGAGGACGTGAAAGAAGCGCTGGGCTTGGAAAGCCTATATAATACTTCGCTCGGAACAACAACTCCGAAGCATATGTACGACCGAGTCTTCAAACGCGATGCCGGTCAACAACCGAAACCTTGGGAAAGCAGGGACCATCGCATTGTGCCGCCCGAGACCAAAGACTCAATGCACAACGATACCCAAGTTCCGGCTCATCTCGCGGAATAAAACCGCCGCATACAGATCGCCGAAATCAATAACAAACGGCTGCACCTTTATGTGGCGGGCCTGATCTGTTTTACCTTGCCGGTTCAGCGATGCCGCCAACATCGTGCGGGCCCGTAAGTCCCGATCGCCACTCTGCTGCACGATGTTCTGCCAAATTTCCGCCGCATCGCTGTAATGGCCGCCCAAAAACAAGCCGTAGCCAAGAACAAGCACCTTCGCCTGCTCATTAGTTGCTAGTAACGAAGAAGCATTCACCTGCTGTTTCCAAGAATCGGATGGACCGTTTGCGGTTGCAAGAAGGGCAACAATATTACCGGAGGAGTTAGGCCTTTGGTCGAATTGCTGAGCTTGCGCAGCAGTTTGCTTCGCCGTCGCGAAATCGTTCTCCATCATCTGCCACACCGCCAACTCGCTGTATGCAATGGCATGCGCGGCAGGACTTGCAAAGTTGGCGCCGGTCAATAATTCCGTAGCTTTTTGCGGTTGACCAGATAGTTTCAGCCACACGGCGCGAAACAACGTTTTTACGTCGGGATTCGTAATTGAGGCAAACAGGCGTTCGGCAACGACGTTAGCCCGCGAGACGTCGCCTTCCAATAAGATGCAAAGCGCAAGCTCGGGCAATACCGCTGTGTTGTTATCCATGCCGACTAATAACTTCTCTGCTTCCGCAAAGCGGCGAGATTCAAACAGTCCATCGGCAAGCGCCCGACGCACGGTAACGTTATCCGGATTCAAGTCCAGCGCTCTTTGCAAATAGCGCGTTCCATCCGCGGTATCGCCATTTAGAAAACTGAGCGATCCAAGCGTCACAAGCACGTCCGATTCATTAGGGGCAATTTGAAGCACGGCGCGAAAAGCCGCGGCTTGCTGGGTTAGCGGCGCATGCGATAACCGCGTGAGAAAAGCATCAAAGCGAGCTCGATCATAGGGTGTGAATTCGGCCTTATGGCGAGATGCACTCTGAAGCAATGCATTCAAATTCTGCGGTTCGCTCTGCGCCTCCGCATCCGCCAACGCTATATACGCAAAGCCAAACGATGGATCGAGGCTGACCGCTTTGGTCAACGCCGTTATCCGATCGGACACTTTAGCGGTGGTGACAGCGGCGACATAGGCCTGAAGCGCACGGTCGTTCTTTGTTGAAAACGAACTCGCTCCGCTATCCAATCGCTTCGCCAATTCATTCAGCAGCGGGAGAACTCCGGCGGAAGCTGGACCGGAAAGATCCACCGTCTGCCGGTCTTTTTGAGTAGCATTGTCGGTAATCGCAGCTTCGATATGGATGCGATCGGCGCGCTGTGTGACAGTGACGCGCAGAACTTCGTTTGCACCGTTTTGATACGCGCCAGATTGATCGTTCACCAGCACCGGAATCAGCGAATGCGAAGTCGACAGATCGGTTTGCAACACAAGCTGGACGGCGCCTGCAAGCCAATCTGAAGAAGCGTCATCTATCAGAATGTTTCCGGGTGGTATGGCGATGCGCGTTGACGATAGTCGCGGCGCGCGTGCGCAACTGAACAGCAACAGACAGAGAAGGGGGAAAAACCGGAATGAGAAACGCAGAGCGTCTTAATTATAAGGGCTTGGGATTTTCTAGCATCAATTGCTTAAATGCCGGCTCAGTTTTCAGCACCGCGAACTCCGGCATCGCCGGAATTTTTTCGCGATCTTTCACGCCCTCTTCAAGCGCCTTACGAAGGTAAATGATGGCCCGATCGTTGGCGCCGTTTCTTGCGTACATCTTGGCCAGATACAAATGAAACATGGCGCGTTCTTCGACAGTGCGTTCCTGCATGAGCGTACCGAACGTGCTGTGATGTTCGAACACGTCCGGGTCAAGTTTCAGCGCTTCCTCGTACCACTTGCTCGCTTCCTTGTAATCCTTGCGAGCAAAGTAAGCGGCGCCTAGGTTAGCGTCCACCGAAGCGGACGGTTCCGAATAGCGCAACGATCGTTTATACAGGCCGATCGCCCGGCGATAACTCTTTCGCGCGTAATAAATCGTTCCGAGATTGTTGATAGCCTCACTGTACTTGGGGTCGAGCTTAATGGCTCGCTCATAATTCTTTTTCGCCAAATCGAGCTGAAGCATCTGGTGGAACGCGATGCCGATCTTATTCGCGAGCACGGCTGAATCGGCGGGTCCCTCGCGATACATATCGATAGCCTCGCGATACATTTTGCGAGCCATGTAGATGTCGCCGCGAAGCTCGGGCGTGACGAGAACCGGCGGTCCAATCGGCTTGGCCAGCGGAATATTCGATACCGAGGCGTGAAGATCTGTGGAAGCGGGCGCAGTTTGCTGCGCCGGCAACGCGGCTGCTGAAATCAGAACGGCAACTGCTCCCCGAGCGAGACGTGACAGCGAAAAAGAGATCATGGCGATCCCCCTTTGTGCTTACTATATACCTTTTAAAGTGACGTTGGAGCTTTTTTCCGATAGTCCCGGATCAGTGAAAAATGCTCTTCAGTTTGTCGAAGAAACCGTGCTTCTGCTGATCCTGTTTGTTTTTGACGTTTTGGGGGTTCTCGGGATCCGCAGGAGAAGACATACCCCCTGGGGGTACTGGGACGTTAGGTAAAGTAGATTGTCCTTGCGGCGATGCTGTCTCCCAGCCCGCAATTTCCGTGGATCCGCCTTGGTGAAGCGGGCAAAACTGAGCCGGTTGTGTGCCTAGAAGGTAATAGTCAGTTCCTACCTTCGGGCAGGCGCTGGTAGCCAGTTCGCCGCTATCGGGATCTACCTGCGCACTCACCACACCTTCAGGAACGTCGAAGTCACTAACGTCTCTGTATTGACGATGTTTGTGGGCACGCTTCATGAAGTCGGTCCAGATTGGCAGCGCGGCTTTAGCCCCATCGAGTTTCAAGTCCTGATAGTTATCAAGCCCGACCCATACGATGCAGAGCAATTTTGTGGTGAACCCTGCGAACCACGCGTCGTGAGAGGTGCCGGTTTTTCCGGCGGCCGGGAGGGTGAAACCCCGGGCTCGCACGCCAGCGCCGGTCCCGCTGCGCAAAACCTCCTGCATCAAACTGATCATCAGGAAGTCGATCCGCGGGTCAAGGATCTTCTTGGTTTCCAATTGAGAAGCCCACGAATCGCCGCCGGCTTTGTCTACAATCCGCTCGATCATTCTTGGTTTAACCATGACACCGCGGTTTGCAAATAACGTGTAAGCGCCCGCCATCTCCAGCGGAGTGACGTCGTAAGCGCCTAAAGCCATGGCCGGTGTTGGGCGGATGTCCGCCAAGCCGGCTTTATGCGCGAGATCGGCCACGGCGCCGTAGCCAGCCGCCTCTGCTACCTCCACTGCAGGTACGTTCAACGATTTGGCAAAAGCTGTCCGCAGGGTGACATCGCCTTGCCACTCCCCTTTGTGATAGTCGGTTGGCTCGTAGTCTTTGCCATTAAAAGCAAACGTTTCGGGTTCGTCGTGAAAGATAGTCGATTGCGTAATGGGGTCGGGATGATCCCACAAGCCGGTGTTCAAGGCCGCAGCATAGACGAACGGCTTAAACACGCTGCCGGACGGACGCTTGGCAAGAATGTGATTGAGCTGGCTTACGCCGTAATTTCTGCCGCCAATTAGCGCTTTGATCTCACCCGTATGAGGATCTAAGCAAATCAAAGCGACTTGCGGCTCTTCTACCGGACTACCCGTTTTGTGACGTTTTGCAAGTATCTCATCCACCTCGTGCATGCCGGATGCAACCGCTTCAGCCGCATCGCGTTGCAGATCCAAATCGAGAGTTGTGTAGATTTTCGATCCCGAATCCTGGAAGTCGCGATCCTGAAACTGGTCGGCGAGTTGCTCATTGACCAGGTCGACGAAGTAGGGCGCGTCGGCTGATTCGATGCCCTGCTTCGCAGTCACCATTGGAGTTTCAACCGCGGCATCATACTGGGCTTGCGTGATGTAGTTGTTTTCGAGCATTCGTGCCAAAACAACGTTGCGGCGATTTCGCGCGCGCTCCGGCCACCGGACAGGATTCCGGAAACTGGGCTCTTGAATTAATCCCGCCAGTGTCGCCGCCTCAGGAAGGGTAAGTTGCCGGATATCCTTGCCGAAATAGGCTTGTGCCGCTTCGCCAAAACCACGGATGGCAAACGAGCCGCGGCGCCCCAAGTCGACTTGATTGGCATAATATTCAAAAATCTTTTGTTTGGTGAGCTTCCGCTCCAAGTGAATGGTGATCAGCAGTTCGTCGAATTTACGCGTCCAGGTTTTGCGGCTGTCAAGCCATAGATTGCGAGCCAACTGCTGGGTTAAGGTGGATGCCCCCTGCGCATTCCGGTGCTCACGAACATCGACGAAGACAGCTTTAATAATTCGGATAGGGTCGAATCCCGAATGCTGAAAGAAGCGCTTGTCTTCAATGGAAATTACCGCTTGAATGAGAATCTGCGGAATGTCGTCGTACTTGACCAGGCGGCGCTTTTCGCGATTTTTGTCGTACAAACTGCTTAAGAGCTGCGGCGCCAACGTATATTCCGTTCGCGCAGTGTTATCACTCAACGAAATGATGGATGAAATCCGGCCATCCGCGAAGCGCAGAACTCCGGCGTCCGACCCCGGATAGGAGTGATCCCCGGGAAAGACCTCCAACGCATCCGGACGCATATGGTACCAGCCCCCGGCATTCGTTCTTCCATCTTCCACATAGCCGGCTTCGCGCAATTTCGCCGCGAATTGCAAAGGTGTACCCGGATCTCCCACTCCTACAACACGCGGGGCTGCATAGAGCAGTGATGAGTTTGGAAACGGCCCCTGTGCCAGCTTCTCATCGGTTAGCCGGGCGTACTTCATGTAATACGCCGACACCACTACCAGCGCAATAACCGCAACGGCTATAGCGCCAAACAGAATGAAACGAGCTAAAGGAGAAGGAGAACCGGAAGCCGCTTTGCGGGTTGAACCTGTTTTTCCGGGAACTCGAATGCGAATGGGCAAATTTGAACCTAGCTTTATCCGCGGATAACGTTTTGCTGCCCAAAGGTATCGGGGCTGTGCAAATTCGGTTCCGTCGACCCAAACATCCCCTGGCTAGCAGGCTGCTTTCAATCCCTTGGACGCCGGAAGAATCCCTTAGTTACTTCGGGGTTTGATAATACGATTCTAGCTCTTTCCAGATGTCATCGTCGTGCGGCTGCCAATCCGGAAAGTGATGGCCGGTAATTTGCAATTCTTCAATACTCAAGGTGCCGTGTCCAAATGGACAGATCAGTTCCGTACGCGGACGGCCGAACGTGACCAGATGACCCCACGAACCGGAGTTGATGGGCATAATCAACCGTCGAAGACACGTTCTGCAGCGCCGCCGCTGGTCCCTTAGGATCAATGAAAGCAATCCGGCGCCTAGCAGCCAGACTCCCAACATCAGAAAGGTGTAGAGCATGTCGTGCAGGAACAAGGGCGGATGTCCGTATCCTGCAATCAGGCGCGGCTTCGGATAAAAGAACGCCAAGGCAGCTTGCAACACGTACACAGCCCCCGCACCAATCGCCAATTTGGCGACCAGATAGAGCCAGTACTTCATTACTTTCATTAGACTCCTCCCGCGCGGCGACGGTTCCTGACCTTGGAATCGTTAATTACGCAGCAAGTTTCTGGCCAGGAAAAGAAGGTTAGCGGGCCGCTCGGCGAGGCGCCGCATAAAGTAGGGGTACCAAGCATCGCCATAGGGAACGTAGAGTCGCAATCCGTAACCTTGGCTGACGATCTTACGCTGAAGATCTCGCCGTATTCCGTAGAGCATCTGGAATTCAAAACGATCTGGACCAATAGTTTGTTCCCGAATATGTCGTAGCGCTTCGCCGATGATGTTCTCATCGTGACTCGCGATGGCTGGATATGTACCTTCATCCAGCAAAAGCTTCATCAGCTTGACGTAGTTGGCATCCACGTCCTCTTTTTTCGGAAATGCAACCGCCGGGGGCTCACGGTAAGCGCCTTTGCATAAACGGATGGGGATTCGCCGCTCCGAAAGCATTCGAATGTCCTGTTCGCTTCTGTAAAGATACGCCTGAATTACCGCTCGGACAGAGCCAGGAAATTGTTCTTGTAGCCGAGTGACCACACCGAGTGTGCGATCCGTATACTCGCTCGATTCCATGTCGATCTCAACGCGGCTGCTCATTCCGAGCGCGCGATGGATTAACTCAATCACGTTATTGATACACGCCTCTTGCGAGAAATCCAGCCCGAACTGCGTCAGCTTGATCGATACGGTAGCAGCTAATTTGGCCTTCTCAATAGCACACAGCGCGGCTAAATAACTGTCGCGTGACTGCGTAGCCTCTTCGAGAGACTTGACGTTTTCACCGAGGAAATCTAATGTTCCCTCTATTCGCTGCCTGGACAGATCTTTCAGGACGGCTACTCCGTCATCAAGAGTCCTGCCGGCTACGAATCGCGATGTTAAGCGCCTGGAGACGCTGGAATTCTCCATCCAATGGCGCATCGATTGGTTTGTGGATAGGTATAAGAGCGCTCGGCGCAGCATCAATAATCGTTTGCCCGAGTCGGGCAATCCGTATCAGTTGGCCGCGATAGTGCTTGGCCCCCTTTAACAATATAGACGTGAGAGGCCGATTGATTTCTTCTTAAGCGAAGACAGCGTGACTCGTCAGAGCAAGCCCGGTGCCCAGCAGCGCACCGACCAGCACATCGCTAAGGAAGTGCATGCCAAGAAGGATTCTTGACGTCGCAATGAACAGAGCAAAAAACAACAGCGGCCCCAGTAAAACCGGATAGAACGTTCCGATTGTGATAGCGACTGCGAAAGCAGTAATGGTATGACCCGATGGAAACGAGAAGCGATCCGGAGGAAGCAGATTTGCCCAAACGTGAGGTTCGATTTCACACGGGCGCTTGCGGCCGGAAATCTTCTTCAACAACACGAATAGGCCGACGCCAACGATAGCCGCTGAACCTGCGGCGGCAATTGTTGTCAGGCGGCCATCTCCTCCGAACAGCAATACACATAGGCCTAGCAGATACCATAGCCAGCCGTCTCCAGCCCGCGTTGCGGCAATCGCAGACAGCCTAATCCATCGCGGCGCAGGCCATTTGTTCACTTTTCGCATCAGCTTGTGATCGCCGGTCGCGATGAGCTGAAGCATGCTGTGATGGGCTGTCATCGAATTGCGCCTTTAGAACACCAGTGTATGAGATGGACCATAGTTCGCCACTCTCCGCTTCATTTGTAAACGAGAAGACGTTACGAACCGGTGACAACCACACGAAACATTTATGAAAGTTCTTGTTTGCCAGTGGTGTTTTCGCAAGTAGGATAGTGAATTGCAGCCTAACTCCACGTTGGACTTTATTTATTTCGATGCCGGCGGCGGACATAAGAGTGCCGCTTTAGCTCTACAAAGCGTGATTGAGACGGAGGGGTACGGGTGGAACGTGCGCCTGGTCAATTTGCAGGAAGTTCTAGATCCGTTGGACATTTTCCGCAAGCTTACCGGCTTACGGCTGCAAGACATCTACAACCGGTTGCTAGCAAAAGGGTGGACGTTAGGCTCAGCTTACCTGTTGCCGATGATGCAAACGGTCATACGGATCTATCACGCAAAGACCGTCAAGCTTTTGGTGAATTTCTGGAACACACGCAAACCCGACATGGTGGTTTCTTTGGTGCCGAATCTGAATCGCGCTCTTTTCGAGAGTCTGAACAAGGCCATGCCGGGAACGCCGTTTGTCACGATCTTGACCGACCTAGCCGATTACCCTCCGCACTTTTGGATGGAGAAGCAACCTCAATACTTCATTTGCGGCACCGATAAGGCGGTGGAACAAGCTCAGGCACTGGGGCATCCTGCATCGAGCATCTTTCGGACGGGCGGAATGATCTTGCGACCGGCCTTCTACCAGCCTGTTAACTTCGAAAAAACAGACGAGCGGACGCGGCTTGGTCTGCATCCCCATCTGCCAACAGGAACTGTTCTGTTTGGCGGTGAAGGCTCCAATGTCATGTTTTCGATTGCAGAGAAACTTGGCAATTGCGGTTTGGATCTGCAACTCATCCTGATTTGTGGCCGCAATACGCGTTTGAAAGCGCGGCTTGAAGCGCTCCGAACCCGAAACCGATTGTTCGTTGAAGGTTTCACAAAAGAGATTCCGTACTACATGGCTCTTTCCGATTTCTTTATCGGCAAGCCGGGTCCAGGCAGCGTTTCAGAAGCGTTGAAGATGGGGCTGCCGGTTATTGTCGAGTCGAACGCCTGGACGCTTCCGCAAGAGCGGTTCAACGCCGAATGGGTGCAAGACAGAGGGGTCGGGATTGTCCTGAAGAATTTCCGGCGGATCAACGACGCGGTAACTTTGCTGCTCAACAGCAAGCGCCTTGACGAAATGCGCGCTCGCATTCATCAGATGAACAACAACGCAGTCTATGAAATTCCGCCAATTCTGGAACGGATTTTGTCACAAAACGTGCAGCAGCCCGAAACTGATGCGTTACTCCCGCACGATTAGCTTCGGATTCTCCGGCCATGCATGTTTCGGGTAACGGCGGCCTAACTCGCGCCGAAGTTGTGGATAAAGGTTCTTCCAGAAGCTTGGCAGATCTGTGGTAACTTGCACCGGGCGACGGTTGGGCGCAAGGAGTTGTACAACCAGCGGCACCGATCCGCGAGCAACCGATGGCGACTGCGTCATTCCGAAAAAATCTTGCAATCGTGAAGCTACCGAAGGCGGCTGCCCTTCGTTGTATTCGATTTTCGCTCGCCGGCCACTCGGAAGAATGACGTGAGTAGGTGCAATTTCATTAATTTGCCGCATAGGCAGACCGGCTTCTATAGCTGAAATCAGGCCGCCGCCGCGCGCGGCGTCACGAAGTTCTGCAAAGCTCGAAAGGCCCGTTGCTATTTGGCGCAGCGCTGCAGCAACGGGGTCAGCGCGGATGTTTAAATCCGGTGCATGTTGGTGTGCGAAACGCACGCGCCGCAAGAAACGATTCAATTCTTCGATATCGGCGAATCGCGCGATGCCCGCCTCCATAGCCTTTGCGCAAAGCAGGTCAGCAGCCGCATCTCGATCGTGCGGCACAGATCGTGTTTCGTCAATCTTCAATTTGTCGTAACGGAAAAGGTTGAGCTGTTCAACGCGCTCCGCCTCACGATTCCAGGACAGCTCCTCGCAAGTCTCAAGACGATCTGGAAAATATTCGAGCAACCAATCCGGTTCGATGTGACTTGCGATTCGGACGAAGGCCACCCCTTCGCCGCTACGCTCCTCGGCCTCAATCGCAACTACAAAGTCACTCCGCGCCGAGCTACTCCGATCTAACTGAGCCGAATTACCATCGCAAAGAAGAAGCGTATCGCCGCGCCTGCGAGCAACGCGATCTGGGTACGCCAACAAAAACGCTTTCTCTATCGCGTGTTCGTTAGTCGAAAGAGTTTGGTCAACAAGAGGCGACTTGAGCAATTGTTCTCTGACACGGCGGCCAACGTAATCCAGATCGGAGGCGAGGATTGCCTCGATGTCGGAATGAATAGGTGAATCTCGTTCCGCGTCAAACCGCAACCGGCCTTCAGATAGACGTGCAGTTATTTCGCAGGCTTCCTGCCTCGCGCCCATAGCCGTCGCCGCGATGACGAATCGCGCTAAACGGGGCGCGACGGGAAGCGCCGCCATGCTGCGGCCCTGCTGTGTAATTTGCAAGCCCTCATCCAGCGCACCCAATCGTTGCAGCATCGCTTCGGCGCCAGCAACAAGCGCGTTAGGCGGAGTATCAAGCCATGGTAATTCCTTCCAGTGAAGCCCAGAAGCTGCGAGTTGCAGTATTGTGGGCGTCAGATCAGAATGTAGAATCTCTGGATATAATTCCTTCGGCCTTCGCACGAAATCGCTTTCGCTATATAGCCGAATTGCAATTCCAGGCCCTGTGCGCCCCGCACGTCCGGAACGCTGAATTGCTGAAGCCTGGCTAACTTTCTTTACTTCGAGTCGTGATAAGCCGCTCCACCAGGAATGTGTAAGAACACGGGCCAAACCGCTATCGACGATCGCACTTACTCCGTCGATCGTCACAGAACTCTCCGCCACATTCGTCGAGCAGATAATCTTGCGAACTCTAGAGGGCGCTACTGCTTCATCTTGTTGTTCGGGACGCAGATCCCCATGCAACGGCAACACTCTTGCGCCCGTTTGACGCGCTACTGGTTCGCAGGCCTGAATCGCGCGACGGATCTCCGCCGCCCCAGGCAAGAACACCAGCACGTGGCCAGCGGTGGCCATAGCAGCCTCGCCTACGGCAGATGCAACCTGCTGTTCCAACGGCTCTGATGAGTATGGTTTGTACCGGATGTCGACTGGAAACATTCGGCCCGGCGCTTGAATGATTACGGCTCCGCCGAGTTGCGCCGCGAGTTCTTGCCCATGCAAAGTGGCCGACATCAAAACTAATCGAAGATCTCGGCGTCTTCGCTGCAAGTCTCTCAGCAGCGCCAGAGCGAGATCTGTCTCCAAATGCCGTTCGTGAAACTCATCTAGAATGACCACGCTGACATCGCGAGGCTGCCGGTCCGAAAGCAATTTTCGCGTCAGAACGCCTTCGGTCACATACCAAAGCCGCGTTTGGGAGCCGCCAACCTGTTCAAAGCGAACTTGATAGCCCACGGTCGCGCCAACGCGTTCGCCTAATTCTTCCGACACATGGCGCGCTGCAAGCCGCGCGGCTAATCTGCGTGGCTCCAACACATAAATTTGCCCGGGAAATACTTTGAGCAACGCTCCCGGAACTCGTGTAGTTTTGCCTGCTCCAGGTTCGGCCTGCACTATGGAAATCGTGTTATGCTGAATGTATCCAACGATTTGCGGGAGCAGTGGATCGATCGGAAGCGATAATTTCGTCATTCTCCGTGGCTTCTTCTCTTGCTCAAAATGCCTGAATCAGCTTAGTGTAGGCGCGCGATTTTCACCCCAGCATGTGCGGCATTGCAGGATTTACTCACTTCGGACGGCCCGCCTCCCCTGGCGTGTTGCGCGGAGCAATTGATAGCCTAAGACACCGCGGGCCGAATCAGCAAGGCACTTTCGAATCCACCGGCATTTCCCTGGGAGCCGTCAGGCTCAAGATTATCGATCTTGAGGGCGGCAATCAACCGATACAAACCAGTGACGGTGAGTATGTTGTAGTCTTCAACGGCGAAATTTATAACCACGCCGAGTTGAGGCGCGAACTGGAAGCTTTAGGTCACAGGTTTGAGTCTCACTGCGACACCGAGGTAGCTCTGCGCGCATTCGTGCAGTGGGACATCAATTGTTTTCGACGCTTTCGTGGCATGTTTGCCATTGCCTATTGGCAGAATTCGCAGCAACGCCTGGTACTCGGTCGCGATCGGCTGGGTATTAAGCCGCTCTATTACACACTTCAGGCGGGCAATCTTCACTTCGCGTCTGAGTTAAAGGGTATTCTTGAACATCCCGCTATTCCGCGAAAAATCTCTCCAGATGGTCTCCGATACTTTCTTTCGTTGAACTATGTTCCGACGCCATACACGCTTGTCGATGGCATCGTAAAGCTGCGTCCGGGAACATGGCTTGAATATCAGCGCGGCCGCATTCACACAGATTCCTATTGGAACAACAAATTTCAATCACAGGCGGTTAGTGCTGATGAAGCTTGTGAACAATTAGACACGCTGCTAAAGAGTTCGATCAGGGAGCATTTGATTTCGGATGTTCCGCTTGGAATTTGGGCAAGCGGCGGTCTGGATTCCTCGACCATTCTGCACTATGCGTCTGAAGTATCTTCACGCAAGCTGGAGACGTTTTCCATTTCCTTTGCGGGCCGTCGTTTTGACGAGAGCGAATATTTTCGTTTGCTCGCGGAGCGCTACAACACCATTCATCGTGAATTCGATTTGAGCGCCGACTTGGACCTTCCGTCGGCTATTCACGACATCTCTCACTATTCCGACGAACCGAGCGCAGACGCGGGAGCGCTTCCAGTTTGGTTTTTGTCGCGAATGACAGCAAAACATGTGACGGTCGCCCTGAGCGGCGAGGGCGCAGATGAAATTTTTGGCGGATACCAGACCTATCTTGCCGACCGTTATGCAAACGTGGCGCGAAGACTGCCTCAAGCGATTCTTCGTGGCGCGCTCAGGCTCGCCGAAGCAATTCCTGTATCGGACGAGAAGGTTGGTCTCGAATACAAGGTAAAGCGCTTTATCTCAGGGGCCCTTCTTCGTGCAGACGAAGCGCATTTTTATTGGAACGGAACGTTTTCGGCCAACGAGCAAAGATCGCTCGGCGTTCAATTATCACCGCAACCCGTCGGCACTCTATGCAACAGACTTCCCGATATACCTTCGCGGCCCGACGTGATCAATCGGTACTTGTTCGTCGATCAGCATTACTATCTTCCGGACGACATTCTTTATAAATGTGACCGCATGAGTATGGCACATTCGCTGGAAGTTCGTCCGCCGTTTTTAGATCATCGCATCGTTGAGTTTGCGGCCGGCTTGCCGTCGAATTTGAAAATTCGCGGACGCAGCACAAAGTTTGTATTGCGAGAGCTGGTGAAAAGGAAGCTTCCCAACGCCATTCTGCAGCGGAGAAAAGAAGGGTTGGACATACCCGCGCACGAATGGTTGCGAGGTCCGCTGCGGCCACTGGTTGAAGATGCTTTGGGATCGGAATCTGTTCGAAAAGCGGGTTTGTTTTCACCAACGGCAATCAATTCTCTGATTCAGCGCCACTTCAGCAGAAAAGAAAACTTGGGTTACCACATCTGGGGACTGCTTACATTACATCTATGGATGCGGCACTGGAAGATTGAAGGTGATATGACCCTGGATTCCGTTGACCGCGCAGCACTGGTTTCGGCAGGAGGTTAGATGCGGCGATCGCTTGTCATCATTGCAGTTCTGGGATTCTCTGTGGCCTTGGGCGCTACCGATTGGAGCGCGGCCGGCAAGGCTTGGTGGAAGAACGTCGAATATCTTGCCAGCGACGATCTTCAAGGCCGGAACGTGGGCTCACCGGGCTTTGACAAAGCCGCAACGTACGTTGCCACTCATTTCGAGCGAGCAGGCTTGAAAGCGGCAGGCACGCAAAATTACTTTCAACCTGTGGCGTTCAATGAGGTAAGTCTGGATGCTCAGAAATCAACTTTGGCATTAGTGCGAGACGGCCAAACCACCTTAGTGACAGTTCCGCAGGAAGCGCAGCTTGGGTATTCAGCAAATTCGGCGTCCGAGATTGAAGCGCCTGTTGTCTTCGCCGGATATGGTCTGGTAATTCCAGAAGCTCACTACGATGACCTGCAAGGATTGAATGTAAAAGGCGCAATTGTCGCCTTTCTGGCGGGCGGTCCGAAAAGCATCGACGGAAATCTAAGATCACACTACTCATCTAGCGAACAGCACTGGAAGGCGCTGAAGGCAGCCGGAGCTGTGGGAACCATCTCGATTGCGAACCCGAAGAATATGGAGATTCCCTGGACCCGTCAGCAGATGAGTTGGGGGCGGCCTCGTGTCAGCCTTGCAGACCCAGCGCTCTCGGGAACTCGCGGCATGAAGTTCAGCGCGTCTTGGAATCCTGCTAAAGCGGACAACCTTCTCGCGGGTTCCGGCCATACTTTCCAAGAGATATTAGATGCTGCCGATCAGCAGCAGCGGCTGCCGCATTTTGCCCTTCCAGCTTCCGTAAAGGCGACCGTCGCTGTTTCAGAGAAGCCAATCGAATCAAAGAATGTCGTTGGCCTGCGCCCGGGTGACGATCCCCAACTTAAGAACGAATATGTAGTAATCTCCGCTCATCTCGATCATTTAGGGACGGGAAAACCGATCAATGGCGATAGCATTTACAACGGCGCTATGGACGATGCGTCGGGAGTTGCTTCGCTCATTGAGATTGCGAAAAACTTGCATACAGAACACGCTGTGACTAAACGCTCGATCGTATTTATCGCCGTTACTGCGGAAGAGAAAGGCGAACTAGGATCGATTTTCTTTGCGAACCATCCATCAGTCGAAGGTCGCATTGTCGCCGATCTAAACATGGACATGTTTCTTCCATTATTTCCGCTCAAGTGGCTGGAGGTTCAGGGACTGAACGAGTCCACTTTGGGCGATGATGTTAAGGCTGTCGCTGAGGCGGCAGGCGTGAAAGTGCAAGCCGATAAAGAACCGGACCGCAATCGATTTATCCGCAGTGATCAATACAGCTTCGTAAAAAAAGGCGTACCCGCAGTTGCGTTTAAGTTTGGTTATGTTCCGGGCGATCCAGAAGAAAAGATCTTCAAAGATTGGTACACGAATCGCTATCATGGCGTCACGGATGATGTGAATCAGCCCGTCGATACGGCTGCGGCAGCACAATTCAATGCGATTCTGCAAAGCTTGGCAGTTCGTGTCGCGAATACGAACCAACCTCCGAGTTGGAAGCCCGATAGCTTTTTCCGTCGTTTTGCATCTGCAACCGAATAGCATTTGCCGTGTATTCTCTTTGGCTTGTTTGTGAGCCTGAAGAAGTCGATATCCTTTCGGCAGAGTTGTGCGAAGCGGACACAATTGGAATCCAAGAGATTGATGAAGATGGTCGCGTAGCCCTAGCCGCTGGATTCAAAACAAACGAACATCGCGCCAGCCTCCTGAAGCAATTTGCAGCTTATACACCCCGATGGATGGCAGAAAATGCGGTCGACTGGGAGGCCATCAGCCGCGCCGCCTGGTCGCCGCGCGAAATCGGAAATCGATTCGTTGTTGTGCCGCATTGGCACGTGGCGCCGAAAATTTCAGGCAGGCTACCATTGGTTCACAATCCTGGACTGGCGTGCGGAACTGGCGAACATCCCTGCACGCAACTCGGCTTGATCGCTCTGGAGAAGTTCGTTTCGGTCGGCAGCGTTCTGGTTGACGTAGGCACGGGATCGGGGCTTCTGGCAATCGCCGCTTTGCGCTTGGGTGCGGCACGATCAATTGGACTCGACATCGATTGCGCATCGCTTGCTGCCGCGCGCGAGAATTTCCGTCTCAACGAGCTAATCGATGAACTCGTCTGCGGTTCGGCGGACTGCCTCGCGGACGCCTGCTCCGACGTAGTCATCGCGAATATCAGCGGAACTGTGTTGCTTGCAATCTGGGAAGAACTACTCCGAATCACGCGCCGGCCCGGATACTTGATAGTCACCGGATTTCCCGAGAGCGAACTCCGAATCTTCCAGCAGCTATTGCCGGAAGCCTACGTTTTCGAACTAGAAGAATGGCGTTGTCTGGCGGCTAAGCTTTCTTAGCAGCTTTTCTCTGTCCTTTTGCCGGCTTTGGTACAGCAGGTTTTTCCTCGGACTTCTTGCCGATCTTTGCCAGTGCGTCTTCTAGTTTTTGTCCGCCAGCGAGCACCGGGGCGAACAGATCGCCCACTCGTTTGAACCGTTCGATGCTGTTATCAATTCGAAAATCCATTGGCCGTATTCCGCGCTTTACCTCTTTCCAATCCAGCGGGGTCGCTACCGGGGCGCCATCATAGGCCCGAACAACATACGGCGCTGAAATGGTCTTGCCAATGCCGATTTGCAGGTAATCGAAGTAAACCCGGCCCTTCTTCCTTTTTTCAACGCTTCTAGGGGTCGTAAACAGATTCGGTTCGCGCTCCAGTGTGAGATGCGAAAGTAGTTCAGCGAAACCGCGCACCTGCTCATAGGTGTAGACCGCTTCCACCGGCACGTAGACATGCATTCCGTCCCCACCCGTCGTCTTCGGATACCCTTTTAACCCGACTTCTTTGAGAATTTCGCGCACCAGGAGCGCCGCCTCCACGATTTGATCGAACGATGTGTCAACCGGGTCCAAATCGAGCAAGATCCAATCCGGATGATCCAGATTGCCTGCCCTGCTCATCCATGGATTGTGGTCGATGCAGCCCAGATTGACTAAATACAGCAGGCTCGCGCGATCCGTGGCAATCGGATAATGATTCACCTTAGGTGGATGGTGTTCGGTGATTGGTTCGCAGCGCATCCAATCGGGAAAATGAGCGCCCGCGTTCTTTTGGAAGAAAAAGTCCTCAGCGATCCCGTTGGGGTAACGCTTCATAGATAGGGGACGATCCGCAAGATGTGGCAAGAGCCACGGTGAAACGGCATCATAAAAAGCCAGAAGATCACGTTTCTTCCAACCGTCTTTCGGGAAATAAACCTTATCCAGATT
>Ga0070741_10007599_pt1 | contig 22313 bp, 17 predicted proteins | sample Coa_R1_4_FD_66440 | JGI IMG/M metagenome (GOLD analysis project Ga0070741, IMG submission 66440) | Surface soil microbial communities from Centralia Pennsylvania, which are recovering from an underground coalmine fire - Coalmine... | ecosystem: Environmental > Terrestrial > Soil > Unclassified ... | reverse complement strand
AAGCTGGCCGCGTGGGCGCAGGGCCGGCCCGGTTGCGCGTTGCGCATCGACGTGGCAACTTACGAACGGCGCCGCGAAGCCATGCTGTCTTTGCTGCGCACGGCAAGCGGCGGGCCTTTCGGCGAGCTCATCCGTTATTCCGAAGGAATCGGGCGCAGCAAGAGCGAGCGGTTGAGCTTGCATCTCGATTCACTCTATACGCTGCTCGCGGATCTGTTGCATATCCAACAAGGAACGGGCCGCCTGGTCAATGAGGACATCCGCCCCGAGCTGGCGTCCCTGGCGCGGAAAGTCGATTTCCAGTGGATTGCCAAAGCCGCCCGGCAGATTGACGAGCTGGACGCCCTGGAGCGCCGCAACATACAGAAGCAAATCGCTCTGGAAGCGCTCTCGGTGAGCCTCCGGCGGCCTGGCGCGTCGCTATGAAAAAGTTCGTTGTTGCACGCAGGCATTCTTTGTGATATCAATAAAAACAGACTGGAAGCCAACCAGTGCGTAGCTGACCGGATCACGGAATACGAGCCCCCTTTTCGGCATAGCAAGCAATTCCGCTGCCTGAAGGTCTGCTCCTCTTCCCTGCCGGCGCCGAGAGTGGTTGCCTTTTTTTAAATTAAGAGGAGGGTCAGTTTGGAAACCCGGAATTCGAACTCCTTCATGTCTTATACACGCAATGATTCCATCGGTAATAAGAGAACAAATAATATGGAGTCGGCCAATCGTAAATTGATCCGCCCGTCTTTGACGGAATTCAAAGAGCAGCAGGCTGCTCAAGGTTCTCAAAGAAAGCCCCAGAAACGGCCTGTCCCCCCTGAGCAGACCAATGCGGAGAATTTCTATTACGTCAAACAGATGCAGGCCCGCACGCCTATGGTCGTGGTGCTGAATGACGGCGAAGAGTTGCACGGCGTTATTGAATGGTACGATCGCGGCTGCATTAAAGTAAACCGCAACGGCGGCCCCAACCTGCTGATCTATAAAGCCAACATCAAGTATTTGTACAAAGAAAACGACAAGAACGGCGAAGCAAGCTGATCGGGAGCGCGCGGGCTGGCGCGAAGCCTCGCCGCCGGGGCGGGCTGGTTCGGACCAAGCCGGAGATTACCGGGGAGCCAATCCGCCGTTCTGAAGGCGCGATTTGCCGGCCAGTTGCAGCCGGTAAGCACGCCGCCGCCCCGCCTCCTCGTACCGCCGCTTTTCCTGTTCGGTCTCCGGAATCACGGGGGGCACGGGAACGGGCCTTCTTTGTTCATCCAAGGCGACGAAAGTCAGATAGGCCGAGCTCACATGTTTTCGCTCGCCCGTTCGCAGGTCCTCGACATACACCTTCACGCCAACTTCCATGGAAGTCCGAAAAGCTCTGTTTACCGAAGAGTATAAAAGTACAAGCTGCCCGATCTGAATGGGCGCCAGAAAGTTCATATGGTCAAACGAGGCGGTCACGACGTAAGAGCGGCAGTGGCGGGCGGCGGCGAGCGAGCCGGCGATGTCCATCAGGTGCATCAGCTTCCCGCCCAGTAGGTTACCCAATCCATTGGCGTCGTTGGGCAGAGCCAGCTCGGAGAGCTCCGATTGCGACTCGCGGACCGGCTTGGGGATGAGCAGCTTTTCATTCATGAGGACGAACGCAGTTTCGAGCGCAGATAGCCGTCGGCATAAGCCTCAGCCTGGCGCTGGAGCACTGGATCGGCGGGAGCAGAAAGGAGCCGGCGGCTGCCCGCATGGTACCGAAGAAAGCCATGCGCGAAGGGCCTGTGATCCCGTTCCAGCACATAGCGGACCAATACGATTTCTTCGCGCTCTTCTGATATCCCAAACCGTACTGCGTCGGAATCGGCGTCCGGCGGAAAGTCGCCGCATTCGCCGCGGGCATAACCGAGATTACAGTGCTCGCGGAGCCTGGCATCGCCTGGGCGAAACTCCGCCGCCGGGCGCGCTCGGCAAAACCCGTCGAAGCCGCCGCCGAGGGGCAGCCGGTCCGGGTGGGGCCAGAGCGCGCGGGGCAGCCGTTCCGTCGGGCAGAAGTACGGGCATGCCATCGCGGTGTGTCGCTTGCTATAGTAGTGGCTTCCCCGTGCCGGTGCAACATGCAAAAATCACGCCTCGAAACGCTCCGCGACTTTGTTGCCGCCAATCCCAATGATTCGTTTGTGCGCTACGGCCTGGCGCAGGAATATCTGAAACTTGATCAAGCGGAGAAGGCGATCGCCGAATTCCAGGAGCTGCTCCGCCTCAATCCGGGCTATGTCGCCGCCTATTATCATGCCGGCCAGGCTTTGCAAAAGCTCGGGCGCATGGAAGAAGCTCGCCGGATTTATTCCCAAGGAATCGAAGCCGCGGATCGCGCCGGCGACCTGCACGCCAGATCGGAGCTGCAAGCGGCGCTCGATCTGCTGTGAAGCTCCTCCTTGCAGGCGCATCCTTCGTGCGTTACCAGCCCTGACGGTTATTTGAGCCGTTGGCGTCAGGCGCGCGGGCCTTCAGGGTGCGCCGCCAGGCCTGATGGCGCCGTTCAACGGGATTCCTGCCGCAGCCGCCGGTAGGCTTCCGGATAACGGTTTTCAGGGCCGTATACCTTGTTCCAGGCGTTGCGGATTTTGCGCAGAGCAGTCAGGTTCAGGTTGCCCACCAGCACGCCTTCCCGCTGGTCGAGTTCGTCCTGGATCGATCCTTCGAAATCAAAGATGGCGCTGCCGCCGTTATTGTGCGGCGCCGAATAATTAACGCGCAGCAGGAACATGCGGTTCTCGAGGGCCCGGCTTTGAAACAGGTGCACCAGAAGTCGCCGTGCAGGGCTATCCACGGCTGGCGGCCGCCGCCTGGGCTGTCGGTTTGTCTCAAAAACTCAGCCGCAGAGCAAACTGGATCAGGCGGGCGTTTACCGAGGTCCCGCTAATCTGTCCGAACGTGGAAGAATTCATGTTCAACGACGTGCTGGTGTCAGTGCCCAGCGCGAAGTTGGCATGGTTCAACACATTGAAGCACTCAGTGCGGAACTCCATTTTCCAGCGCTCGGTGATGCTGAAATCCTTAAAAGCGGAGGCATCCACGTTCCACTGTCCGGGGCCGCGGAACATGCCGCGTCCGGAATTCCCGTAGGTGCCCGCCGGCGCCGGAATCCAGGCAGCCTTGTTGATGTAACTCTGGAGGCTGTCCTTAGTCGAGCCGGTGGGGTGAATTAAGGGAGCACCCGCCACGACGTTCGCGAAAAAGCTGCCATTGTCGTTGGATGTGGTTCCTCCGAGGCCCTGGCCGCTGGTGGTATTGATCACTGTCAGCGGGAATCCGGATTGCGCGATGAAGAATCCGTTGACGGACCAATTGTTCAGGAAAAATCTCCCGAGCCGGCTCGTAGCCTTGCTGGGCAGATCCTGCACCCAGGTGAAGGCGAGCCGCTGCGGGCGGTCAAAGTTGGCCGGACCCTTTGCCCGGCTCCAATCGTTCCAGGGCGCTGCGAATAGGGCCGTCGAGTAGCGGGCCGACTCATTCCCGTTTGTGAGCACTTTCGACGCGGTGTAGGAGAGTTGGAACGTCGATGTGGCTACGCGGCGCTTCAGGGTCATCTGCAACGAATGGTAAGTGGAACTTCCCATATCGTTGCGGTAATTGATGCTGCCAAAACCCGGGAAACGCCGCACCAGCGTGCCATCCGGCTGGGGCATGAGTGGATTCACATTATACGAAGTGGCCAAGTAGGTGCCTTTGGTCCCCACGTAGCCGGCCTCAAGGAGGGTGTTTTTCGGCAACTGGCGCTGGATGGTGAAGTTGTCCTGGATCACGCGATCCGTCTTTGCTCGGGGATCAATCGCGGAAAGCGTAAGGGTCTGATCGGTGGTTTTGGTCGGGAACGGAATGGCTTTCGGATCGTAACCGGGGTCGACGAAGGTCCAGTTGTCGGGTTGGGTCAGGCTGCAAACCTGGCCTGCGACCGCGCAGTTGATAGTGACGTTCTTGAATGTCGGCGGATTGGAGAACGTGCCTTGGGCGATCTGGCCCGTGCGTTGATCGTAGTAGATCCCGGCGCCGGTCCGAATGACCCATTTATCCCCGATCCGGTAAGCAATGCCGATCCGGGGGCCGAAATCGTGCCATTGCCCGAACACCACGTCATTCGGCACACCGGGAGTGACGCCGCCCTGGACGATGCCCGCGGCGTCCACCGAGCCCACTCCCTGGTACCGGTCCGGCCAGAAACTGACCATGTGCAGATTGTAGGCGGCCGGATTGAAATGGGCTTCGTAGCGCAAGCCGAGTTCGATAGTCAGGTTCTGGGTCGCTTTCCAACTGTCGTCGAAGAAGCCGCTCCAGACCTGCTCGCGCATCAGCAGCTCTCCCGGGCCTGCCGCGAACTGTTTCGTAGATGGCTGGCTGAGCAGAAAATCGGCGTATTCGTTGCCGGTAGCGAGACCCGTAAAGCTCCACGTGCCCCGGCTGGCCTGATCATTGAACGGGTGCAGCAGCGAGGTAACGCTCTCCGCCCCGAACTTCATCGTGTGCTGGGAGCGCACCCAGGTCATCGTGGAGGAAGTGGTGAACGTTTTGATGTTGTCATGCCAGCGGCTGGAGTTCCCAAAGCCGCCGTTCACGTAGTTGCTGATGTTGATCTTGGGCAGGCCAGCGATCAAAGTCACTCCCTTGATCGGCTGCAACCCCAGGGTGGTGGGATCAGTGTTGTTGCCGAACGAGAGATACTGGTCTGTCATGTCGATTCCGACACGCGATTCCAGCACCCAGGCTGGCGAAAAGATATGCGTCTCGCTGAATCCCCCCGTATGCTTTGCCCGCGTCGATCCCTGTGTGAAGCCGGGCATGCCCTGGCCGAAAGGCGTCAGATCAAACTCCATACTTTCGAACCAGCGCCCGTACAGCGTATCACTTGAGCTGAGGCGGTAATCCACGCGCCCGGCGCCCTGGTCAAGATTGGTAGTGATCGGAGCCGCGGCGAAGAAGTTGTTGTTGCCCGAACTGAAGTTCGGCAGCGGCACAAACGCGTTCTGAATATTCAGGGAAATCAAATTCAAACGCGATTGCGGAATAATGTTGTTTAAGAATGCTTGCCCGGTCGTCGGATCCTTGATCGCCTTCGGAAACGCCGAAAAATCTCCCTGCCTCTGAGCAAGCGTCGGGACCACGGTGATCACGACCCCGCCGTTGCTGCTCCCCTGGGATCCCAGCGCCGAGTTGGCATTGTGCTGCCGCATGCTCTCCCACCCGCCCCAGAAGAAGATCTTGTCGTGCTTGATCGGGCCGCCGATGTTCGCGCCGAACTGGTTCTGGATGTTTTCGCCCCGGGCCGGGTTGAAAAAAGGCCGCGAGTTCAAGTCCGTGTTCCGCAAGAACTCGTACGCGGCTCCGTGAAACTGATTCGTCCCGCTGCGGGTGGTTACGTTGATGATCGAGCCGGAATTACGCCCGTACTCGGCGCTGTACAAGCTCGTCATTACCTTGAATTCGCCTAGAAATTCGATGCTCGGCGTGCCGTCGCCGTCCGGCGCATTGTTCAAAGTGTTGGTGGTCTGCACGCCGTCCACCAGCAGGTTGTTGCTGCCGCGGCGGGACCCGTTCACGCTCACGCTGTCGCTGCCGGTCCCGGGGGTGTCGGCGTTGAAGATGGAGCCGACCACGCCCGCCGAAGTTCCCAGGATTTGGGTGAAGTTTCGCGTCGCGAGCGGAATTGATTCGATCGTGCGCTGCTCGACCACCTGGCCGACAGTCGCTTTTTCGCTTTGTAACAGCGGGGTTTCAGCAGTTACCGTCACCGTCTCGCTCACCGCCCCCACTTGCAGCGTCAAATCCAGCCGCACCCGCTCCGTCGTGTTGACAATCACCTCCGGCCGCACCAGGCGTTGAAAACCTGGAGCTTCCACTGAAAGGCGGTACCGCCCGGCGCGCAGCAGCGGGAATTCGTAGTTCCCTCGTTCGTCGGTTGTGGTCTGAGATTGCACATCGGTTTCGATGTTCACAGAGGTTACGACCGCGCCCGTTATCACCGAACCGGAACTGTCCTTCACAGTTCCCACGATGCCGCCTGTGGTCTCCTGACCAAAAGCCAGGGCGGCCCCACCCAAAACTACCAGAAGCGCGGAAAGGCATCTGGCCGTCTTCTGCCGGAGCGATAACATAAAACACCTCCCCCTTTTCCTGGAAACCACGTTTGCGCCATTATCCCCGTCCGAAAAAGAAAAAACAAGAAAAAATACGCTGGTGGCGCGGCCATCACCCTTGGCGGGAAGGCGCAGGAAGGCGGTGCGGGAAGGGAAATTTCGCCTAAAATACTATAGTGTTAGATTATATTACTAGAATTTAGGCGGAATCGGCTGGTTACGCGGGGTTCCCGTCGATCGCTGGGCGCGGGTGGCGAAGGTTTGAATTGTGATTCGAAAAGCGGTATGTTCCGAGTCTGCGCAGCGATGGCTCTATCCAGTTATGTACGGGGGATCTGGCTTTTCGGGGGCGTTCTGGCCTTTGTCCCCTTGCTTCTCAGTCAAGGCATGGGTGGAGGCAGGATGACCGCGCGGCCCTCTCCGAGAGCCCGCCTGGATCTGCCCAGTCCCACGGTGGAATTTCGAGACGTCGCGGCGGAAGCCGGCCTCACGGCGCCCAATGTTTACGGTGGTGTGAAATCGAAGAAGTACATCTTGGAAATGACCGGCAACGGGGCTGCCGTCTTCGATTTTGACAATGATGGCCGTCCGGACATTTTCCTGGTCAACGGAACCCGTCTCGATGGCCTGCCCGCCGGAGAAAAGCCAACCAGCCGGCTCTATCACAACGACGGAAATGGGAAATTTCGGGACGTAACCCGAAATTCCGGTCTCGAGCGCAGCGGATGGGGTCAGGGCGTATGCGCCGGGGACTTCGATAACGACGGCCTGACTGATCTGTTTGTCACCTATTATGGGCATAACAGCCTCTATCGCAATCTGGGCGGCGGGCGCTTTGAGGACGTGACGGCTAAGTTGGGGCTGCCCGCCGCAGGACAGCGCTGGAACACGGGATGCGCCTTCCTCGATTACGACCGCGATGGCTGGCTTGACGTATTCGTCGCCAGCTATTTGGACTTCGACCTGGAAAAAGCTGCTTTGCCGGGCGCAAGCCCTTTCTGCACGTGGAAGGGGTTGCGTGTTTTCTGCGGTCCCCGCGGCTATCCGGCTGGCCGCAATTTTCTTTACCACAACGACCGCGGCCGGGCATTCACGGACGTCACCCAGAAAGCCGGCATTGCCTTTTCCGAGTTGCACTACAACCTGGGCGTGGTCACGGCGGACTTCGATGATGACGGCTGGCCCGATATCTATGTGGCCTGCGATTCCAGCCCCAGCATTCTTTATCGCAACAACCGTAACGGGTCATTCACCGATGTTGCAGTCGGGCGCGGCGCCGCTTACGGGCCGGATGGGCAGGAGCAAGGCAGTATGGGCGTGGCCGCCGGCGACTATGACAACGATGGCCGCATCGATCTGGTGAAAACGAATTTCATGGACGAAACTCCCACGCTCTACCACAACGAAGGCGATGCCTATTTCGAGGACCAAACGTATCTTAGCGGCCTCGGTGTGAACACAAAGGTCGTGGGCTGGGGAGTGAATTTCATCGACGTCGATCAGGACGGCTGGAAAGATATTTTCATGGCCAATGGGCACATTTACCCGGAACTGGCCGGCGCCCGCGTCGGTGAGGACTTCCGGCAGCCGAAGGCCCTGTATTGGAACCTTCGCAACGGCGCGTTCCGGGATATCACGCGCTCGGCCGGCGCCGCGCTATCGGCTCCCGCGGTTTCCCGCGGCGTGGCCTCCGGCGATCTGGACGGGGACGGCGCCCTGGAGATTGTTGTCGTTAACATGAACGAACGTCCCACGGTCCTCAAGAACTTCGGGCCCAAGGGCAATGCCATCCTGATCGGCTTAACGGGAACGAAATCCAACCGCAGCGCCGTCGGAGCCAGAGTAACGGTGACCGCCGGCGAGTTGCGCCAAACTGATGAAGTGCGCAGCGGGGGCAGCTACGCGTCCCAGAGCGACTTCCGGCTGCATTTTGGCCTGGGCGGCGCGGCAAAAGTGGATGACATCGAAATCCGTTGGCCGAGCGGAATCCTGGAGAAGCTCAGTAACATCTCCGCCAATCGGTCGATTCAGGTACGGGAAGGCGAAGGCATCGTGAAGTCAGACCCATTTCGCTGACCGCGCAGCCTTTGCTGGCCCCGAGCCATTCGCGCGGCTGGATCAAAACTTTCGCGACCACTCTTTCGGCCAGCGCTCAATCACGACCTTCTTATCAGTGTAAAACTCCACCGCGTCGCGCCCCTGCCCGTGCAAGACGCCGAGGAAGCTGTCTTTCCAGCCGCTGAACGGGAAGTAGGCCATGGGCGCCGCGACCCCGATATTGATTCCGACGTTTCCGGTGGGCGCCTCATAGCGAAATTTCCGGGCCGTGTGGCCGCTGCTGGTGAAAATGGACGCCGCGTTTCCGTAAGGGCTGCGCGAGAGGATTTCGATGGCGTCATCCAGGCTGGAGACTTCGCGCAGCGTCAACACAGGACCGAAAATCTCGGTATCGGTAAGCGCGCTTTGGCCGCCGAGCCCGGCGATGACAGTGGGCCGCAGGAAGTTGCCGCGTTCGCCGTTATCCAGGTTGGGGTTGCGGCCGTCGAGCAAGAGCTTCCCTCCATCGTGGATTCCTTTCTCGATCAGGTTCAGAATGCGCGCCTTGCTCGCCGGCGAGATCACCGGTCCCATTTGCACCCCTTCGTACAGACCGTTGCCGACGCGGATGGAGGAAGCCAGCTCGAGCAGCGCGCTCGGAAAACTCTTCGAGGCGTCGCCGACAGTAACGGCGGTGGAAACAGCCAGGCAGCGCTGCCCGGCGCAGCCAAAAGCGCTGTCGCTCACGATTTTGGCGGTCATGGCCAGGTCGGCGTCCGGCATGACGATAACATGATTTTTCGCCCCGCCCTGGCATTGGACTCGCTTGCCGTGGGCTGCGGCCTCCGCGTAAATGTATTTGGCCACCGGTGTAGAGCCTACAAAGCTAACGGCTTTGACTTGGGGGTGTCGCAAGAGAGCGTCGACCGCCGGTTTCGCGCCGACCACGAGGTTTACTACTCCCTTGGGCAGGCCCGTGATATGCAGCAACTCGAACAACAGGCGCGCGGTAAGAGGCACCCGTTCCGAGGGCTTCAGCACGAAAGTATTGCCGCACGCGATGGCATATGGCAGAAACCACAGAGGGATCATCGCCGGGAAATTAAACGGGGTGATGGCAACGGTCACGCCCAGCGGCTGGCGAATCATGATTTCGTCGATGCCGCTGGCCACATCCTCCAGGTTGTAGCCCTGCATCAGCGTCGGGATTCCGCAGGCTACCTCGACATTTTCAATGCCGCGCTGCAACTCTCCCCGGGACTCGGCCAGAGTCTTGCCGTTTTCCCGGGTGATCATGCGCGCAATATCATCGGCGTGCTGGATCAGAAGATCCCGGAACCGGAATAAGTACTGAATGCGATCCTGGGGCGGCATCCGGCGCCAGGTGGGAAACGCGCTCGCCGCGGCGGCTACGGCGGCGTCCACTTCTTCCGGCCCTGCCAGCGGCACTCGCGCCAGAGTTTCTAAAGTAGCCGGATTCTGAACTTCATAGAGATCGGAGGAGCGGCTGGATCGCCACTCTCCATCAACGTAGTTTAAGGATTCCATCTGAGTCGCTTGCATAGCTCACCTCTTGAATTTTCTCAACCGGCAGCCGCCAATGCAATGCGGGAAAACCAGGTCCACAGATCGCGAAGCGCCAAAAACGCTATGGCCCTACGAAAGCGCCGCGATGCCTGCCCTCTCCGGTTTCCGGTCGGGTTGGGTCTTGCGGCGCAGAGCCTGCCGGCGTGAAGCCCATGCCGCGGCTGTATTCCTTCTGACCTTCAACTACACGGAGCGCGAAAAACAGCCAACTCGAATCGAAGAAGCTCGCGGGACGGGCAGTCCCCGCCGGCATCGGCGAACGGGACGAGAGGGAGGCGGCATATCCAGTTTGCGGATTCTAGACTTCCAAAATGACGGGCAGGATCAGCGGGCGCTTGGCTGTTTCTCGCGCGATAAAGCGCTTCAGGTCGGCGCTGATTTTGGCCTTCATGACGCCGTAGTCGGTCTTTTCTTCGCCCGTTGAGTTTTCGAGCGTGCTGATCACGATCTCGCGCGCCCGGGAGACCAGTTCGGCGCCGTCCTCGGGCGCCACAAAGCCCCGGGTAACGATTTCCGGCTGGCTCTCGATCTCGCCGGTATGGCGATTGATGGCGATGACGGTCAGAACGATGCCCTCTTCGGAGAGGTGCCGGCGGTCGTGAATAATTACGTCCTCCACCACTTCGTCCACTGCGTCCGAATCAATGCACACGCGGCCGACGGCGACCGAGCCGGCTTTGCGGGCGCCATGGGAATCAATCTCGAGTACGTTTCCGCTCTCGAGCACAAAGCTCTCCTCGAGTCCGGCGTAACGCAGATGCTCGGCCAGAGCGGCATGGCGCGCCAGTTGGCGGTACTCGCCGTGAATCGGGACAAAAAACCGCGGGCGCACCAGGTTGAGCATCAAATTGAGCTCCTCCTGGCTGGCGTGCCCGGATACATGCACCGGCGGCGTGGTCGATCCGTAAATCACTTCGGCCCCGCGCCGGGAAAGGTGGTCAATCATTCGGAAGATGGCCTTTTCATTGCCCGGAATCACCCGCGAACTGAGCACCACCGTGTCGCCGGGTGCGACCGAGACGTGCTTGTGTTTATCGACGGACACCCGCGACAACGCGGACATCGGCTCGCCCTGGCTGCCGGCGATGAGCACCGTGCGCTGCGAGCGCGGCAGCCGATCGATCTCGGCGGGGCGGATCAGCAGGCCGTCAGGAATCTTGAGAAAGCCGAGATCGTGGGCGATTTCGGCCGTAGAAATCATGCTGCGGCCCACCAGCGCGATTTTTCGATTGTACTCATAAGACAAATCGATGATCTGCTGGACTCGGTGCGTCGAGGAACTGAAACAGGAGACGATCAGCGACCCCTGAGCGCGCATGAAAATGTCTTCCATGCGGCCCCGAATAGCGCGCTCGGAGGGAGTGAAGCCGGGGGACTCCGCGTTGGTCGAATCCGAGAGCAGCAGCAGCACGCCGCGCCGGCCGTAATCGGCTAGAGTGTGCAGATCGAAGAGCTCGTTGTCGGTGGGGCTGGGGTCGATCTTGAAATCTCCGGTGTGAATCACCACGCCCAGCGGAGTGGCGATGGCCAGTGCGGTCGAGTCCACCATGCTGTGCGTAACGTGGATGAACTCGATCGAAAACCGGCCGATTTCGATGATCTGCTTGGGCTTTACCGGATGCAGGCGGGGCTTGCGGGGCAAATCATATTCGTCCAGGCGCCGCTCCACGAGCGCTAAAGTGAAAGGCGTGCCGTAGACCGGCGTGTCCAGTTCTCCCAACAGAAACGGGACCGCGCCGATATGGTCCTCATGTCCGTGGGTCAGAATCAACGCCCGGATATGCTGCCGATTCTCCTTTAGATAGGTGAGGTCGGGGACGACGATATCGACCCCTAGCAGTTCGCTGCCGGGAAACATCATCCCGGCGTCAATGACGAGGATATCGTCATCGCAGCGCAGGGCCATGATGTTCATGCCAAATTCGCCCAGCCCGCCTAATGGGATGACTTGCAGTTTAGAATCGGACAGTCCAATACCTCAGAGGTAGGTTCAACTTTTAAGGGTAACATGCGCGGGGGATTCGCGCTAAGCCGGCGGCCGCCTCTGAAGGCGCTCCGGGCGGCCTCCCGGCGGCCGGGACCGCGCGCGGCGGAAGACCAGTGTGTGGGAAAAGCCACAGGATTCTGTATCAGGTGGGTTATACTCCCAAAGGATGCGTGGCTTAGAACGCACACCGGTCCTCCCGGAAGATGCGGTCGTCCTTAGCGACCAGGTGCAGGACTATATCCGGCGTCTCGCCGAGAGGATTGCGCCTTGCAGCCAGCAGATTGAGAATCGCTGGCGCCGGCGGCTGGCGCGTTCGGGGCTTCGGGGCAACGATCCCCGGCTGCGGGCGCTGGCGGCGATCAATCCGGGGGCGGCCGCCGATTTGCTGGCCGCGGGTAATCTCGCCGATTTCTTTGAGCGCGTCGAGTACAATGGCCGCCGGCTGGCCAAGCTGGACGTGCCGCCGACGCACGTCATCAGCTCTCTCCGCGAATACGAAGACGCGCTGCTGCCCGACCTGCGCCGCTTTTTCCCGAAGGACTACTCGAACTATCTCTGGTCGCTCGACCACCTGTACTTCTGCATCCTTCTAACCCTGAATACGGCGTACTTTCAAGTCCGCGACTTGGAAGCCCAGGCCTTTTTTGATCTTTTCCAGGACGAGCTCGAATCGCTGAGCGTGGACGACCTGTTAAATCGCGTGCTGGACAGCCTCATGCGGACCTTCAACGCCCAGGGCGGGGTCGTGCTGCTGCTGCTGCCACAGCAGAATGAGCTCATGGTGAAGGCGTGCCGGGGGCTGGATCCGGCCCTGGCCCGGCACTTCAATGTCCGGGTGGGCGAGGGCTTCGCGGGGCGCATTGCGGAGACCGGCAAGCCGCAAGTGGTGCTCGACGCCCGGGCCGACCCGCTGATACGCTCCTCCGAGGTTCGCCGCGCGATTCGAAGCCTCTGGGGCGTGCCTTTGATCGTCAAGGGCAAGGTCACCGGCGTGCTGCATCTGGATTTTACCCGCGAGTACAATTGCCTTCCGCGCGAGATGAAGCTGCTCGAGGCCGTCGCCGAGCGCTGCGCGCTGGCCCTCGAAAAGGCCCAGTTGATGGAAACCCTGGCCCAGCGGGAAGAGCAGATCCGGCAGCTCGGCGAGCACATGCTTAAGGTGGAGGAAGAAGAGCGCCGGCGCATCAGCCGCGAGCTGCATGACGAGGTTGGGCAGGCCATGTTGGTGGTGCGGCTGTACTTGGAGATGTTGCAGCAGGAAATGACCCGCCATGTGCCGCATCTGGCGACTAAAGTGGAAGACGCGCTGAAGGTGATCGACGGCACCATCCGGGACATGCGGCGGCTGATTTCCGCCCTCAGCCCGAACGTTCTCGAGCAGCTTGGCCTGGCCGCGGCTTTGCGCCAGTTCACTAACAATTTTGGCCGTAACTTCCCTATTCACGTGCGGTTAAAGCTGTCCCGGCTGGGCCAGCTTCCCCAGGACACCGAAATAATGTTGTATCGACTAGTGCAAGAATGCTTCACAAATGTGATAAAACATTCGAAGGCGGAAAATGTTTTACTGGCTGTAAACCGGTCCAACGGCCGCCTGCACGTGCACGTGGAGGACGACGGGATCGGCTTTGATCTCGAACAAGTCGCCCATAAACGGGAGTCGTTTGGGATTTCCGGCATGCGCGAACGCGTGGCGCTGCTGGGAGGAAAGATGGAAATCAAAACCCGCCAGATGAAGGGGACCAAGATCGATATCCAGATCCCCATCTGACGGCGCTTCGAAGCTGAGGATTTACTATGGCCAAAATTCGCATCCTGCTTACCGATGACCATACCTTGTTCCGGCAGGGCATCAAAACCTTGCTTTCGGCCGAGGCCGATTTAGACATCGTCGGCGAGGCGGCGAATGGAACGGAGGCGGTCGAAAAGGTTTCCGAGCTGCGGCCGGATTTGGTGCTCATGGATATCGGCATGCCGGGGCTCAGCAGCTTTGAGGCTACGCGGCAGATCAAGAAGGTCCGCCCCGACACCAAGGTGCTGTTCCTTACTATGTATGACGACGAGGATTACCTGGTGCAGTGCATGGAGGTGGGCGCCAGCGGCTACGTGCTGAAAGACAGCCCGGCCCAGCAGTTGCTGGCCGCGATTCGCGACGTCTACCGGGGAGGCAGCTACCTGAGCCCCCGCATGCTCTCCCAGTTGGTTGACGACTTCCGCTCGCGCATCAAATCGGCTCACCGCCAGCCGCGCTTCGCCACCCTCACCACGCGGGAGAAGGAAATTCTGAAGTTCCTGGCTGAGGGCGAATCAGTGAAAGAGATCGCCTCAGGCCTGAATCTGAGCGTCAAGACGGTCGAAGCCCACAAATTTAACCTGATGCGGAAGCTCGACATTCACAACAAAGCGCATTTGGTCCAATACGCCATTCAGAAGAAGATCATCAAGATCCCGGTCGGCCCCTGAAAACGCGCCGGCAGGCGCTCCTCTCGGCCGCAGGGCCGCTGTAGCGCCTTTGCCAGTAAATTCCGCTCGTTCGATTCCTGCTCGCAGAGAGATCTGTGTGCGCCGCCGGCGCGGTACAATCCCGCCCGCGCGGCCGGATGCGCCGCCCCCTCGAAGCCGCGAAGACTTATAGCCCGAACAGCTCCGGGCCATCGTCAATTTCGAGATCCAGCTCTCGGTAGCTCAGGCCCTCGATTTCGACGCGGGAGATCTGCAAGGCGACGGCGCCGCCGGCGGGCCGGTCCCGCTTTCCGCGCAGCCTTTTTTCATTGGAATCAATGATTCTTTTCCGCCTTCGTTTCACTTCAACCCCACAGGCGCGCCGTTTACTCCGGTCATTTTCACTGTCTTTGATTCGTGGCTCCAGCGAGTACACGGCAACCCTAGGAGGGCCAGCATCGCGCGCGGCCAGGCGCTATTCAACTCGAAGCCCATCAACATCCGCGGAGTGGCCGGCGTGGACGACATCCTCGGAGTCAGCGTGCTGCGAGGCAGTTGCGGCGCCTGCCACGATACGCCCAACGTAGGAAACCACTCGTTTCCTGCGCCCCTCAACATCGGCGCAGGAGACCTGACCAGCCTCTGGATGTCAGCTACCTACCGGTGATAACGCTTTGCAATAAGAACACGGGATCCATACTTCAGACAACCGACCCTGGGCGCGCCCTGATAACAGGCCTGTGGGCGGACATCGGGAAGGTGAAGGGGCCCATTTTTGAGGGGCCTCTCAGCTCGGGCGCCCTACTTCCATAGCGGCTCCGCCGCGACACTCCTCGATGTGGTGAACTTCTATGACCGCCGGTTTGGCATTGGCTTCACGGAACAGGAAAAAGCGGACCTGGTCGCGTTTCTGGGCGCACTGTAGCGGCAGCGGCCTGACGCATCCACTCGAAGCGAGCGGGGAGTTCAAGCCTCGAGCTTTCCCCTAGATCGCCCCACCGTCGCCCGCGGGCTGGGGGCAATGAGCAAGTTGCCATCTCCAACGGCGCGACCGAGAATACACCCACCATGCGGCGCCGGTGCTTTCGGTCCCGCGCAGTGACCTAAAATCGAAAGCACCGGGCGGCGATCGCGGCGCCCATCCTGTATATTTTCCGGCTCGCAGGCTGAAATTCGCTCTTCCCAAACCCGCTTGCCCACCCGAGGTCTCCTGGCGTACAATGGCTACTTGCAACTCACTTTCATCTAGCGGATTGGCTGCCGCTCGCCGGTATGTTTGCCTCGTTCATCATTGCGCTGCGGGAGGGCGTAGAGGCTGCGCTCGTCATCGCCATTGCCCTCTCGTATCTAAGGAAGGTCGGGCGCGAAGATTTGCACCGCGTGGTGTACCGGGCTCTGGGCGCCGCGATCCTGGCGAGCGTTGCCGGCGCGTATTTGTTCCGCAAGCTGGAGTGGAGCGAAGAGGCATTTGAAGGCTGGACACTTCTTGCCTCCGCCGCCTTCGTCTTCACCATGGTCGTGTGGATGTGGCGGCATTCCAAGGGGTTGAAAGCGGCGATGGAGCGGCGCCTGGGCGAGATTTCCAGCCGCTCGTCGGGCGCCGCCGCCGGGGTTTTTCTATTTGTCTTCCTGATGGTTTTCCGCGAAGGAGTCGAGACGGTTTTGTTGCTTTCAGCGGTAAGCCTCACCAGCGACTCGCTCTCGGAAGCCGCCGGGCTGGTGCTCGGCCTGGCTCTGGCCGTCGTTTTCGGAGTCACCTTCATTCGCGGCACGGTGCGCATCGATTTGCGGCGGTTTTTCCGCATCACGACCGTAATCCTTTTTGTAGTTGTGTTGCAACTGCTGATTACCGGATTGCACGAGCTTTCGGAGGGCGGAATCCTTCCGTCAAGCGCCCGCGAGATGGCGTGGATCGGGCCGATTGTCAAAAACGAGGTCTTTTTTTTCGTGACCGTATTGGCCCTGGCTGCCTGGATGGTCCTTTTTGATTGGCGCCGGCGCGAGGAAGCGGCGGCCCCAGCCGGGGGCGCGGCCCGCCGGAAGGCTGTCTGGTCGGCTCGACGGGAGCGTTTGTGGATGATGGCGGTTTGCAGCGCCTCATTTCTGTTCATTGTGTTTGTGACCGCAGAATTCGTCTACGCCCGGGCGGAAAGCCAGCTCACGCCGGCAATACCCCTTGCGGCGGTCGACGGAAAAGTGCGGATTCCGGTGCGCTCCGTAAGCGATGGCCTGCTGCATCGCTTTTCGTATACCAGCGCTCAGGGCGTCGCGATGCGGCTGATTGTGATTCAGAAACCGGATCAGTCGCTCGTGGCCGCGCTCGACGCCTGCATGATATGCGGAAACCAGGGCTATTACCAGCGGGGTTCCAATGTGTTGTGCCGGAACTGCGCTTCCGCTATTTTTATTCCTTCCATTGGGGCTTCCGGCGGATGCAACCCGATTGCAGTAAGGTCGCATGTGGAGGGAAGCGATTTGGTGATTGAAGCCGCGGATCTGGAGCCGGGCGCACGGCGCTTCGTCAAGCCATCGGCGGGCGGTTAGGGTGTAAGGCGCGCGGCGGAAAGCGCGCTTTCGAGACGCAGGGAAACATGTTCGCACGGCTGGTTGGGCAATCGCTCATGCGCTCTCCCCGGCGCAAATTGAGCACCATCGCGGCAGTAGCGCTGGCCAGCGCGATCGCTACGGCTATGCTGGCCGTTCTGGTCGATGTGGGAGACCGCGTCAGCCGGGAGTTGCGCAGTTTCGGAGCGAACCTGGTCGTGACTCCCAAGTCCACAGCGCTCCCGGTCGAAATCGGCGGGGTGGATTACCAGCCGGTGGCCGACGCCACTTTTATTCCCGAAGAAGCGCTCCCACGCCTCAAATCCACCTTCTGGCGCAACAATATCACGGCATTCGCGCCGTTTCTGTCGGCAACCGTTGAAATGGGCGGCGGCAAGGTGGCTGTGCGCGGCACCTGGTTCCGCCGGAGCTATACCACGGCCACCCGAGAGGTGCTTTCGACCGGAGTGCGCGACCTGAACCCCACTTGGCGCGTGCGGGGCCAGTGGATTGACGATCCTGCTCCCGACCCTTCGGCCAGGGAAGCGCTGGTGGGATCCCTGTTGGCGCGCCGGCTGCACGTCGATCCCGGCGGGACGCTGAAGTTGTGGGGCGAGCCCTTCGTGGTGCGCGGAGTCCTTGTGACCGGAGGCGATGAAGAAAACGAGATCTTCACCAGACTGGAAACTGTCCAGCATTTTACGGGCAGACCGGGTCAGGTGAGCCGGATTCAGGTGGGGGCGCTCACCAAGCCGGACGACGCTTTCGCCCGCAAAGACCCCGTCAGCATGACTCCGCAGGAATACGACCGCTGGTATTGCAGCCCCTACATCAGCTCGATCGCCCGCCAGATCGAAGAGCAGTTGCCCATGGCTGTCGCGCGGCCGATTCGCCAGGTCGCCGAGAATGAGGGCCGCATAATGAATCAGGTCCAACTGCTGATGCTGCTCGTAAGCCTCGCCGCCATGATCACCGCAGCGCTGATGATCTGGAGCGCGATGGCGACAACAGTGCTCGAGCGCCGGCCGGAAGTCGCGGTGATGAAAGCGGTCGGCGCGCAGAACGGCCTGATCGCCGCTTTGTTTGCCGTAGAGGTGGGTGTCCAGGGACTGCTCGGCGGAGTGCTGGGAGTGGGGCTGGGGATCATTTTGGCGCGGCGGGTGTCTTTGGAAATGTTTCACTCGGCGCTAGCTCTCTCGCCATTGCTGCCCGCCCTTGTGATTGTCGCTGCTGTGGCGGTCTCACTGGCCGGTTCTGCGATTCCGATGCGATCCGCGCTGCGTTTCGAAATTGCCCCCGTGCTCAAGGAAGAACAATGAAGTCCAAAGCGGCCGGGCGAGCGGCTAGCTCTCCCGGGACTCTCCGGCTGCCGCCTCGCGGTGAGGGGCGGAATCCTGTTGCCGTCACGGAGGAAGAACGTTGATTTTTTGGCGGATGGTCTGGCGCGCCATGACCGAGCGCCGGCAGCGCGTCGCTCTCACGCTGGCGGCCCTGACCATTACCGCGGCGCTGGCTACGGCTTTGCTTGACCTGTATTCCGACATTGAAGGAAAGCTGCGCGGCGAATTTCACGGATACGGTGCGAATCTGGTTATCGCGCCCGGCGCCGGGCGTCAGACGTTACTGCTGGAAGCGCTGGCGGTAGCGGAGAAATACGGTGAAGCGGCCCCTTTCCTGTATTCCGTGGAAACCGTTAATGGAGAGCCTGTAGTGTTGGCCGGCGTAGACTTCCAGCGCGCCGAACCTCTCATCGGCTACTGGGAGGTTACCGGGCGGCGGAGGCCGCTTCCTGGCGAGTGCCTGGCAGGCGAGCGCGTGGCCGCCAGATTCCATCTGCGGCCGGGATCGACCCTCAACATCCGCACGCGCCTGGGGGATGAGCGGCGGCGCGTGGCGGGCATCGTCTCCACCGGCGCCAGCGAAGATTCTCAAGTGTTTCTCGCCTTCGAGGAGGCGGCATCGGCCGCCGGGCTGCCGCATCAGACGAGCCTCATCAGCGTCCGCGCGCCGGGAGAGAGAGCCGATCAGGTGCAAGCCGCCCTGGCGGCGGCTCTGCCCGAAGCCGAAGTGCGGCTGCTGCGGGCCGTAGTCGAGTCGGAGGCTGCCGTGGTGCTCAAGATCCGGGGCACGTTGTTCCTGCTGACCGTGCTGATTTTAGTGATCGCCGCGCTTTGCGTGATGAACAACTTCAGCGCAATCGTGCACCAGCGGCGCAAAGAAATCGGGATTCTGAAAGCGCTCGGCGGCGCCGACCGGCCGATCGCCGCTTTGTTTGCTTCCGAAGCACTGGGCATCGGTGCGGCGGGCAGCGTAGCCGGTTTCGCCTTCGGTTGGGTGCTGGCGCGCTGGCTGGGCTGGCGCATTTTTCATCAGCCTGTGGCGGCTCACGTGAGCGTTCTGCCGGCGGTGGCGGGGATCACGCTGGCGGTTGCGCTGGCTGGGATCATCGCTCCGCTGCGGCGCATCCGCAGGATCGAGCCGGCCGTCATTTTGCGGGGGGAGTGATGCCGCTGATAGAGCTGGAGGGCGTCTCTAAGTATTACACAGACTCGATCTGCGCGCTGAAAGACATTTCCTTCACTGTCGAGCCGGGCGAGTGGCTGGCCATTATGGGGCCTTCGGGTTCCGGCAAAACCACGCTGCTCAATCTGCTCGGTTGTCTGGACCGGCCTACGGCCGGCAGGGTGCGCATCGGCGGCGTCGATATCGCCGCATTGAGCCGCGCCGATCTGACCCGCTTCCGGGCGGAAACCGCCGGATTCATTTTCCAGCAATATCATCTGATCCCCTACCTGACGGCCCTCGAAAACGTGATGGTCGCCCAGTATTTTCACAGCATGACCGACGAAGCGGAAGCGTTGAAAGCGCTCGAACGGGTCGGCCTGCGGGACCGCGCGAGGCACTTGCCGTCGCAACTTTCCGGCGGCGAGCAGCAGCGCGTTTCAATCGCCCGCGCACTTATCAATCAGCCGAAGATTATCCTGGCCGACGAGCCGACAGGGAATCTCGACGCAGTGAATGAAGAAATTGTTTTGCAGATCCTGGGCCGGCTGCACGAGGAGGGCAACACGATCTTGATGGTGACCCATGATGAAAAAGTAGGGAGGCGGGCGGACCGCCGCATGGACCTGGAGCACGGCCGCATCGTGCAGACCACCGTATTCAGCTTTGAGGAGAATGAAAATTTCGACGAGGTGCTGGAACACATGTGGATGGCCGAGGAAGGCACGCCACATCTGGAAGCGCATCATTACACCGACGCTGAGCGCAAGCGCCTGATCGCTACGATGACGCGCATCGGCCTTCTCGAAATGGACGCTTCCGGCAGCCGCGTGACCTTCACCGCGGAGGGCCGTGATCGCGCAAAAAGCGTAATCCGGCGTCACCGCCTTGCCGAGCGCCTCTTCACCGATACTCTCTCGATCCGGGACGACCGGGAAATCGAACAGAACGCCTGCACCTTCGAGCACATCCTCAGCCCGGAGGTGACCGAACGCATCTGCGCGTTTCTGGGACATCCCACGCGGTGCCCGCACGGCAGCCCCATCCCGCCGGGGCCCTGTTGCCGGCGTGAACGACCGTGATCGGCCCGTTGTTGCTCCTCGAGTATTGAGGATTAATTTCTGGCAGTAGCTCGGACCGAGTCGGCCGCCGGCTTCCGCAACAGCTTGGGGCCCGTGGGGCCGGCGAGCTACTCCGTTTTTTTCCGCGATCTCAGCTCAGGAAGCAGGAGTGTTCTGATTCGGCGTTGCGGGCTGCCTGTCCCCAAAGGGGAATGGAATCCCAAATTCTTAAATCGGCGGAAGGTCTTTGTCGCTCAGGCCGCTTTCCGTCAACGCAAAGACCCCATCGTCACATCAACCTACTTTCAGGGCATCACGCAATGAAGGAATGGTGTCCGAACATGGCGTTGCTGACTTGGCAGCCTCGGCAGAGCAGGCCGGTAATGTCTCGCGGATTTGGCACTGCCTGCAGCGGAGCCTCTGTAGCCCATGGCGGTGCTTGCCCGAGCAGTTGCATCCGATCGGCATCAATGGCAGGTCACTGAGAGGACGCCACCAGCGGGCGGCATCGGGCGGGTGTCATGTTAAGATGGAAAAACCTGGAAAATCGGGCCGTGGCGCAGCCTGGCTAGCGCGCTTGCTTGGGGTGCAAGAGGTCCCGGGTTCAAATCCCGGCGGCCCGACCAAACGTTTCAAAGAGTTACAACCACTTGCGTGACTCCGTTGCTCGCCTGGAGTCCGTTTGGTGGCGTTTTGGAGTCCATTTTTGGTCTCCAGGCCTCGCTCGTTCGCCTGCCCTTCCCGCCGTCCGGCTGGTCATGATGGCCATGTCATGCGTGTTTTTCGATTCTGCTCCTCAGGGAGAAGAAAAATCGCCTTCCCCTATACACGAGAACGGCGTTCAAGGATCGTCCTGCTGCCACGGCCCGATTGCTTGCGCGTCGACCGTTGACAACTGACGGTCCCCGCTGATATCAGAGAGAAGAACGCTCGCGAAGCGTTCCCCCAGAGGCGAGCGGGGCCTCTCGAAACAAACCCGCGCCCCCGATCCGCAGTTCCCTTTGCGGGCATACCCGCAACCCCATCGCTGGCTCGACAGTACCCGTGTGCAAGAACATCCGAATCGAAAACCCGCTCACTGGTGCGGGATTCACCTCGAGAAATCGTGCGAAGCGCTTTGTCGCGCGTGGTCTGGCCGAGTGGATTGAGTTCGGCCAATCGATCCGCTTCCTGGGTGACCCGCGAGACCATCGCGAGGTTGCAGCGAGAAAGCAGGTGGATGCGACCCGCTACTGGTACGAGCGCGCAGCCCATACCGGCATGGCGCAGCTCACGGAACTGGCGAACTTGCCAATGGTCACGCCGCACGTGTTGCTGGGCATGGGCCGACGGAAGGGAGCAAGCCGGCATACGTTCCTGGTGACGCAGGGAGTCTGAGATGCACCCGTCTGGCGGAGGGGCGGCGCATCTACGGAAATTCCGTAGATGCGATCGAGCGCCGGGTCCTCGGAACGGCCGGGCGGCGGCGGGTGTGTGGAGTCCACGCTGTTGCTAACGCCACGGTCAAAAAACAGGCTGACACGAGTTGACGCGGCGTGATGCAAGTGATTGTTACTGAATCTGTTACGCCGTCACCCGAGCCGTTCGCCGTGGTTGACAGGCTGCCAGGGCTAAAGAGCCTCACGCACTGAGATCTCAGCCCGTTCACGCCATGACGGGCAAACCGTTCTGATCCACAACCAACCTTCGAAGGGAGAACCAACAACCATGCCTGAAGTTGCTACGCCGAACCAGGCCGAACGCGAGTTCGAGACCGGGACGGACGAATCGTTCAAGAACACGAGCGCTACGGCCGGGGCCGCGCACAGCGAGAACCAGCGCGTAACGTTCGCCAACATCAAACGCACCTACGACGTCTACCAGGACCTCGACATCCAGGCCGCGCGCCAGGCGCTCGTCGAGCAGACGCGCGTGAACCAGATCGCCTCGCAGGCGCTCCAGAACGCCGTCGAGACCGCGAACCTCGTGTCGAAGCAGGCCGTGCGCCACGGTGACATCGCCATCGACGGCCAATGGAATCCCATTCAGCAAGGCGCGGGCGATACGCTCACGGCG
>Ga0070741_10007598_pt1 | contig 22315 bp, 19 predicted proteins | sample Coa_R1_4_FD_66440 | JGI IMG/M metagenome (GOLD analysis project Ga0070741, IMG submission 66440) | Surface soil microbial communities from Centralia Pennsylvania, which are recovering from an underground coalmine fire - Coalmine... | ecosystem: Environmental > Terrestrial > Soil > Unclassified ... | reverse complement strand
CCAGGGTTGTTGTGCAAGGTTTTCCGTCACCAGGACCCGAGGTTGTGGGGAGCCTGCGTTTTGCTTCTTCTTTTTTGCCGTAGTGAGCGCCATCGCATTTGATTCTAACCCGTACGCGTCTCGCTCTGTTCTCCGGTCCCTCTTCCCTGATATATTTCTATGCAGCCATGTACTCAGACTTTAGAGTTGAAGATCGCTGGACGGGCGAGCCCATCCATTGCATGTACCAGGCCATTATCATGGCCATTGCCACCCGTCACGCCGACGCTGTGGACGTCAAGTTTCTCGCCAACGGCCGCCCCATCTGGATTGCTCTGCCGCACCCGGCCTGGGCGGAATACAATCGCCGCACCGGCAAGGTAATTACCGATCCGCTTGCCATTCTGATTGCCGGCCACTTTCTCAAGACCGCGATTGAATCCGGCCTCGAAAGCGGACGCGAAATGTACACCCTCACCGTACAGGAAACGCTCGACCATCTGGATGCCGTCATGCGCGAACGGGCCGCATAGCACCTGCAGGCCTGTGGCTGTCCAAACCGTATCTAGCTGATATTTTTTCGTGGCTGCACTCCTGTGAATCTAACTGGCAGTTGAGAGGTTTCATGAATAACAAACTTGCCTGCGTCTTGTTTGTCCTGGGCATCATGTTGTCTTTGCCTGCATCTTCGTCATGGGCGCAGACGCACCACCCCAAAAAAGCGCCCCAACCGTCTGCGCCACAGGGCGCTGTTCGCCCTGACGATGCCGTGCTGGTTGACCTGGAAAAACAGTTCTTCGCCGCGGTCCGTGAGAAAGATGTGGATAAGCTCAATGGCATACTGGCCGATGATTTTGTCTACGTCGTTCCCGGCCAACCGGAAATGACGCGCGCGCAATTCCTGAAGCACGTCCGCGGGCTTCCCGATACGATTGAGTGGTTGGGGGCCAATGAAATGCGGATAAGAATTCTAGGCGATGTTGCTGTAGTAACCGGGGTGCGCAACACGAAGATGCGCAACGACAGCGGAACCCTAGTCAGCTCGGACAGCGCCTTCGCCGACATCTTCAAAAAAAATGGAGAAGAGTGGGAACTGGTCCTGGTCCATGCCATGGATTTGCCCGCTCCTGCTAACTCACAGGTTGGGAAATAACGGTCTCAACGAATGTTTGCCCGCAAAATCCGTGTCGAATACGAGAGCCCCAACGGGCCACAGCCCTGCCCCATCAAGTGGCTCGATAATTTTTCCATGCGCGATTTCACCAACGACCAGATTTTTGACGACACCCTGCCCACCGCCGATGGCCTGCTGGAAGTTGGGGCCCGCGTTCCCCTCGATCAGCTTAAAGCTGCCCTGGAAGATTGGTTCCAGCGCAAAGGCTACCTGCAAAAGGGAGCCAAGTTGTCGCTGAAAGAGAAAGCTTAACCATAAAGGGCACAAAGTATAAAGAAGATCGCAAGTGTTGATGATTTATTTTTGGGCAGCCACGGTGCGCGCGGAACGCCAATTTTATGGAATCGCTCTGTGTCCCAATATGAAAACGCTTCTGATCAGTAAACTGACAACCGCCTACCGGCAACTTCAGCCCCGCGGCGAAGAATCCATGGGCTGGGCGGCCGTTCCCACGGGGGCGCCTTTGCGCCGCCGCAAAATGAACGGACGCCGGCGGCGACGTTCCACGCGCCGGTCAATCTTCTTCCAGAAACCGACGAAGTAATCTACCGCGGAAACCAGTGAGACCGTCAGCATGAACCAGATGGAAAGTTGCGCGATGAAATGAATGGGAAGATCGAAGGGCAGGTAAATCCGATGCAGGTCCCACCAATGCCAGTGGTGATCAAGAATTGCGGCCACCACTGAAACAATCTGCACTACCATTTTGAATTTACCCAAATCGCTGGCCTCGATGGTAAACCCTTCCGAGGCGGCAATGGAACGCAGCCCGCTGACTAGAAACTCTCGGCCTATGATGATGACCGCCACCCAGGCGGGCACAATACGAGGGTTGAACTGCACCAGGGTCACAAAAGCCGCCGTGACCATCAGTTTGTCGGCCAGCGGGTCGAGCAGCATTCCCATGGAGGTGATCTGCGACCTGCGGCGGGCCAGGTAGCCATCAACGCCGTCGGTAATCGAAGCCAGGATAAACAGGGCGGCGGCGGCCAGCTCTTTGTGTCCGTTGTCGCTGCTGAAGTAGTTGGTTGAAAGAATCCAGATCAGGATAGGAATGCTGGCAATGCGCGAGAGCGTTATGGAGTTAGGAAGATTCACGGTACTACCGCCACAAGGCTAAGGCCCAGTGGGAAAATTGCTTTGAGTATACACCCTATAAGAGGCAGCGCCGGCGTCGCAGGAAGTAGCGCCGGCGCCCGACAACTCAGGCATAAATGCCGCGCTGCTTGATGGTGAACGCCACGCGATCTATGGCCAGCATGTAAGCGGCAATGCGGTTATTGACATTATGGGCTTCCGCATAGCGGACAACGTCTTCAAACGACTCTTTCATAATGCTCTCAAGCTGTTCGTTGACCACAGATTCCTTCCAGAAGTAACCCTGGCGGTCCTGCACCCATTCGAAATAGGAGGTCGTCACTCCGCCGGCGTTGGCCAGAATGTCGGGAATGACAAATACTTTTTTCTCAGCCAGAATCTCATCGGCAACCGCTGTCGTGGGCCCGTTGGCGCCTTCGCACAGGATCTTGCATTTGATCTTGTCCGCATTTTTGCTGGTGATCACATTTTCCGTCGCGCACGGAGCCAGGATGTCGCATTCCGTGGTCAGAAGTCCTGCTCCATCGGCGGGTTCGGCGCCGGGAAAGCCGACAATGGTGCTGTTTTTTTTCTTGTATTCCACCAGTTCGTCAATGTTGATGCCGTGGCGATTGTAGAGCGAGCCGTTGATTTCGATGATCCCGATGATCTTGTAGCCATCTTCATACATCAACTGCGCGGCGTTAGAGCCGACGTTGCCGAATCCCTGCACGATGACGCGGCAGCCTTCACGGCTCATATTCAATTTTTTCAGCGCCTCGTCGCATACGATCATCACGCCGCGTCCTGTGGCTTCGCGCCTTCCGCGTGAGCCGCCCATGTTCACCGGCTTGCCGGTCACGACCGCGGTCACGGTCTGCCGCATGTGCATGGAGTAGGTATCCATCATCCATGCCATTGTCTGCTCGTTGGTATTCATGTCGGGCGCGGGAACATCTTTTTCCGGCCCGATAAATTCAATCAGCTCGGAGGTATAGCGGCGCGTGATTCTTTCCAGCTCGCCCATGGAAAGTTTTTTCGGATCGCAAATCACCCCGCCCTTGGCCCCGCCGAAGGGAATATTGACCACGGCGCACTTCCATGTCATCCAGCTGGCCAGGGCGCGGACTTCATCGAGCGTCACATCGGGCGAATAGCGGATGCCGCCCTTGGCGGGCCCGCGCGCGATGGAGTGCTGCACCCGGTATCCAGTGAAGACCTCCAGGCGGCCGTTATCCATGGCAACAGGGATGTGGACGATGATTTCGCGGTTAGGATAGCGCAAGATCTTCCACAGCCCTTCATCCAGGTTGAGCTTCTGCGCGGCGTAATCGAATCGCGCTGCCTGCGATTGCCAGGGGTTTAATTCTTGTTCGATGGGAAGTGAGATGGTGTTTTCGATACGAGACGAGGTACTCATTGAGAGATTTTTCTCCAGCGTGCAACTGGGCAGTCCAAAACGAACGCTTTCATGAACGTATCAGAATGCGAGACGCCAAAAATCCAGTATAGAGAGTTCAATGAGGGTTACGCAAGGCGGATTACACAAATTCCTGAAGATCGTTTGAGTTTCAAATTTTGAGTTTGAAGTTTCAAGTTTCGAATACCCAGAATCGTGCGGCACGTGTGGCACAGCCATCCCCTGGCTGTGCGCTTTTTCTGAGGGCGCCCCATTTGCACCCAGCGCGAGTGGGGATTTATCGAGAGCCTTCTGCCGCCTTTTTTGTCGTCTGAGTAAGTGAAGAGCGGCGGAATCCCGCCGCTCTCGTGGATCAGATTATGCCGCCTGCATCGCCTTCTTCGCGCGTTCCGCCATTTCTTGCGGCGCTACATCCTCGACGTGAGTTGCAATGCCCCAGAAATGCCCGAATGGATCCTGGATGAAACCGGAGCGATCTCCATAGAACTGGTCCTGGACCGGCTTTATGGTTTTTGCACCCTCAGCGACGGCTCGCTCGACCACGCGATCGACATCGGGGATGTACAAATACAGACTCACCGGGCTTGACCCAATACTGGCGGCACTGGTGTACCCTTGGCCCATTTTCGGATTTTCGTCGGCCAGCATAATTCGTGAGTCGCCGATCTGCAGCTCGGCATGACCCACTTTGCCATCGGGCTGGTCCATGCGAAAGACTTCGGTCGCGCCGAAAACTTTTTTGTAATAATCGATGGCTTGGGCAGCGCCCTTGATGATCAGATAGGGTGTAATGGAGTTGTACCCTTTAGGAACAGGCGAGACTTTACTCATGATTTTTCTCCTTCAGAATGCAGGTTGAAGGTTGAGGTTTACCGCACGCAGACTTCCGTGCAGCGCCGCATCACTTATGAAAACACAAGTTGAGAGCTGGCTCAAGGCGAGACCCGCGCACGGCAGGCACCCTGGCCCACCGGGCGCCCAGCCTTTGGCCTTCTTTGCGAAGGCTGGAGCTTTTCTGGTTCTATGATCTGGAACGGCTGAGAGTAAAGAGCCCGTTCCCTTTGAGCTCTGGGATCAGCTGCGTGTTTCAATGCGCGAGCGTGCTGCGGAAATGATTCCAGATGGCTTCACCCGCATCCACATCCTGATTTGAGAGGCCCACAACGTGTTGGATCAGTGTGCCGGAGTGGGCGTTGGCCCATGTGTGTCCGGCGCCTTGTAAAACGTAATAAACGGAAGTTGACCCGTCTGTGCAATTCGCCCGTGTGCGTAGTTCGGCCGAGGTCTGATCTTGGGAGTTGCGATGCGGAATCTTGATCGTCTGTACCTGCCCGCTGCAGTGATCGCGGTCAGCCCAGAAGGCGAACGTGGCATCGGCGGAGAGAAGCGCAGGCTGCGCCTGTCCGTTTTTGACCGTGCCTGCAGCTTCTCCCTGGAAGGGAACAATGGGGTCTGCCGTGCCATTCATCGAGATCCAGGGAAGAGGTTTTTTTGCCGGGCACGCTTGCTGCTGGTCCGCCGGAAGAGTGGAAATGACATTCCCTGCTGCCCGCAGCAAGTCTCCAGTTTCGCAAACAAAGTGCATGGTCATGAAACCGCCGTTAGAGGCGCCAATCATGAAGATGGCGGTCGCGTCGCCATTGTAGTTTGCAACCACGTCAGAGATGACCTGCTTGAGAAAGCCTACATCGTTTGCACTTGAAGGAGGACCGCCGCCAATGGTGGCTCCCCGGCCATCATTCCAGTGCTTGCCAATGGCATTGGGAGCGACGACGATGAACTTGTCGCGGTCTCCAATAGTGGGAAGACTGGTCTGAGTCCAGACCGCTTCGGCAGTTTGGGTGCCGCCATGCAGAAGTACCACCACCGGATGCGAACCCGACTCGTGGACCGGCTGAACCAGATAATAGCGGTCAATACCATCAAACTTGATTGTCTTCTTTTCCGCGGTAGCAAGGCTTCCCTTGGATGGAAAGCTGGAGTCGCTTTGTTGCGCGGCTTTGCGGGCCTCTCTTCGTTCACGAATGCGGTCACGAAGCGTTTCCCCCTGCCCGGCGGCTGAAATTATCTGCATCAGGCAAAGCGCAAGAGCAAATCTTTTAAGCAGACCAGGTTTCATGGGTATGATGGCGAACTCCGGTTGTGGAACTACAACTTGATTTCCATACCTTCGGCCGCGGCCCGCACCTTAGGATAATGATTGCGGGCCTCACTGACAATCTTGTCAATGCAGGCGTCATTGTGGTCAGGATCATGGTGAAAGAGCACGAGCTCCTTGGCGCCGCTCTCCATGGCGATGTTGACGCCTTCGCGCCAGTGGCTGTGTCCCCAGCCCATCTTTTGTGCTTTGTATTCTTCGGGCAGATACTGCGCGTCATAGATGAGCACATCGGCGCCTTCGGCCAGCTTGCGCACATTTTTGTCGAACACGGGATGCCCAGGCTCGTTGTCGGTGGCGTAGACAATCACTTTGTCTTCGGTTTCCACGCGAAACCCCAGGCAGCCCTGCGGATGGTTCAGCCACTTGGATTGGATCACACAATTGTCAAACGACAGCCTGCCTTCTTCAATGTCGTAAAAATTCCGGCGCGCCTTCATTTCGTTCATATTGACAGGAAAATAAGGGTCCGACATCTGGTCTTCCAGCGCATGTTGCAGCTTGTGGGCGCGGTTGGATGAGTGAAAGAAGAACTGGTTATCTTTATTGTTATAGAGCGGCCAGAAAAATGGAATGCCCTGAATGTGGTCCCAGTGGAAATGCGAAAGAAAGATGTGGGCATGGAACGGCTTTCCATTGAATTCCTGCACCAGTTGTTTTCCCAGGATCCTGAACCCCGTGCCACAGTCGAAGATATAAAGGTGGCCGCCAATGCGCACCTCGACGCAGGATGTATTCCCGCCATAGCGTAGGTTTTCCGGCTGAGGCGTGGGCGTTGAGCCGCGCACCCCCCAGAATTTGATCTGCATGGTCTTTTCAGTTCCTGTTGCCGACTGTGTACTACCGGTGGAATGCACACTTTTCGCATCCGGTTTAAAAAATTGCATTGGATCGGCACACTTCTATTGCTACGGCGAATATACCAGCAAAGGGGGAGACCGCTTAAGCCGTCAAAGTGGGAGTCATTATAAACGCGAAAAGTCCAATCCTGACAAGGATTTCGGCCAGAGGAGCCTGATTTGCAAATGCTGCAAAAGAAGCTCTTAGCTTGGGTCTTTATGCTGTAGGGGCACGTCAGGATCATAAGGTTTGGAACGGATGAAACCAAGGGACCCTTTCTAGGCTTGATTCGACCCTCATAAAGAGTCCATTCCAGGGGGAGCGTTCAGTGTGAAAATCGCACCAATTAAGGTGTGCAAGCATGCTCACATGGCTTACAATAGGCGCCGTTTTCAATGTCCAAAAAGCAACTCTCTGCCCAAATGCCAGAATCAGGAAATTCCCAAAATGATACAGGTATCTAAATAAGTCTCAGTAGTTTCTTGATTCTGATAAAGCAGAGGATATGATGAGGGATGAGTCGGCGATGAAGAAACTCAAATTTCTCATTTCGCTTTCGATGCAGGAAAGCCCCTATCAAAAATTGCTTGCGGCCACCGCCCAGGAGGCCGCCCGGTATTTCGATTCAGAGATAGAAATCGTTTATGCAGCCAATGATGCGATTACGCAAGGCGATCAACTGCTGAAGGCGATTCAATCTCGCTCGAACGATTCCGCGCTGGATGGAATTCTGTGTTCGCCCGTAGGGACAAACATGGTGCAAGTGGCCCGCCAAGCCGTCGCAAAGGGTATTGGGTGGGTGTTGCTGAACCGTGAGGACGATTACATCGCCGACCTGCGCCGGACCTGCAGCAGCGTGCCGGCTTTTAGTATTGGTATGGATCAGGAGGAGATCGGGCGGATTCAAGGGCAGCAATTCGGCGCATTGCTTCCCGAAGGTGGCCGGATCTTGTACATTCTTGGACCGCAGTATTCTATTGGACAGCAGCGGCTGAATGGTATGCTGTCGGCCAAACCCTCTAACATTGAGGTGAGAACACTACCAGGCAACTGGAGCCAGGAGAGCGGACTTAACGCCATTAAATCGTGGCTCAGACTGAGCACATCCGACACCGCTCCGGCGAGTCTGGTATCTGCGCAAAATGACGCTATGGCCATGGGCGCGCGACAGGCATTTGATGAACTCACCGGCATCCAGAGAAATCGGTGGACGAACCTGATGTTCACCGGAGTAGATTGCTGCCCCGGAGTCGGGCAAGAATGGGTGCGCAAGGGCTTGCTCACGGCTTCGGTAATCAACCGGCCGGTTACTGCCATGGCCCTCGAGATGTTCGTCCAGGCGGTTCGGACGAAGTCACAACCGCCAATCAAGACACTACTGGCTTCGGCCTCGTATCCGGACCTTGCAGAGCTGCGGGAAATAAGGACAGGAAAAGGTTCTTTTCAGTTCCTATCAAAATAAAACCGTCGCGTGCCAGCCGATTTCCCGCACGCAGGAAAGAGTGTTGCCCTTGGAGGCTCGAAATGCCTTGTTCATGATTCTGCCGGTAGTCTTTTCCGTATAGTAGGTGGTGTAATCTTTTGACCATGAGTGTTCTGAATTGCCAGAACTTTGCAGATCGCAAAGCGCCAAAAAAGCGCTGATTAAAGATTTTACGATTGATATTTTCGGAAAAGAGGGTCTATGAAATTTCGCAGCATGGCGTGGTTTGCCCCAGCCGATAGAGACGGCTTCATTCATCGCAGTTGGATGAAGAACCAGGGGCTGCCCGATCATTTGTTTGATGGGCGTCCGGTGATTGGGATCTGCAATACCTGGTCGGAGTTGACCCCGTGCAACGCGCACTTCCGCAGGATTGCCGACCATGTAAAGCGCGGAGTCTATGAAGCGGGTGGCTTTCCTGTGGAGTTCCCTGTGATGTCGCTGGGTGAAACCCTCATGCGGCCGACGACAATGCTGTTTCGCAACCTGGTCAGCATGGATGTTGAGGAATCCATCCGTGCCAACCCGGTGGATGGCGTGGTGCTGCTTGCCGGCTGCGACAAGACCACGCCCGCGCTCCTGATGGGCGCCGCCAGCTGCGATCTTCCGGCACTGATGCTTTCCGGAGGTCCCATGCTGAACGGCAAGTTCCGCGGGCGCGACATCGGGTCGGGAACTGATGTGTGGAAGTTCAGTGAAGACGTTCGCTCCGGCGCCATGACCATGTGCGAATTCATGGATGCCGAAGCCTGCATGAGCCGCTCTGCCGGGCATTGCATGACGATGGGCACCGCCTCGACGATGGCATGCATGGTTGAGGCGCTGGGGATAGGACTGCCGTCGAACGCGGCCATTCCCGCGGTTGATTCGCGCCGTTACGCGCTCGCCCACCTCGCTGGCCGGCGCATCGTGGCCATGGTGAATGAAGATTTGCGCATGTCGAAGATTCTGACGCGCAAAGCTTTTGAAAATGCAATACGCGCGGTGGGCGCCGTTGGCGGCTCAACCAACGCCGTCATTCATCTGCTCGCCATTGCGGGGCGGGTGGGCGTGAAGCTCACCTTGGAGGATTGGGACACGCTGGGACGCGACGTTCCCTGCCTGGTAAATATCATGCCATCCGGCAAGTACCTGATGGAGGATTTTTATTATGCCGGCGGCCTTCCAGCGGTCATCCGCGAGTTGGGTAATCTTATCCATGGCGACGCGCTGACTGTGAACGGAAAAAGCATGGCCGAGAATGTTGCCGATGCTCCCTGTTACAACCGCGATGTGATTAAACCGTTGAGCGACCCTTTCAAGGCGAATGGCGGTCTTGCGATTGTGCGCGGCAATCTCTCTCCGAATGGCGCAGTGATCAAACCTTCGGCGGCCACGCCCGCGCTGATGAAGCATCGCGGACGCGCCGTTGTCTTCGAAAACATAGAGGACTTCCACTCGCGCATCAACGATGATTCGCTCGACATCGACCCAAGCTGCGTTATGGTGCTCAAAAATTGCGGGCCGCGCGGCTATCCGGGAATGCCCGAAACCGGGAATATGCCCCTGCCTCCCAAGATCCTGAAGCAAGGCGTTACCGACATGATCCGTATTTCCGATGCGCGCATGAGCGGCACTGCCTATGGCACCGTGGTGTTACACGTTTCTCCCGAGGCAGCCGCCGGGGGCGCGCTGGCTCTGGTGAATAATGGCGATATGATCGAATTGGATGTCGTCGCCCGCCGCCTGCATCTGGATGTTCCCGAACCGGAACTTGCTCGCCGCCGCTCCGCCTGGAAGCCGCCGCAACCGCCTTTTGAACGCGGATACTACCAGCTGTATCATCAACATGTTCTTCAGGCTGACCAAGGCGCTGATCTGGATTTTTTAGTCGGCCGCAGTGGCGCAGAGATACCACGCGAGTGTCACTAGGTTTCTTTATCAATACGGAAACGGTTCAACCTTCCAGCGCTCAAAGACCTTGGCTTCTTTGAACAACTGGAACAGTCCGGCGTCAATTTCCCCGTCTTTAACGGCAAAGCCCAGGATTTCCAATGCCTTGTCGAGGTTGACGGCCTTCTTATAAGGACGATCCACGGCGCAGAGCGCGTCGTAGATGTCGGATATCGTCATAATACGGGTTTGCACCGGAATTTCAGGTGCGCTGAGTTTATAGGGATATCCCTTGCCGTTCAGTTTTTCGTGGTGGCGGCGGGCAATTTCAGGGACACTGCGGATTTCTTTCGTCCATGGGATCTGTTGCAAGAAGTTAAACGTGTGCACCACGTGCGATTCGATCTGCAGCCGCTCTTCGTCGTCCAGCGAGCCCTTGCGGATGGAGAGCATCTTCACTTCTTGCGGATCAAGCAAGGGACACTCGGCGTTCTCATAATCTTTGTAATGGCGCGCCGCAATTTCGTTCAACACCTCAAAGCTGCCATCGGCGAGAATGGTCGGCTCGTTGGCGCCCAGGATAATCTGGAACCACTTGTCCATCTCGACGAGTTGCGCTGCTAGTTCCTGGTCGAACTGCGGCAGCTTCTGTAGATATTCTTCGCGCCCTTTTTCCAGCACATAATCGAGGCGCGAGCGCAAGCCCTCGGTCTCCATGCTGCGCTTTACGAACTGAAAGCGCTGCCGGATGACATCGAGCTGTGCAGGATACAGTTTTTTGGCCTTGACCAGCACCTCTTCGCGCACGCCAACCTTGCCAAAGTCGTGCAGCAGCGAGGCATAGCGGATTTCTTTCATCTCGCTGCGCGAAAAGTGGATCGGTCCGTAAGGCCCGCTGTCGGCGCGGTCTACGGCTTCGGCCAGGGCCACGGTCAGATTGGCGACGCGGAATGAGTGTCCGGATGTGGTGGGGTCGCGCGATTCAATGGCCACGACCGAAGCCCGCACAAAACCTTCAAAGAGCTGCTGAATGGCTTGGTAAAGCTGGCTGTTCTCATAGGCCACGGCGGCCTGGCTGGCCAGCGATGCCACAATTTCCTGCTGGCGCGCCGTGAAGGGGATCACCTGCTCGGTCACCGTTGCAATCGAAAGAAGCCGGGCCCGCGCGTCGCGCTTGGCATTGATGAGTTGCACCACGCCCACTACGTCGCCCTTCTGGTTTTTCATGGGCACGGCGAGAAGCGACTTGGTGCGGTATCCGGAATCTTCGTCAAACTTGCGGTTAATGGCGTAAGGGACGTCGCCCGACAGATGGTAGGCGTCTTCAATATTGACCGGTAATCCAGTGAGCGCCACGTAACCGGAGATGGATTTCTCGTTGATCTCCATCGTAACTTCGCGAAAGGGCAGTGAGACCGAATCGTTCTGCGCCAGCTTAAAGCGCATGTGCATGCGCCGCTCCGCATCGCGAACTACCGGTTCGTTGCCCACGCTCCTCAATTGCAGCTTCTTGCTTTCCTGCTCGTCTTCTTCCAGAACATAGAGGGAGCCGGCATCGCTCGATGTGATCTCGCGGCACTTGCTCAGGATCATCTCCAGCAATTTGCCGGTGTCATGTTCGGCGCTCAGCGCCGCCCCAATCTCATTCAGTTCGTGGATCTCGCGGGTGGCGAAAGCCAGCCGCGCGTTGACCTCCTGGCGGCTGGCCACCAGGTGAATGTGGTCGAGGGCGTTATCAACCATGCGCTCAATCAGAGCAACCGGCGTGCCTGGAATCATGTAGGCATACACGAGTCCATCAAGGCGGGAATCTTTGAAGCGGCTTGTACTGAGCGCAAGCAGGCGGATGTTTGGAGCATGCAGGTCGCGTCCATGCTCTTGCAGCAGCTGTTCGGAAGAGGTAAGGAGCACACGGTCTAATTCGGCGGAATATTGTCCCAGGTTGCTGAAGTATGTGCGCCGATAGTGCACTACCCCAGCGAGCGCTTTATTCGCGGCGTCGTCCTGTTCAAAGGTCACCAATAGCGGCAGACCGCGCACAGGGGTACGCGGCGAGGCTGGCAGGTTTGCAGTCGCAGTGGTCATCAGACTTTTGCGCAACTACCCTTTACTCAGCGGTGTTCGGGGACAAGTGATGGAAACCGCCTACCGCGGGGGAGAAGTTAACTATAACAAAAACCTACCCCCGATACCCGCTTTTAAGCCTGGGTCAGTTTGTGGTCCTCCGGCCGACCGGGCTAGGACTTACCGGTTTACCCGGCAACTTACAACCAACTGTTTACTGTTGTCATTTTGGTATATACTCAGCCCCTCCCCCAGGTACTTGGAAAACCGGGAATGTTCGCCGGGACGTACTGTAGGAAACGTCCCAGGCTTGAAAAAACCCGGAGGAGACGTACGACAATGGCAATCCCTGTAACACCCAAGCGGCAATCTCCAGACCCCAGCAGCCCCTCTTCTACTGCGGCGGGTCAAGGCAATAACAAGCCTGCTGCTTCCTCGGCCTCTGCCGCCGCGCCAGATTCAACTTTGCCCCCGGTTCCAACGGTTACGGGCTTCTTTAGAGCTCCTGTTATTGCATCGACAGCAGCGCCGGCCCCACCCCCAGCCATGTCCCGGCCTCCGCTTGGTCCCGCTTCAGCAACGGCGGCTGCGCCCGCCAAAGCGCCTGAAACCGGACACTTTTTGCAACGCGTCAAGCTGTTCAGCGGACTCTCTTTTGACGATTGCCAGCATGTGGTGAAGCGCATGCGCCGCCGCGACTTTCCCCCCAGCACTACCATCGTTCGCGAGGGTGCGCCCGGCAATTCCATGTTCTTTATCATCACCGGCCAGGTTGAAATTCGCAAAAAAGATCCCAACACCAACATTGATTTCCTGCTCAGCGAAATGGGGCCGGGACAGAACTTCGGCGAAATGTCGCTGCTGAGCGGCAAACCGCGCACCGCTACCGTGACCTGCACCCAGCCGACCACCTGCGCGGTGCTGGAGCAGAAAGATTTCCAGGAGCTTCTGCTGCAATATCCCAAAATTGGCCTGGCGCTCACCACCATTCTTGCCGAGCGGGTGGAGCAAGCCAGCCAGCAGGTGGGAATTGAATACATCAATCTGAGCAAAATGAATTTCGATGCTCGCGTGCTGGCGCTGCTTCCGCAGAGCATGATGCAGCAGCACAAGATGATTCCCGTGGCCTTCGCCAACAACCGCCTTACCCTGGCCATGGTGAATCCCAATAACATTCTTGCGCTTGACGACGTGCGCCGCATTATCAAGGGAGTGATGATTGAGCCGGTGGTGACCACCGAAGACGACTACCGCAAGTTCATGAGCACCACCTACACCGAGCTCATGCCCAAAGATAAGCCGGCATCGACCGGCGATAAGATGCAGACCATCGTCAAGTCTTCGGCTGAGATGGTCGACCTTTTGCAGTCGGAGCTGATCCGCGATTTGCAGTTGACCGAAGACGCGGGCGTATCCATGGGTGACAGTAAGCAGGAGCTGATGAACGCCTCTGAGGATGCGCCCATCATTCGCCTGGGAAATTCGATTCTGGGGCTGGCCATCAAGAAGGGCGCGAGCGATATCCACATTGAACCCATGGAAGCTAACGTGGTGATCCGCTATCGCATTGACGGCGTACTGCAGACAGTGCAGAACCTGCCGAAAAAAGTGCAGCTCGGCTTGATCTCGCGGCTGAAGATTTTGAGCAAGCTCGATATTTCGGAAAAGCGCCTGCCGCAGGATGGCCGCATCAGCGTCAACATGGAAGGCAAGCCCATCGACTTTCGCGTCTCCACCGTGCCCGGCAAGTGGGGCGAGAAAGTCTGCATGCGCATTCTCGATAAATCGAATACCGCGCTCGGACTCGATAAAGTCATCAGCCACGAGCCCACGCTTAGACTGGTGCGCGAACTTATCAACCAGCCCTACGGCATCATGTACGTCACCGGGCCCACCGGCTCAGGCAAGACCACCACGCTTTATTCGGCGCTGGCCGAGATCAACGATCCCGGCATCAATATCTCCACCGCCGAAGACCCCATCGAATATGATCTTGCCGGGGTGAACCAGATTCAGGTGAATAAAGACATCAGCCTTGATTTCGCCCGCGTGCTGCGCGCTTTTCTCAGGCAAGATCCGGACGTGATCCTGGTCGGCGAAACCCGCGATAAAGAAACCGCCCACATCGCCGTCGAAGCCGCCCTCACCGGACACCTGGTCTTCACCACCCTGCACACGAACAGCGCCGCCGGCGCATTTACCCGCCTGACTGAAATGGATGTCGAGCCTTTCCTCATCTCTTCTTCCACCATCGGAGTGATGGCGCAACGCCTGGCCCGCCGGTTGTGCAAAGTCTGCCGCGAGCAGTATGAAGCCGACGACCAGACCTGCGAGTATATGGGCCTGAAGCCCAGATCGGTGCTGTGGAAAGGACGCGGCTGCGGCGAGTGCAACGGCAAAGGCGTCAAAGGCCGCATCGGCATTTATGAAGTCATGAAGATGAACGCCGAACTGCGCCAACTGGTCGCTAAAGGCGCGATTACAGAAGACATCCACAAGATCGCCCTCGCCCAAGGCATGCTGGATCTAAAGAAATACTCGGCCCTCCTGCTATTGAATGGCGATACGTCGGTGGAGGAAGTGCTGCAAGTCGTAAGCGTTCAGGAGTAGAAGCCTTATCGGAAGTTTTCACCACGGAGACACAGAGACACGGAGGGAACTTCAATGTTCTGCGTGAAATGCGGCAGCGAGTTATATCCCAATAACAAGGTTTGTCCCAATTGCCGCTTCGATAATGCTAGTTTCGTATCGCAGCCAGTGTCAGTAGGTAGCTACGTGCCTTCGGTTTCGCCTATGTATCGCGATGCATATGCTGAGGGAGACATCCTTGTGGTTCCGCGCAATGCCACCTTGCCGGCAAGCTGCGTGAAGTGCGGAGGCGTTCCCAAGGAGCCGTGGTTAAAGAGGACGTTTTACTGGCATAACCCCCTGTTGTATCTCCTCATTATCATTGGCCTCCTGATCTATGCAATCGTGGTCCTGATCGTGCGGAAGAAAGTGCAGCTTCTGGTGCCTATTTGCGAGCTGCACGAATCGAAACGCAAGAGCCGGCTTTGGATCGGCGCGATTCTTCTGCTGGCCTGCATTCCGGTAGCTATCGCATTCGGTACGTATGTGCAATCCGAGGGTGCGCCGCTCATTGCGTTTTTTCTCGGCATTGTGATGTTCATAGCGGGGCTGGTTGTCATTTCATCCTCCTACGTCCTGCGGCCCACCTACATCGGTGACGACTGCGCCAAGTTCAAGGGAGCGCACCCGGAGTTTCTGGCCCGCCTCAAACCACTTTCCGTAACGGCGGCGATGGCGGCGCAAGCGCCCCGGCTTTAACGCACGGTTTTCTCTGTGTCCCTGTGGGGAATTAGCGTTCTTGATCTGCGTTGATCCGCGTCCATCCGCGGCGAAAAGCCCTTCCCCAGATTTACAATAGCTGAATGCCCCGCCTTAGCCAGCTTGCCTCACATATCGCCCAGTCTGAAATTCGCATCATGTCAGTCGAATGCGAAAAAGTCGGAGGCGTCAATCTTGCTCAGGGTATCTGCGATACCGAAGTTCCGCTGCCGGTGCGCCGTGGCGCCAAGGCCGCCATCGAGGGCGGCTTCAACTCTTATACTCGGCTCGACGGCATCGCCAATTTGCGCCACGCCATCGCGCGCAAGATGCGTGACTATAACAAAGTTGAGGCCGATCCTGAGCATGAGGTCGTGGTTACCGCCGGCTCGACCGGAGCCTTTTATTGCGCCTGCCTGTCGCTGCTCAACCCTGGCGACGAGGTCATAGTGTTTGAGCCCTATTATGGCTACCACGTGCACACGCTCAAGGCGATGCATGCGGTGCCGGTGTATGTGACGCTCACGCCGCCCGATTGGAGCTTTCCCCACGCGGTGCTGGAGCAGGCCATTACTCCCAGGACCCGCGCTATCGTGGTCAATTCGCCGGCCAATCCTTCGGGCAAAGTTTTTACCGCCGAAGAGCTGGCGTGGATCGCCGAACTCGCCCGTGAGCGCGACCTGTTTATCTTCACCGATGAGATCTACGAATATTTTCTCTACGACGGGCGCAGGCACATCAGCCCGGCAACCCTGCCCGGCATGGCCGAGCGCTGCATTACCATTTCGGGATTCTCCAAGACCTTCAGCATCACCGGCTGGCGCATCGGATACGCCGTGTGCGACCGCAGATGGGCGCACCCCATCGGATACTTCCATGATCTGGCTTACATCTGTGCCCCGTCGCCTTTTCAGCACGGCGTGGCCGCAGGCCTGGAAGAGTTGAGCCCTGAGTTTTACAGCTCGCTCACCGCCGAGTACACCCTCAAGCGCGATCTGTTGTGTAATGCTCTTGAAGCCGCCGGACTCAAGCCCAACATCCCACAGGGAGCATATTACGTCCTGGCGGATGCTTCTGCGCTGCCCGGAGCAAACAGCAAGCAGAAAGCCATGTACCTGCTGAAAGAAACCGGCGTGGCGGCTGTGCCCGGAGAGTCTTTCTATAACGGCGGCGCCGGAGCCAACCTGCTGCGCTTCTGCTTCGCCAAGAACGATTCTGACTTGCGCGACGCCTGCCGCAGGCTCGAGCAGCTACGTGCCGCGAAAATACGCAGTTAGCACTTGGCAGTTGGTATTTGGCCCTTAGAGCGTGTTGGCAGCTACCAAATGGCGGAAATCCTGAGCTTCTTCTGTCCAAACTGTTTAGGTGGCTAAATGCTAAGCGCTAAGTGCTAAATGCTTCAATTCACCGCGAGACATGCCATGCACTTTGGTATACCCAGCGTAATGTTATGGTTGCGGGCAACTGCACGCATCTCGGCGGTCTTTCTGGCGAGTGCGTTTGCTTCTGCTGCGCTGCGGCTGCTTTGGCCTTCTGCTCTTACTCGGTGGATGGCCGCCAACCGCCATCGCTTCATCTTGCTCTTCGCTTTGTCGCACACATTTCATTTGGCGGGAGTGGTGACGCTAGCCACTCTTATGCCGGCGCAATTCTTTTCAAAAAAAGCTCTGCTGTTTCAGATTCCAGGTGGCCTGGGATATGGGTTGATTTATTACCTGGCCTGGATAGCCTTTCGGCGCCGAAGGGACCCTGAGCTGCGCGATACGAAGATGCAGACTATTGGCTTGTACATCTTGTGGACGGTGTTTACGCTGGCATTTGTTGCGGGGATGTGGAGAGATACGTCGATCTATGCGCCATTGGCTGCGATGATGCTGTTGGCGTTGGCCGTGCGTATATTTGCCGGATTTACAGCCGCGTCGCGTCAATCCTCAGCACTCGCTTAATGCCGGCCTCGCCGAAAAACAGCCTGAAGCAGCGGCGCTCCCCAATATCCTACCGAGAGCAGCGCGCCGAACAGAATAACTGCGTCAACACTGGCGCGGCCTTCGCGCGCCCAGTAGACGTCACGCAGGTTGAGCCACAGGGCAAATTCATCGAGGGTGAGCGCCGCCCCGGCGCCGTAGAGGATAGACATCAGCCGGCCGGCGAAGCGCGAAGATTCGGCCTCGCCGGTGCCAACCTCGGCAAGCCATCCATAGCCTACGAGCAGCAGCAGCAGGATTCCCCAGACCATGTGATGAATGTGGCGTCCACCCATGGAAACGTCGTGAAAAGGGCCGATGTTATCGTGGATCGCATGGGTCAGCAGCCGCACGCCGGCGAAGGTAAGAAAAAAGCTCACCGAAGCCAGGAACATGCGCCGGCGCGGCCGGTCGGGCAAGTGCTCGCGCATCAACCGGCCCAGCGGCGTGCGGTGCAGCAGCAGAAGTATGGCGGCAGTCATGACCACCAGGCTGAGGGCGATGATCCATGCGCCGGTAATGGTGAGGAAAATGTTCATGGATAGGATCATTTCGTTTCCATGGATAGTTTATTGATTTCTTCTCCGATTACGAGGCTCGCCGCTGATTGAGCGGCATTTACAATCTTGTGGTGCCTCAGCGCGTCCAAAAAGATTCTGCTCCGTCGGTATTAGAGCGCTTTCGCAGCGCAATCCGTCAATCGGACTATCCCTATTCGAGCGCCAGCATCATTCTGGCTTTTGAAGGCGGTTCGGTGATGCACGGCGCTTCGGTGGGAAACGACGACCACGATTACTACGCCGTCTACCTTGAGCCGCCTGCGGTGAAGCTGGGTTTGCATCCGGTTGAACATCATGTCTGGTCTACATCGGATAATACGCGCAAGAACTCCCGTGACGATATTGATCTTGTAATGTACTCCCTGACGAAATTTGCCCGGCTGGCGGCCGCTGGCAATCCAACGATTTTGCATTTTCTGTTTGTGGAGAACGCGCTGGGCTCCAATTCCTGTTGGGATTATGTCACCGCGCACAGCACGAGTTTTTTGGCCCGCTCCCATTTGCGCAAATTCATCGGTTATGCGGATGCGCAATTTGAGCGACTGACCGGCAAGCGGGCACGCAAGCAGTTCCGCCCTGAACTGCTGGAAAAATACGGATTCGACACCAAAGCTGCCATGCATGGCATCCGGCTGATGTATGAGGCCCTCGATCTCCTGGGCGAGGGCAAGATGACTTTTCCGAATCCACACGCTGAACATCTGATTGCCATTCGGAAAGGGAAATATTCCCTGGAACAGATCGTTCAACAGTATGAGGACCTTAAACGGCAGTGCGTCAAGCAGCAGCAACGTTCGCCATTGGCTGAAGAAGTCGATAAGGACCGAATCAATCGTGTGCTGGCCAATGTGTACCAGTCCTTCTGGCATCCGGATAGCTTCTAGTTTAGAACCATCATTTTCTGTGTCTCGCTGGTGCCCCCCATTTGTCTTTTTTTGCCAAAAACAAAGCGGCGGTATCAGGCATACCGCCGCTTCGAACCACGATGCAACGTGAGGATGAACCTCGCTTTACAAGCAAATCCTAGCAACGGGGGTGGGGCGTGTCTTTGCCGGAATAGGCAAATTCTTTGTCTTCCGGAGCCCCCCTGGGCCCAAAAATAGTCGGTTTTGCGTGTAATGGTTTGGCCACTTTAGACACATAATATACAGAAACAAAATACGTGAGGTCCCAAGCAGGAGTTTTCTATGGGTTTTTGTGAGTGCAGCACGCAACGCATTAACGATCTCGGCTACTGTTGGGGATGCGCCCAGCCGGTCCGCATGGTAGAGGTGCTGTTATTTGGTGAAATGCCGTTCCATGTCATTGAGCGAATGATCGAACAGCGCGCTGCCCAGGTCGCGCATTCCGCCCAGGTTGAGCCAGAAGCCAACTAAGCTGTTTCCCGATCGCTTCGAAAAATCACAGCCGGTCTTAATCCAAGCAGTTCGTTATAGCTCAGTTCCGGGGAAGGCTCGGTAATCTCCCGGACGTACATGTCCGCGGGTAACCTGTTTGGGTAACAGCATTACATCAGGAATTTATCGGCCATTCATCGCCGCTTAATCTTGCCGGTTTAATCTTAAGAATGCGAAAACGAAATTTGAGGAAAACAATTGCACTGAGACTTTGAATATGACACAGAATTATTTTCTATTGGTCTTTTTAGGGTGAATGAAATCTAATTCGTTATGGCGAAAACTTTTTTAAAGAAATATATCTTTGCCAGTGACTTCGATCAGACCCTGAGCTTCAACGATTCCGGATATGTGCTCAGCGAATTGCTGGGGATTCCGTCGGAAGAGTTCGAACGCAAGGCGATGGGGATGGCCGGACTCAATCTGGTGCAACAGGGTGCTGAACTCGCCTATCTGTTGCTGCATGATCCGGAATTCCGCAGCCGCGTCCGCAAGGAGCATCTGCATGAAGTTGGGAAGAGAATCCGGCTGAAGCAAGACGTGCAGTTGCTGTATCAGGTGCTTGAGGAAGGTATTGAAGGCTATCACTTCGATTTCTACGTGCTGTCAGCCGCTCCGGTGGAGGTGATTCGCGCGGCGCTCGAAGGGATTGTGCCTCCCGATCATATTTATGGGACGGAGTTTGAGTACAACAGCTCCGGCGAGATCGAGCGCATCGTTCGCGCTGTGGCCGGGTACGGCAAGGTTGCGGTGCTCGACCAGTTGCAGAACAAGCTCGAGATCGGCCCCGACCACACAATTTATGTCGGCGATGGCAGCTCAGATATTCACGTGATGCTGCACTTGAACTCACGCGATGGGCTGACCATTGCCGTCTCTGAAACCACGCACGTGACCCAGATTGCCCGGCGCACCGTGCTCAGCAGCAATGCACTTGCCATCACGGTTCCCATTCTGGAATTGCTGATTGGTTGGAACCGGACAAGGATCCGCGACTTCTTCAAGGCGCAGGGCTTCCTCATCCAGGGATGGGACAAGGTCCGCACCGATTGGCTGACCATCCGGGAAGCTGGCCTCTCGGAAAAAAAATTTGAGAGATTCGAAAGCGTAGGCGCCGACTAACAAGGTTTTTCCTCCGTTGACTCTTACAGGCAACCAGTTGAAAAATACTGGTTGCCTATTTTTTTGAACGGCTGGGCAGCCAAAAAGCAGGCACAATCCTAGCGCGGTTTCGGGCGTGGCGACACGTTCACCACTTGCACCGTTGAACTGCTCCCGCTGAAGTTATTGCTGCCCATGTAGACGGCATGAATACTGTGCATGCCCGGATGCAGTGGCGCGCTGTAGCCGGCGCTTCCACTTCCATCCAGGGTTTTGGTCGTAAGGATTTTACTCCCGTCCATAAACATTACGCTCCCATCCGGCGTTCCGGTGGAAGTGACGACAACGGTCAAGTTCCAGGGCGCTCTCTGATGGAAGAAAATCGTATTGTTCGGATTGAGCGTGAGCAACGTTGAAGTTGCGGCCGGTCCTCCGGCCATGACCACCTGTTGCAGGATAGCGGAGGTGCTTGGGAGAAGCCCGCCGTCTCCGCTGTAGTTGGCGGTGATATTGTGCGTGCCGACCGATGACAGCGCAACCCCTAACGTGGCTATGCCGCCGCTCAGGGGCACGGCTGCGCCCAGGTTGAAAGCCCCATCCTTGAACTGCACGCTTCCAGTGGCGCTGATAGGCGCAACATTAGCGGTGAAGGTTACCGATTGTCCTGAGGTCGAGGGATTCGGGTTCGAGCCTATCGCTGTTGTGCTGCTGCTGGTGACGATCTGGATTTTAATCTGGTTTAATACAAATGAACCGCTCACGTTGCGGACCAGGATTCCATGACTGCCCGTGGCCAGGAGCGGTGTCGGCACAGCTACGGTATCGGAAAATTTCGAATTGCTTCCCGTGTTGGGAATAGAGATTACGCCCAGCGATTGTCCATCCATAAAAACTTCGGCTTGTACATTCGGGGCGGTTGACGCCGCGTTCAGCACAATGGAAAACGTGTTGGCAGCCGCGGCATATACCGGGTATCCTCTCCAGCGCCGGTCGGCCAGCGTGGTTCCGGCGCCATCGAACCATGTCGGCGGAACAGCGTAATTTGAAGCCGCTATCGTCGCAGGGATAGCGGTTCCATAGGTAGAAGGCGCAGCCGGTGCGTTGTTCAAGGCGTCTATGCCGGCCATCTTGGGCGTGGATGGTGTCAGCACATCATTGGTAAAGCCCCACTGGTAGTTCGACGAAATATCGAAATATACGAGCAGGTCTCCAGCAGTCTGGCTCCAGAGATTGTGCTCATTGATGACCACTTGTTCCAGGCGCGGGTCGGCCCATGCCGCTGCCTGATTTGCGTCCAAAGTTGTGTTTCCGGTGCTGTCAAGGCTGGGGCCGCCTTCGTAAGCAATACGTTTGACTCCAAAGGAGAGCGCCCAATTGGCATCGGCTTGAAGGTCGGAGCCGAAGCCGCTGGCCATGGTGGCAAAGATCTGATCAACCGAACTCTTGTCGCTGGGGTTATAGTAGGCCGAACCACCAATAGCGTAGACATAGTAACCGGGCGGTCTTGGTGTGCCGACATTGGCGGGGCTGTTGTAATAGTCCTCGAGCAGATGCATCTGCTGCAGCAACGGACCATCGGCATAGCCGAGCTGCGACATCATGATGGGCCTTACCCGGCTCATCATGTCGGCATCGCCAAATACGGAGCGGAAGGCAGCGCTAATTTCCACGATGCGCTTGGCTACTCGACGCCATGCCCAGTCCCAGTCATTGGTATCGCCATCAAAATTCAAAGGCGAGCCGCCGGCGTTAACTTCGGCAATAGCAGAGTTGTGATTGTCCTGCGACTGCTCGAAGCCTCCAGCAGTATTCCAAACTTCGTTGCTGAACTCGACGTAGAGCTTCAGGTTCGAATTCAGCGGAGGCCAGACCGGGTTCGCCTGAATGCTGGTATAAGGG
>Ga0070741_10007597_pt1 | contig 22319 bp, 17 predicted proteins | sample Coa_R1_4_FD_66440 | JGI IMG/M metagenome (GOLD analysis project Ga0070741, IMG submission 66440) | Surface soil microbial communities from Centralia Pennsylvania, which are recovering from an underground coalmine fire - Coalmine... | ecosystem: Environmental > Terrestrial > Soil > Unclassified ... | reverse complement strand
CGGCGAAGGCGATAAAGAAGCCGAGGAAGAGCCATTGCAAAGCTGCCGGTGAGAACCCGCCTTGTGCGACGACGTTACGGAACGCTGTGTATTCAAAGTTGTGCTGTGGATTATGCGTGTACAGCCAAATGATCGCAGCCAGCATAAAGACGGAAGCGACCATCGTGTACAGGAAGAATTTGACTGCGGCGTAAATCCGGCGCTCATGGCCGTACATGCCGATGAGCAGCGCCATGGGAATCAGCGTGGCTTCCCAGAAGACGTAGAAGAGGAACATGTCCAGCGACAGGAAGACGCCGATCATCGCCGTCTCCAACACCAGGATCAGGACGAAGAACTCTTTTACGCGATCGTGAATCGACTTCCACGAGACCAGTACGCTTACCGGGACCAATAAGGTGGTGAGCAGCACCAGCCACATGGAGATGCCATCCACGCCCAGGTGGTAATGAATGACCTGAAGAATCCACGGATAGTTGATATCCATGTTCGATTGGAAGCCATGCTCGCTGTAATTAAAAAGCTTGACGATATCCAGCGAGAACAGGAAGGTGACAATTGAGATAATCAGGGCCGTCCAGCGCAGCACACGATCATTGCGCGGCATCAGCATCAGGACGACTGCGCCGGCGGCAGGAAGGAAGGTGACAAGCGAGAGAATTGCGTGGTTCATTTGCCCACCCCCAGCCAGATCATGATGGCCACTACCGCCGCGCCGCCCACGGCCACCCATGCCGCGTAAGAACGTATATTGCCGGATTGCATTCGCCGCAATTCATTGCCAATGCCCTTTGACGTACTGCCTGCGCCATTCACCAACCCGTCAATAATGCCCTGGTCCACGCCATGCCAGAAGACGACAGTGGAGAGCGCCAATAACGGTTTGACGAAGATCGCTCCATAGCCTTCGTCAATGTAGTACTTGTGCAAGACCAAAAGGTAAATGCCGTGGATCTTTGCGGCAATGAGTCCGGGCAGATCGCGCCGCTTGAAATAGAGTAACCAAGCAAAGAATAGGCCGATTACAGCCGCCGCAACGGAAGTGCCGGCAAGCAGCCATTCTTGCCCGGCATTCTCTTCTGAGGGCGGTCCAGCATGGGTAGATATGGTGTCATTCCCAGTCACAGGTACGGCGGCTTGGGTGCTGGTCGGCGGTCCCGACTCCATCACTGGAGCAAGGAAGTGTTCAAAATGATTTTGTCCACCACTCATGAATTGCGGGATGCCTACCCAACCCCCAACCACTGACAGCACGGCCAGAATCACGAGCGGAGCCAGCATGATCCAGGGCGATTCATGCACATGTCCGTGGCCATGAGCTTCATCGTCAGCATGGCCGTGGGAGTGGGAAGCCGCGGTATGAGCTACGTGAGCCGGAGCAGAAGCAGCGTGCGCCTCTTCACCTTCATCGATCGCGCCGGGTTTGTATTCACCAAAGAAGGTCATGAACCAGAGGCGGAACATGTAGAAGGACGTCAATCCGGCAGTAATCACGCCAATGACCCAGAGCACCGGGCCGCCGAAGTGATTATGAAATGCCGCGCCAAGAATTTCGTCCTTGCTGAAGAAGCCAGAAAATGGCGGGAATCCGGCAATGGCGAAGGTTGCGGCAGTCATTACCCAGAACGTGATTGGGATTTTTTTGCGGAGGCCGCCCATGCGGCGCATGTCCTGCTCGCCGCCAACCGCATGAATCACCGAGCCCGCGCCGAGGAAGAGCAGCGCCTTGAAGAACGCATGCGTCATCAAGTGGAAGATGCCCGCAGCGTAAGCCGCAACGCCGCAAGCCAGCACCATGTAGCCAAGCTGTGAAATTGTGGAGTAAGCCAGAACGCGCTTGATATCGGTCTGCGTGATGCCCATGGTGGCGGCGAAAATGGCGGTAAGGCAGCCGATGATGGCCACAATTTCCAGGGCATGAGGCGCAAGATTAAAGATCGCATGAGACCGGGCGATCATGTAAATGCCCGCCGTAACCATGGTGGCTGCGTGAATCAGGGCTGAGACCGGCGTTGGGCCTTCCATGGCGTCCGGCAGCCAGACATAGAGCGGAACCTGGGCTGATTTGCCGGTTGCGCCAAACAACAGGCAGAGACCGATAGCAGTGAAAAGTCCCCAACCGAGCTCAGGTGTGTAATGGCCGCTGGCGATTTTGCCGAACACATCTGCATAGTTCAGCGTGCCAAAATGCTGAATGATCAGAAACATCCCAATCAGAAAACCGAAGTCGCCAATACGGTTGACGATGAATGCTTTTTTACCTGCATTGGCCGCCGAGTCTTTCTGGAAGAAAAAGCCGATCAGCAGGTACGAAGCCAGTCCCACGCCTTCCCAGCCCACAAACATCAGCAGATAGTTGTTGGCCAGGACCAGCGTCAGCATGAAGAACATGAAGAGGTTCAGATAAGTGAAGAACCGGTAGAAGCCGCCTTCATGCGCCATGTAGCCGACGGAATAAACATGGATGAGGAACCCGACGCCTGTAACCACCAGCACCATGATCATGGAGAGCTGGTCAAGATAAAAACCAAAAGGTGCGGAGAACGAGCCGGCAGTGATCCACGTGGCAACGGTTTCAATGTATGGTCTGTCCCCGCCCGGCCAGAGAGTCCATACCGCGTGCACGGCCCACACAAGTGAAGCCGCGGTAAACAGCAGGGCCACGGTGCTGACCACGGCGTTCTTGAAGCGCCGTCCAAACAGCCCGTTGATGGCCGCACCAATCAGCGGCAGCAAGGGAATGACCCAAAGATTCAGGCTCGGTTGGTTCATAATTTCAACAGGTTCACCTGGTCAACGTTCAAAGTTTCACGAGTGCGGAAGACGGAGATAATGATTGCCAGCCCAACGGCCGCTTCCGCCGCAGCTACTACCATTACGAAAAATACGAATACGTGGCCGCTCAATGGGACAACGTTAGCACCGCTCGCCAGCTTAGCCGGATGTGTATTCCAATAGTTGGCAAAGGCTACAAAGCTCAGGTTCACGGCATTCAACATCAGCTCAATCGACATGAAGATGGTGATGATGTTGCGCTTAAGCAAAAAGCCGAACACGCCGAGAGAAAACAAAATCGCGCTGAGGATGAGATACCAGGAAAGCGGGACCATCAGCTCTCCTTCCTTCCCAGCACTACCGCGCCCATAATGGCGATGAGGATGAGCACTGAGGTGATTTCAAACGGCAATAAAAAGTCGCGGAAGAGCAGATGCGCAATGTCCTGTGTATTGCCAAAATCGCTGGCGCTGATCTTGATGCTGCCAAGCTGACCGCCACTGTGGATGAGAAGCCAGGCCACGGTCCCGGCCAGCACCACAACTCCGGGCACACCGACAAAAAACGCAATGTGGCTGCCGCGCGTACGCTCTTCTGAGCCAGCATTCAAAAGCATGATGACAAAGACGAACAGCACCATGATGGCGCCGGCATAAACGATTACCTGGATGGCTGCGACGAACTCAGCGCCCAGCAGCAGATAGATCAGCGCCAGCGATGCCATCACCACCACCAGCGAAAGCGCGCTGTTAATGGGATGGCGCTGCACCAGCAGGTTCACAGCGCCGGCCACGCAAATGATGCCGAAGATGATGAAGAGTATCTGGTGGATAATCATCCAGCTATCCCCTCCACGCCACAATGAAGCTAGTCACAATAATGTTGGCGATGGCCAGCGGCAGCAGAAATTTCCAGCCAAAAGCCATGAGCTGGTCATAGCGGAAGCGCGGCAGCGTGCCGCGAATCCATATATATAAAAAGATAAAGAAGAAAACTTTGATCGCGAACCACAGCACCGGCAGCAACTGCTGCAGCAACAGTGGCAGAGCGGGGATTGTCGGACCGTGCCATCCGCCGAAAAAGAGCAAACTGGCCAGGCAGGCAACGGTAAACATGTTCACGTATTCCGCCATAAAAAACATGGCGAACTTCATAGAGCTGTATTCGGTGTGATAACCGGCCACCAGTTCAGTCTCAGCTTCCGGCAGGTCAAAAGGAATGCGGTTGGTTTCAGCAAACGCCGCCAGCAGATAGATGAAGAACCCAATGATCTGGGGAAAGATGTACCAATGCGGCAGGAATCCGAGCCACGGATGTTCACTGCCTATGATCTGCGCCTCTACAATCCCGCGCAGGCTCAGCGTTCCGGAAAGCAGCAGAATCCCAACCAATGACAGGCCAAGCGCAAGCTCGTAGCTGATCATCTGGGCGCTGGCCCGCAAAGAGCCGAGCAGGGAATACTTGCTGTTCGATGACCATCCGGCAAGAGCTACGCCATAGACGCCAATGGACGTCACGCCGAGAATAATCAGCAAGCCAATATTAATGTCGCTAATCCCGCCACCTGCGTGCGTAATCCCGCTGATCTGCAGCGCGGTGGTATGGCCTGCAATCGTAATGTCCCCGCCAAAAGGAATCACAGCAATCGAAATCAGAGACATGGTCAGTGCCAGCGCCGGAGCCAGGATAAACAGGCCCTTATGGACGCTATCCGGCACCATGTCTTCTTTCAGGATGAACTTGATTCCATCGGCCAGCGGTTGCAGCAGGCCAAATGGGCCAACGCGTGTGGGGCCCCAGCGATTTTGTATCCGTCCCACCAGCTTGCGCTCAAGCCATGTGGTGTATGCCACGCCAGTCAGCATGATAAAGACGACGATGGCAATCTTGATTACAGCAACGATAATGAAGGTTGTTGTGTCCACGATTCCTATACAGGTTCTAAAAGGCTGAATCTTTTTGATACGCAATACGGCATGAGTAAACTCATGCCCTGATACCTAAAAGGGCTAAAGCCAATCAACGGTAACCCAAGAACTAACGACTAATTACTGATTACTAAATACTGCCGTTTCTAATCCGCCATTACTTCTTTACTCGTAGGTGCGCGATGACTCTCAATCACATCGTTCAGCACCTTGGAATAACGCCCCAGCGTTCCTGAAGTAAAGAGCGAATCTTTGGCTGGAGAAATCTGTACCAATCCGCTGCCTGCACCGGCGTTGCTGTGTTCGGCGGCGTGCATGTGCTGGTCATTGCCCGCAAGCAGGTTCAGCCGTGAAAGATCATATCCCGGCACCAGGCGCTGGATCTCGTCCAGAATCGCCATGGGATCAAAGGGGCTCAGCCGCGGCTCAAGGCCGTTGGCGGCCAGCCAGACTGAGTGGCGATCGGCTTCACCCGACTGCGCTCCGCGTGTCTGGCCCATATCTGCGCGCACGCCCTGGCCGAAAGGCACCAGCTTGTGAACGTCGGCGCCCATGCGCTCTGCAATGCGAACAATGATTTCAAAATCGCTCTTAATGCCGGTAATATCGCCTGCTTTTTTCAGAAGCTGCAGGTCTCCGCAGGTATTGGTGAAGGTGCCGGCCTTTTCATAAGCGGAAGCCGCAGGCAGGACCACTGAGGCCCAGTTGCGCTGGGGCGATGCATAAGCTCCGTTCGCAGTCTGTTCCTGGAACAGCTCCAGCGTGACGATGAACGTGTCAGAAGCTTCCAGCAGTTCAAGCCCAAGATCGTCCGGCGCATCCGGCCCAACCACAATCAGCGCGCCCAGGCGACGTTCTTTGATTGCCTGCTTCATCTCCGCCAGGCTCAGGCCTTTGGCAGAAGGAAGCTGTCCCCACTCTTCAATAAAATTTTGGCCCGCATTTGGCGCGATGTAGCCGGGGAGCAGGTCAGGGTACAGGCCCATATCTGCCGCGCCGCGAGAGTTGGCATAGTCGCCCAGGCAGATGAACTTTGCGCCGAGCGCCGAGCCAAACTTGACCAAAGCTGCGATGTCCGCGCCTTGCACTTCGGAGCCAAAAATAATGATGAGGCCCTTCTGGGCTTTCAGCTCATCGCGCAGTTGCTTAAGCGCATCATTGGAAGCGCCTGCGCTGGTGAGCGATCCGGCAGAAGCGTCATCGCCATTCAGGAAGGAAATAAGTTTGCTTTCGCTGCCTGTTGGAACCTGCACAAGCTGCGCAGCCTGGCGGCGCAGCTTGATGGGCTGTGAATTGACGACATACAGCTTGGCGCGGTTCAACCGCACATTGTTGCGGATGTTCCAGGCCAGCAGCGGATGGCGCTCCGTGGGATCATTGCCGATCAGCAGAATGGCCGGAGCGCTGGCCACCTCACGCATGGTGGCAGTGACGTTCTCTTTACCGGCAATCGCGCGGGCAAAGCCGGCGAAGTCGGTAGTGCGCTGATGGTCAATATTGTTGGTACCCAGCACCGTGCGGGCAAACTTCTGCAGCAGATAGTTTTCTTCGTTCGTGGCGCGGTTGGAGCCAATCACGCCAATCGCCTGCCCGCCTTTGCTGTCGCGGACTTCACGCAAGCGCTTGCCGACGTGCTCAATTGCTTCTTCCCAAGTGGTGGGCGTGAGCCTACCTTCTTTGCGGATCAGCGGCTGTCGCAGGCGGTCTGGGTGATCAAAGAAATCAAAAGCGTAGCGGCCCTTGATGCAGAGGAAATCGCCGTTAATTCCGCTCTTGTCGCGATTGTCGCCGCGAACGATGTCCATGCCGGTATCAGAGCGGCGCACGCCCAGCGTGGTCTTGCAGCCATCGCCGCAATGCGTGCAGATGGTGCCAACGTGCTTCATCTCCCACGGTCGCGTCTTGTAACGATAAGCACCAGAGGTCAACGCGCCGACCGGACAAATATCGATGCACATGCCGCACTCTTCGCAGTTGAGATGGTCGCCTTCGTTGGGGGCAATCACTGAACTGGAGCCGCGAAGCTGTACGCCGAGAGCGGAGACGTCCATGCCTTCTCCGCAAACGCGCACGCAGCGGTAGCAGAGAATGCAGCGTGGACGATCAAAGAAGACCACCGGTGACCACTGCTGCTCTTCTTTGTGTAGCTTGCCTTCCATATAGCGCGACTCGGCAGCGCCATATTTGAACGTCATGTCTTGCAGTTCGCATTCGCCACCGGCGTCGCACACCGGGCAGTCGAGCGGATGATTGCCGAGGAGAAGCTCAATCATTGACTTGCGTGCCTGGCGAACTTCGTCGGTATCGGTTGCCACGACCATGCCGTCAGTGATCGGCACTGTGCAGGCGGTTTGCAGCTTTGGCATTTTTTCAATGCGCACCAGACACATGCGGCATGCGGCTTGCAAAGCGAGTCCCGGGTAATAGCAGAACGATGGAACTTCAATGCCCACGGCCTTGCAGGCTTCAATCAGCAGTGTGCCCGCAGGCGCGGTGACCTGTTTGCCGTCAACGGTGATGGTTACGTTTTTGACTTCTTTTACTTCGGCCATGGTCCTAAGCTTTTCCCTGTTTTAGCGGTTTAGCTGATTTGGTAAATGAGTAATTTGGTAATTGGGTAAATTAGCTAGCGTCCGTAATAGTCTTGCTTTTGATTTCAATTACCAAATTACCAATTTACGCAATTACCAAATATTTTTATTCCAACTTCAACGTCTTCCTGATCTCCTCAATCTGCGCTGCATGGCGCTTGGCGTGCATGGACATTGCAACCAGCATCTCGCAAATGCTCACCATCCCTGCAGCCGGATGTGGATGCTTTACTTCACTGGCGCGCAGATTCTCTGTGTGCTGCTCAAGAAACCGGATCACACCGGCTCGCGTGGTCTTGAATTGCTCGGCGGCCTCGGCCAGCGTAGCAAAGCGCCCAATCGGTTTAGCTCCATCCGGAGATTCCATCTTGTGAGTGCGATTGGGAATCATCTGTAGAAACGCATGTTCACGGTTTGGTGCATCTGCCGGACGTGGAGTGCGCTGCGTACTGATCAGTTTGAGCTGGATAGTTTCAGCGGTTGTGAGGTGCTCAACCGTATCAAATACAGACCATTGATCAGGTGCAGGTTTCAACCGGCTTTGCTCTTCAGTGACACCGGCAAAGCTGTTGAGAAATATTCCACGGGTTTCCTGCAACTGGGCCAGCAGAAATGGCTTGTCGATCACGACTGCTGGTGCCGGATTGGGTTGTGCGCTCACGATTTAATGCGCCCCCACTACAGGAAGTTCGGTGATCTTTGCCGCTGGATCAAAAGGACACGGACGGCCTTCCAGATGCGCTTCAAACTCATTTCGCCATTTATCGACAATTGACATGGTCGGAATGGCCGCAGCATCGCCCAACGGACAGAAGGTCCGGCCCAGCATGTTTTGCGCCAGGTACTTGATGTTGTCGATGTCTTTGCGCAAGCCGCCGCCATTGTGGAAGCGCGTGAGCGTCTTCTTGAGCCAGTCTGTGCCTTCTCGGCAGGGAATGCACCAGCCGCAGCTTTCATGCTGGTAAAACTTCATGATACGAAGTGCAAATTTGACCATGCAGGTAGTGTCGTCAAGCAGGACCACCCCGCCGGAACCCAGGAACTCACCACGCTTGGCAAATGAATCAAAATCCATATTCATTTGCTCCGCCTCTTCTGCAGTGAGAATAAAGGTGGAAGACCCTCCGGGCACCACGGCCTTCAGCTTGCGCCCGTTGGGAATGCCGCCGCCCACGTCATAGATCATCTTTTTAAGCGGATACCCCAGCGGCAGCTCGTAAACGCCCGGCTTGTTAATGTGTCCGCTCAGCGCGAAAAGGCGTGTGCCGCCGTTCTTGGGAGGGCCGTAATCTGCAAATTTCTGACCGCCCATAAGAATAATGTGCGGAACGGAAGCGATGGTTTCGACGTTGTTGATGACCGTTGGGCCGCCCCACAAGCCAACCACAGCAGGGAAGGGCGGACGAATTCGCGGGATGCCGCGCTTGCCTTCCAGTGATTCCATCAGCGCGGATTCTTCGCCAACTTCATACGCGCCAGCGCCGGTGTGCCAATAGCAGTCAAATTGCTTTCCGCTGCCAAAGATGTTTTTACCCAGAAAACCCTTGGCGTAGGCCTGCTCAAGCGCTTTGCGCATGATGTCGACTAAATAACGATATTCGCCGCGAATATAGATGAAGCCTTGCTTCGCCCCGACAGCCAGCCCAGCGATGATCACGCCCTCAATCACGGCATGTGGATCTTGTTCCAGAATCGGGCGATCTTTGCATGTGCCGGGTTCGCTCTCGTCGCCATTGACCAGGATGTATTTTGGTTTGGCCGATTCCTTGGGAACAAAACTCCACTTCATGCCGGTAGGAAAGCCCGCACCGCCACGACCGCGAAGGTTGGACGCCTTTACCTCATTAATAATGTCGTCCGACGTCATGCTCAGGGCTTTTTGCGCGGCCTTGTAACCATCGAGCTTCAAATAGGTCTCAATGTCGGTTGCGCCCTTGCCAAAGCGCTTGGAGACGATCTTTACTTCATCGGGATGGGACGTTAATTCGGCCATTTTCTCTCAAATTGCCAACAATGCCAAAATTGTCAAAAAATCCAAATTAAAAATCATCTGCGTTGTTTTGCGGTTTGCCGAGACGCATTGAAGATAGCAGTCAGCTCCCGAGCCTCCTGAAGCAACTCATGTAATTTTTCCTTTTTCACAATTCCTAAATCAGATAGGAGTTCGATCCAGAATACGCATTCGTCGGATTCTTCTGTGACTATTCCGATTTTGGAAATAAAATCAGCTCTGGATCGCGCATGACAAGCAGAACGGTAATTCGCCCCGACCGCAGTGCCACATCTCAGCAATTGATTGCCGATGACCTGGGCCTCCTTGGTTGAAGGGAGCGCCTGAAACAAATGTATTATTCGTATGGCGAAATCCTTCGTTCGAGCTCTCAGCTTTTCCGTTCTGCTATCCATTCATCTCCGCTTCAGAATTCCACGCCGTTATTACCGCACCAATTTGGATTTTTTGGCAATACCGGCGATTTTGGCAATATTCATTGCTTTGCTTTCGCGCGATACTGCTCCAAAACCCTATCTGTCTTTTCCGGTGTCAGGTTTTCATGAAAATCGTAATTCACTTGTGCCGCTGGGGCCCAACTGCAGCCGCCAATACACTCCACTTCTTCCAAAGAAAAAATGCCGTCAGACGTGGTTTGCTTGTTACCAATGCCAAGCTTTTGTTTGCAATGCTCCAGAATTTCCTCGCCGCCGCGCAGCATACAACTGATATTGGTGCACACCTGCACGTGATATTTACCCACCGGCTTGGTGTGCAACATGGAGTAATAGCTGATCACGTTGCGGACTTCCAATTCGGTCAGCTCCGTCTTCTTTGCCAAGTGAGCAATCACTGCGTCGGATATATATCCAACCTCATCTTGGCTGTACAGGAGCATGGGTACGAGGAAGCCGCGCTTGGTCGGATACTCCTTCATTTTCTCTGTAAAGAAAGCGTCGAGTTTATCGCTTATTGCTGCCATGAGGCTCTTCGTTGATTTGGTAATTTAATAATTTGGTAATTGGGTAATTTCATTTGTTACCCTTTGCCGTCTTCTGTGACGCGGAAAAGATAGCCGCCAATTCCCGCGCCTCTTGCATGATGTCTTGCAACTTTGCTCACAATTACAAAATTACCAAATTACGCAATTACCAAATCTCCTATCTGTCTATTTCTCCAAGCACAATATCAATGCTGCCAATCGCCGCGACCACGTCGGCTATGAGCCTTCCTTCGCACATCTGAGGTAAAGCTTGAAGATTGGCGTATGAAGGGGAGCGCATGTGCACGCGCATGGGCTTGGCCGTACCGTCACTCACAATGTAATAGCCCATCTCTCCGCGCGGCGACTCAATCGCGTGGTAGACCTCACCGGCAGGCACAGTAAAGCCTTCCGTGACAATCTTAAAGTGATAGATGAGGGCTTCCATCTGCGTCTTCATCTTCTCGCGATCAGGGAGCACGACCTTGGGCGCTTCAGCTTTGGTTGGGCCAGAGGGCATTCCTTCCAGCGCCTGCTTGGCGATCTCGCGCGACTCGCGCAGTTCCGCTACGCGGCAGAGATAGCGCGACCACACGTCGCCATCTTTTTGTACCGGCACCTTGAACTTGAAGTTCTCATAGCCGCAGTAGGGCATGTCACGGCGAATATCGAAATCAACGCCGCTGGCGCGAAGCGAAGGGCCAGTCAGTCCGATAGCAAGGCTGTCCTCCGCGCTGATCTGGGCCACACCCTTTAAGCGATCGATGAAGATGCGGTTTCCGGTCAGCAGGTTCTCGTATTCATCAACCTTCTCAGGAAAGATATCGAGAAACTTCTTAACTTTTTCAAAGAAGCCAAGCGGAGGATCAAGTGCCAGCCCGCCGATGCGGAAATACGAGGTCATCATGCGCTGGCCGCTGACCATCTCATAGATGCGCAGCAGATCTTCACGTTCGCGGAAGCAATAAAGGAAGACCGACATCGCGCCGATATCCATGGCGTGCGTGCCCAGCCAGACCAGGTGCGAGCTGATGCGCTGAAGCTCAGCCAGCATCACGCGCATCCATTGCGCGCGCGGCGGAATTTCCAACCCCAGCAGCTTCTCCACTGCCATCACGTAGCAGAGGTTGTTGACCATGGGGCAGAGATAGTCAATGCGGTCGGTGAGCGGAACCACCTGCTGGTAAAACTTGGCTTCGCAGGTCTTTTCAATGCCGGTATGAAGGAAGCCGATGTCCGGCATCATGCGAACAATGGTTTCGCCATCAATCTCCAGCAACAGGCGCAACACGCCGTGAGTTGATGGGTGCTGCGGTCCCATATTGAGGACCATTGTTTTATCTTCAGTCGGATCCAGTACCGGATTGGGGTTCAAGTGTCCCATTAACGATAGCCCTCCACCGGATAGTCCTTGCGCAACGGATAACCTTCCCAGTCTTCAGGCAACATGATGCGTCGCAGGTAGGGATGGCCGAGGAAGCGAATACCGAAAAGATCAAAGATTTCGCGCTCGAAGAAGTTGGCTGAAGGCCAGACTGGCGTGATGGATTCCATCACTGCATCATCGCCAGACAAAACCACTTTCAACCGCACGCGCTCTTTGCGTTTGATGGAGAGCAGGTGGTAGGCGACCTCAAAACGCGGTTCGCGAGGATAAAAATCTGCGCAGGTCAAGTCAGAGAGGAAATCAATAAGACCCTGTGATTTCAGCCGGGCGCAAGCTTCGCGGATCGCTTCGCGAGCAACAAAGATTGTCAGCTCATTGCGATCAAAGCGCGCCTTCTGCACAGCGCCGTCTCTCCAGGTGAGCAGATCAGCCAGTATGGGCCGGTCTTTCAACTGCTCAAGGTCTGTAATAGCGGGCGCCAGCGGCATCAGCGTTCGCTCCTCTCTGGTTTGTTCCAGTCCAGAATGCCTTTCTTCCATATATAGAAGAAGCCAACGAGCACCAAGCCGATGTAGATCAGCATCTCCCAGAAGCCAAACATCTTCAGGTCGTGTGCGATGACAGCCCAGGGATAGAGAAAGACAGCTTCTACATCGAAGAGGATGAACAACATGCCAACGAGATAAAACTTAACGCTGAAGCGTTGCTGGGCATCGCCCGTGGGGGTAATGCCGCACTCATATGGCATATTCTTTACGCGCGTCCACTTATGTTTGCCCAAAAGAGAAGAAAGAGTGACCATGACCGTGGCCAAGCCTGCGGCAACGATCACCTGGATCAACAACGGAATATAATGAGCGAAGTAACTGTTCTCCGGCATGCAAGGCCTGTACAGAAAGAGCGACTGCAATGTGCTGAACACTCGAATGTAATTTCCCTTTGCGCGAGTGTCAAGCCCTTGACTTTGCACGGAGTTAGTGTTTCTTAAACATTGTTCGTGGCAGAAAGAAAAACCTGCGGTTCGGCCAGTATAGGAGCTTGCTTTACCCCGGTTCTATGACAATTTTTGGGTTTAATACTGACGTGAAGCACGCAGACACTGTGTATCACGTGCAAAGTGAGGCGCGGCAGAATGACCTGCTGCTGCAGAGCCTGGTCTTTGTGAAAGGCCAGTGCGTGGGCAAGCGCACCGTTTCATACGCGCAGCAGGTTTCTCAGCCTGAATTCTCCACAGAAGCGATTCACGAACTGCTCAAATCGCAACACAAGACCGTGCTTGAGGCCATTCAGCAGGGAAATCTTGAAGCTGAGTTTGGCAACGGCAATGAAGTGCAGGATGTCGGAGGTTCCGGTTTGTCTCTGCAGTGGACAGCAGCCTCAGCCAGCGCAGCAATCCTTCCTGTAACCTTTCGCGTGCTCGATTCTGGAAATCCAGCCAACAGAGCAGAAGTTGTGGTGCGCGGCGTAATTGCCTCGGACGGTTTGGAACTGGCTCGCGGCGTGGCAGATGACGCCGGTGCAGTGGAACTCTCAATCCCTTTGACTGAAGAAGTTCTGGCTCGAGGCGCAGTGATGGTGCAGGCTACGCACCAGGGAAAATCCGCAACCAGAAAGTTCCGTCTTAAGCGGTAACGAACATCCATGCTGGATTGACTCCATTGAGCTTAGGTCGTGGTTTATCCTGAGCATGAGTGCCGCCGGTAACCAAATTCGATCTTCCCCAGTCTGACGCCATTGTTGTGGGTTCCGGGCCAAACGGGCTTGCGGCTGCCATTCGCCTTGCCCAGGCAGGTAAGTCCGTTATTGTTCTTGAAGCAGCGGACGTCCCCGGCGGCGGCATGCGTTCCGCAGAGCTTACGCTGCCCGGCTTTCTTCACGATGCCTGCTCATCTGTTTTCGGCATGGGCATTTGCTCGCCCTACTTTCGTACTTTGCCATTGGAGAAGCACGGGCTTGAGTGGGCATTTCCGCGCGCGGCACTGGCCCATCCCATGGATGACGGCACAGTCGGCATTTTGTACAGATCTGTGGAAGAAACTGCAGCCACACTGGGCGCCGATGGGGCAAGGTATCGTGCGCTCATGGGCAATCTTGTTGCTCATGCGCAGGAGCTTCTGCAGGAAGCGCTGGCGCCCTGGCATTTTCCCCGGCATCCATTATTGTTTACTCGATTTGGCTTACGTGGTCTGCGCCCTTCCACCGCTTTGGCGCGAACGTACTTCAAGACTGATCTGGCGCAAGCTTTCTTTGCGGGCTTGGCAGCCCACTCCATGCTGCCGCTGGAAAACATGACGACCTCTGCTATAGCACTTGTGCTAGCCATCGCCGCTCATGCCGGTGGTTGGCCATTTGCCCGAGGAGGTTCGCAGCAACTTGCCTCTGCGCTGGTGAAACATCTGGAATCGCTGGGTGGAAAAATTCTTACCGGCCATCGCGTTAACTCGTTTGATCAGCTTCCACTGGCGCGGGCCGTGCTCTTTGATGTCACGCCCAAACAACTGGTCAAGATCATGGCGGAAAAGTTGCCGCTGACTTATAGGAGCAAACTTGAGCGCTACAAATACGGTGTTGGCGCTTACAAAATCGATTGGGCTTTGCACCAGCCTATCCCTTGGCGGGCTGCGGAGTGCGCGCAGGCAGGAACGGTACACTTGGGCGGCTCGCTCAGAGAGATGAGCGAATCTGAAAACGCTCCGTGGCATAGCGAAGTATCCGCGCGTCCTTACGTCCTCCTGACGCAGCCAAGTTTGTTTGATCGCACTCGCGCTCCTGCTGGTAAACACACAGCCTGGGGATATTGCCACGTGCCCAACGGCTTCAGCGGCAATGTGACAGAGGCCATTGAGAAACAGGTAGAGCGGTTTGCGCCCGGATTTCGCGACTGCATCGCCGCCCGCTCCATCATGGGGCCGGCGGAGTTTGAGCAGCACAACGCCAATCTTATCGGCGGCGATATCGGCGGAGGCGCTGCGGACCTGGGCCAGCTGTTCCTTCGTCCTACTGCAAGCCTGTATCGCGTCCCGTACAAGGGCGTCTATCTCTGCTCAGCGTCCACGCCGCCCGGTGCGGGTGTGCATGGCATGTGCGGATACTTTGCTGCTGAAGCTGCGCTCAAAGAATTCCATTAACCTTCAATCCATGCATTGCTGGCGAAAGGGATTTTCTACTGATGAACTAATTGCCTTTTGGCCGCAAATGAAGTACGTTTCCCTCACAAATCTACAAAAATAAAAGTGAGGGTCAATGTTTTGCTTCAGATGCGGCGCTTCCATGCCCGACGATTCCAAGGTATGCCCCCAGTGTGCAACCCCAATTGAGAACGCGCCGGCGCCCGCTGCTGCATCGACGCCTTCCACGCCTCCGCCTGCTTCATCCTGGCTGAATCCGCCTTCGGTGCAACCGCAGTATCAGCAAAGCCAGCCTTATCCACAGCCGGGCCAACCCTACTATCAGCAGGCCAAGACTGATGGCCAGGCTGTCGCAAGCTTGGTTCTTGGCATTGCAGCGTTGTTCTTATGTCTTTCGATTTTCGCCGGCATACCGGCAATTATTTTTGGACACCTATCATGGTCGCGTATCCGCCGCAGTATGGGGCGTCTTAAGGGCGAAGGCATGGCAATGGCAGGTTTGATTATGGGATATATCAGCATTCCCTGGATCCTGATTATTGCTGCCATCGCGATTCCGAATATTCTGCGCGCTAAAATCACAGCCAATGAGTCCGCAGCCACAACTACCGTGCGAACAATCAACATTTCCCAAGTTACTTACACAACCAATTACCCCGACAAAGGCTATGCTCCTGACTTGGCAACTTTAGGCCCCGGATCCAGCGCTTCCTGCTCCCAAGGTACTGCTGATCATGCCTGTCTGCTCGATAACATATTGGGCGGCGCAACGTGCACGGCTGGCGCTTGGTGTACCAAATCTGGCTATAAGTTCTCCATGAGTCGTGAAGGTGATTGCCCCGCTGCGACTGGTTCACAGGAAAATTCCGGCAGTGAATGCAATTATGTAGTTGTGGCAACTCCGGTCAGCACCGGCACAGGCAGGCGCAGCTTCTGCTCTACATCAGATAATGTCATCCGGAATCGTTATGGTCTGCCGCTCTCCCAGCCCATTGATGTAGAAGAATGCTCTTCCTGGTTGCCGATTCGATAGAGTTATCGGCAAAAAGCTGCTGAACCTTACCCTCAGTTGATCAGGGGAGAATGCGCGGCTTTCTGCCATTATGGGGCTTGGCTTCTAGTCCTTTAAAATAAATAGTCCAACTGCCAGAGCTGCATCTGCTTCTAACCTAGTTGGACTTCCCCATGGGGACCTTTCGTCTGGCGGAGACCAGCTCCCCCGATCCTAATACGTCGTTTTTTCATCGAGCTGCGCGCATGTTGCCGGGCATAATTGCTGGCGCGGCAGACCTTGACCCTGCTGCCGTGCTCACGGCCACAGTGGCGGGCGCCAGCTTTGGCACATCGCTGGGTTGGGTAGTAGTGCTTTGTATTCCAGTATTGTTCAGCATCTTTGCTGTCTCTTCGCGCATTGGTCAGGAAACCAGAAAAGGCCTGGTACAGCTGATTCGCGAGCACTATAGCGCCCGAACCGCTCTTATCATGGCGTTGCTGATTGTCGCTGTCAACCTGGCCATGATTGTGGGCGATATTGTGGCTGTGAGTGACAGTTTTGCTCTCATCACCATCTCGCCGCGAATCTTTTTTCTGGCCATTGTTGGCTTTACGGTCTGGTATGTGCTGATCATCGGCAACTATCAAAAGACCACCAAAGTTCTGGGCCTGCTTACGCTCATTCTTGTTGCTTACGTGGTAGCGGCCTGGCGCGTAACCGATTCCTTCACCCTGCTGGCCAAAGACGTGCTCCTTCCCCACATGCAGGTAAGCACTGATTACATGATGGGCGTAGTTGCCGTTTTTGGTTCCTTGCTCACGCCTGACGTAATTGTCTGGCAAACGAGCTCCAAGCGCGGACTTCCAGAAGGCCTGGCGCGCGCTCACGTGACGGAATCCCACGCCGGAACCTTTGTGGCTTGCCTGATCGCGCTCTGCGCCATGATCGCCGCCTCGCACCTGCACGTTGCCGACCCCTCCAACATGACCACGCGTAGCGCCTCTGAGGCGCTTGGCTCTTTCGGCTTTGCCGGAACCATACTTTTTTCGCTCGGCATCATCGCTTCCGGCCTTATTGCCCTGCCCATTCTGGTAGCGTCGCTTTGTTTCAGCGTGGCAGAAGCCATGGGCTGGAACTCTGGTCTTTCCATTGAGCCGTGGAACGCGCGCATGTTTTACGTGATGATCTCCGGCACGGTCTTCCTGGCCGTGATTATCGATTTCTTCGGTGTCCACACTGTGCACGTGCTGTACTGGTCACAGGTGCTGGCCGGGATTGTCCTGGTCCCGATTTTTATCTTTATTCTGCTGCTCTCCAACAACACCCGCATCATGCGCACCACCAACACGCATTTTGAAAACTTCTGGCTCGGTTGCGCCGCCATGGGCATGTTGATCTCCAACGTGCTGTTCTTCTGGTTTGTGCTGAAGTAGCGCGAGTTCAAGATCTCATCGACTTCCAGGAGAGGATGGATTTAAATAGCCTTTTACAGGCAATTCGGTGCAGGTTGTTTTGAGGCTTGAGAGCGGTCATCAGTCCAACTCGTCGATTTCTGCGCGTGACCCGGCGCTTTGCTGCCGTGGTATTTGCCGTCGTTGCCTGCCTGCTTGAATACTTGATCAACGCTCTTACCGGCAGAATCAGTTTGGTTCACAGGATCGATGTGTTGCATCGCTGGAGCGCACGCGTGATGCCTTGGTTGGGCGTGAGTTTTGCCGGCCACGGAACGGCGCCTGCCGGCGGCCTTATAGTCTCCAATATCTCAGCTATCTCGATATTCTGGTGTTCAGCGCGATCGCTCCGTGTGCCTTTGTGGCCAAACGCGAAATCAAGGGCTGGCCGGGAATTGGCTGGATAGCCACTCTTGCGGGTACGATTTATATTGACCGTTCTCGGCCGGACAATACTCATTCCATTCAGCCGCAGATGGCAGCGGTGCTGGCCAGCGGCGTACGAGTGGTTTTGTTTCCTGAAGGCACAAGCTCCGATGGGCGGCAGGTTTTGCCATTTCGCTCGTCGCTGTTTCAGCCCGCCATCGCGAACCACACCCCGATCACAGCGGCCTGCATCAGCTATGAGATTGAGGACGGTGATCCTGCAGTTGACGTTTGCTACTACGGCGACATGGTTTTGGGCCCACATGCCGTGAAGCTGTTTGGCAAAGGCGGCGTCACAGCGAAGTTGCGGTTTGGCGATGGAGCAAAAGTTTTTACCGATCGCAAAGACGCTGCGCGGCAATTGTATGAAGAGGTGAATGCCCTGAGGAGTCAGCCGGCGGCGCTGGCATCGGATGCGGGCCTCCGAGTTTGATAGATGTCTTCACACAGTACTCGCAGAATCTCTGCCACGCTCCATGCCTGGGCAAAGCAGCCTCGGGGATGGTGCGGCGGGTCAGCATCAAAGATTTCTGAAATCTGCCCCAGTCCGGCCTCAGTAAGATGCTGCTCAATTCCGCGCAGCAAATCACGAGCTTGCGCGCTAGATTGTGCCGTCCCGCCATTGACCCGCACGTAGGCTGAAATAAATGGGCCTAGCAGCCATGCCCACACTGTGCCCTGGTGATAAGCGGAATCGCGGCTCACCTGCCCGCCTTCATAGGTTGCGCGGTAGCATGGATCAGAACGGTCGAGCGTGCGCAATCCAACAGGCGTGAGCAGTTCGCGCTGCACAATCTCCACCACTGCGCGGCTGCGTTCCGCAGAGAGCATGGAGTAGTGCAGGCCCACAGCAAAGATCTGGTTCGGGCGGAGTGATGCATCAGACGAGTCGCCGTCTACAACGTCATAAAGACAGTGCGCGCCCTCATTCCAGAAAACGCGATTGAAAGTTTCACTGGCAAGCGACGCCATCGCGGAATATTTCTTCTGCAGTGGGTCATCACCGAAGCGCGCGGCCAGGTCTTCCATGATGCGTAGCGCGTTATACCAGAGCGCCTGAATTTCAACCGGCTTGCCGCTACGCGGCGTTATTACATGGTCGCCGATCTTGGCATCCATCCATGTTAGCTGCACTCCCGGCGCTCCGGCGCTGAGCAGGCCGTCTTCCGCGATCTTAATGTTGTAGCGCGTTCCCTTGATGTGCCAGTCAATCATCTGGGTAGAGACCGAATATAGCTCTTCGCGGATAAAGTCATAATCATTGGTCGCAGCGGCGTAGGCGCGCGTGGCTTCAAAGAACCAGAGCGCCGCATCCACGGTGTTAAATTCTGCTGCGCCGGAATCCGCGAACCGGTTGGGCAACATACCCATGTCAGCGTAGCGGGCAAAGTTTCGCAGAATGCTTCTGGCAATATCTTCTCTGCCGGTGAAAAGCGTGAGGCCGGGAAGCGAGATCATGGTGTCACGCCCCCAATCTGTAAACCATGGATAGCCGGCGATGACCGTCCACTCTTTGCCACGACGAACAAGAAATTGGTCCGCCGCAATGGTAAGCGCCCGCACAAGCGGATCATCAACGGGTGACGCTGACGCTAATTTCTTTCGGCGGGCGATCTCAGCATTGCGCACAGCATCTGCGGTGTGAATGTCGTATTGCTGCGTGGAAGCAATGACCTGAGCGCAAGGCATCCGGCTAAGGTTCCAGGAGAGCACGAACGGATTGAAGAGGTCTTCCTGAAAATCCAGCCCGCGATCTCGTTCCACCCTGTACAGAAAATTTCTGTACCAAAAACCTTGAGGCCAAAGTTGCGCGGCATTGTGGGCAAAGTGCAGCGCAGGCAATCCTGCATAGGGCTGCACGCTGGCAGAATTTGGATCGTTCACAAACGTCGGATTCAAGGCGCTGTTCTCGTGAGTTGTAGCTGAACTATCGCGAAATGCGATCAGCGGCCTGATCTCCAACAGCGGCTCGATTCCCGCAGGCGCTTGGAGCAGCTTGTATTCCACCTGCACGGTGTTACTGCCTATCGGCATGAAGACGACCTTTTCCAGCACAACGCCTTCAGCGGCGAATGTCCAGGTGGGAAATGGATCTAGCCGGAAGCCGGTTAACGTCCGGTAACCTTCAGGATGGATCGCGCCAACATACTCGTTGGTGGAGAGATTAATGCGCCGCTCGCCCAGAACCAGCGTTTCTTCCAGCTTGGCGAGCAACAACATGCGGCCGCCGGGTGGATTCAAGGCCGCAGTCAGCAGGCCATGGTAGCGGCGAGTATTGGCTCCAGTGATTGTGCCGCAAGCAAATCCGCCCAGGCCGTTCGTCTCAAGCCACTCGCGGCTGAGACCGGCCTCAAAATCGGCGCACACGCTCTGGTCAAAGCTAATCACTGGTTTGCAACTTCGCTGCGCAACAAAATTGATCTTAATAAAAGATTTTGCCGAAGAAGAGCAGAATAGTCTTCAACGCTATTTTTCCACGGTAGCTGGGGCCGCCGTGATTTTGGCTGCCTGCTTGTTAAAGATTTCATCAATCATCTTGACGACCAGCCCGGTCCAACCTGTCTGGTGGCTTGCGCCTACACCTGCACCGTTATCGCCATGGAAGTATTCATAGAATGGAATGTAATCGCGCCAGTGCGGATCAGACTGGAACTTTTCATTTTTGCCTAGGACTGGCCTGCGCCCCTGATTGTCACGTTGAAAGGTGCTGATGAGGCGGCGGCTGATTTCATCAGCGACTTCGTTCAAGTCCATCAGCGTGCCGGATCCCGTGGGACACTCCACTCGAACCGAGCTTCCATAATATTCATAGAAGCGCCGCAACGCCTGAATCAACAGATAATTTACCGGGAACCAAATTGGCCCGCGCCAGTTGGAGTTGCCGCCGAACAATCCGGTAGTTGATTCCGCGGGCTCATAATCCACGGTGTGCTGCTCTCCATTCAGTTCAACCGTGTAAGGATGATCGCGGTGATAGGCAGAAAGTGCCCGGATGCCGTGCTGCGAGAGGAACTCATTTTCATTGAGCATGACTTCAAGAATGCGCTCAAGCTGCGGGCGGCTGGCGACTGAAAAGAGCCTGCGTTCCTGCTTGCCCTGCGTCTTCATGCAAGCCATGTTGCCGGCGAGGTCAGAGCGATTTTCAATAAACCATTCCAGACGCCGCTTGAACGCAGGCATGGCGTTCAGCAGTTCCGGATTCATGGTCAGCACGGCAAACAGCGGCATCAAGCCCACCATGGAATGCACGCGCAACGGCAGGGAAGTGCCGTCTGAGGAATGCAGCACGTCATAAAAGAACCCATCTTCTTCGTTCCACAAGCTTATGCCGTCATCACCTAGGTGGTTCATTGCGCGGGCAATGAAGATAAAGTGCTCCCAAAACTTGCTGGCCACGTCTTCATAGACCGGATCTGTGCTTGCCAGCTCCAACGCTATGGCCATCATGTCGAGCGAGTACATCGCCATCCAGCTAGTGCCGTCTGATTGCTCCAGAACTTTGCCTCCGGGCAGAGGCAGGTTGCGATCAAAGACGCCGATGTTATCCAGACCAAGAAAGCCACCCTGAAAAACATTGAGGCCTTCAACGTCTTTGCGATTGACCCACCAGGTGAAATTTAAAAGCAGCTTTTGAAAAACCCGCGCCAGAAACTCGGTATCGCCCTGGCCGCCATTTTTAGCGCGATCAATTTTGTAAACCTGGTACGCCGCCCACGCGTGCACAGGAGGATTCACGTCGCCAAAAGCCCACTCATATGCCGGGATCTGCCCGTTGGGATGCATATACCATTCGCGCAGCAGAAGCACCAACTGTTCCTTGGCAAACTCGCAATCCACCATGGCCAGCGCAACGCAATGGAAGCCGAGGTCCCATGCCGCGTACCACGGATACTCCCACTTATCGGGCATGGAGAGGACGTCAGCGTTATAAATATGTGTCCAGGCGTGATTGCGCCCGTTCTTGCGCGACTCCGGCGGCTTGGGCATTGCAGGATCGCCTTTGAGCCAGTCACGAATCACATAGTGATAAAACTGTTTGCCCCAGAGCATCCCCGCAAATGCCTGGCGCATGATGTTCTGCGTGTCCGCGTCCGCCGATTGAGGAATTACCGTGGCATAAAACTCATCCGCTTCCTGCTTTCTTGCCGCGAAGATATTTTGCAGCCCGGTTCCAAGGGCTGAATCGCGCGGCATAGCTGTCTCTGCACATTGCAAGCGGAGATTCACTGTAGCCTGCTGGCCGGCTGGGACCGTCAACTTGTAATAGATGGCGGTTTTGGTTCCTTGCCGCGCCGGATTGACGGCATCTTTTTCACCATTGATCACATAGCGGTGGAAAGCATCTTTAACGAACGGCGAGCTGTTGGGAACGTTATAGAGGCGCTGGAAATTGGTTTCATTTTCAGTAAATAGCGGAGTACCGCCCTCGTCGGCATAGAGCCAGTAATTACCAATCTCTTCTTGCTGCACGCGGATTGCGCCGGACGCTGAATCAAAGATTACTGATGGCTTGGCGCTCCCTGCAACCCAAGACCAGGTGTTGCGGAACCAGAGCGTGGGCAGCAGGTGAATCTCAGCCGCTTCAGGGCCGCGATTGGCCGCAGTGATGCGGATACAAATATCTTCAATCCCCTGCTTGGCGTATTCCACAAAAACGTCGAAGTAGC
>Ga0070741_10007596_pt1 | contig 22323 bp, 21 predicted proteins | sample Coa_R1_4_FD_66440 | JGI IMG/M metagenome (GOLD analysis project Ga0070741, IMG submission 66440) | Surface soil microbial communities from Centralia Pennsylvania, which are recovering from an underground coalmine fire - Coalmine... | ecosystem: Environmental > Terrestrial > Soil > Unclassified ... | reverse complement strand
GATCGTGTTCTGGTACTCGTGCGCCACGGCCAAAGCGCGTGGAACCTGACCAATCTCTTCACCGGCTGGCGCGACGTCGATCTCACCGATCAGGGCATCGCGGAGGCGCGCGAGGCCGGCCGCAAGCTCGCGGCGCAGAATATCCGTTTCGATCTGGCCTTCACCTCGGCGCTCAAGCGCGCGCAACGCACGCTCGATCTCATGCTCGAGGAAATGGGCCAGGCCAACGTGCCGGTGTTCAAGGATCAGGCACTCAACGAACGTGACTACGGCGACCTTTCCGGCCTCAACAAGGACGATGCGCGGGCGCGCTGGGGCGAGGAGCAGGTTCACCTTTGGCGCCGCTCCTACGACATCGCGCCGCCCGGCGGCGAAAGCCTGCGCGACACCGCCGCGCGCGTGCTGCCCTATTACATTCAGGAAATCCTGCCGCATGTGCTGCGCGGCGAGCGCGTGCTGGTAGTGGCGCACGGCAATTCGCTGCGCGCGCTGGTCATGGTGCTCGACCGGCTCGGGCCGGAAGGCATCGTGCACCGCGAATTGCAAACCGGCGTGCCGATCGTCTACCGGATCAATGCCGATTCCACGGTGGAATCGAAACTGGAAATGGCGGGCTAGGCGCCGGCTATTTGCCCCGCTTCCCAGCCAAGCATGGCGCGCTTGCGCGTCAGCCCCCAGTGATAGCCGGTGAGCGCGCCGGATTTTCCGATCACCCGATGGCAGGGAACGACGAAGCAGATCGGATTGCGGCCAACCGCCGCGCCCACGGCCCGCGCGGCTTTCGGCGTGCAGACCTTGGCCGCGATATCTGAATAGGTCGTGGCGCGGCCGACGGGCACTTTCAGCAAAGTTTCCCATACCCGCAGTTCGAAGTCGGTGCCGATCAGAACGATGCGCAACGGCTGTTCCGGCCGCCACAGCTTGCGATCGAAGACGCGCCTTGCATAAGGGAGCGTGGCCGCGGCGTCTTCAATATACGTGGCCTTTGGCCAGCGTGCCTGCATCTCGGCGAGCACCGCCGCGTCTCCCGCGGCATCGGCGAAGGCAAGGCCGGCAAGCCCGCGCGGCGTCGCCATGATGAGCGCGCTGCCAAAGGGCGACGGATGGAATCCGTAGGCGATGCGCAATCCCGCGCCGCCGGATTTCCATTCGCCGGGCGACATCGCCTCATGCGTCACAAAAAGATCGTGCAGCCGCCCGGGGCCCGACAGCCCTACTTCGTAGGCGGCATCGAGCACGCTTGCGGAATCCCGCAGCAGATTTCGCGCGTGGTCGAGCGTCAACGCGGAGACAAAGGCCTTCGGCGTCAGCCCGGCCCAGCGGCGGAACAGATGATGCAGCTCGGTCGGCGTTATCCCGACCGCATGAGCGATGGCCTCGACCTCCGGCTGAGCGCGCCAATGCTCGGTGATGAAGGCGATGGCGCAGCGCACGAGGTCGTAGTCAGACGCGGGCGCGGCGGCAGGCGGGGGCGGCACGATGGAGCTTTTGGCGATCTGTAGCATGGTTCTTAGCTAGACCTCGCGGCGGCGCCGCACCACCCGGTTTCTGCTAAATCGGGCTCCGTGCCGGCCCGCGCGCGGCCTCGCCCAAGGCCTGGCCGAGGGCCAGCGCGAATTTCCGCTTCTCCTTGGGGCCGAGGAAGGCAGCGACGCTGAGGCGTTGGCCGCGCGAGCTGAGAAACAATCGCTCGATGCCGAATTCCTCGTGCACCTCCTGCTGCAGCCGAACCCAGAGCGGATTCGCCGACCATTCGGAGACCTGGCCGCGCGCGCTCACTTTGCGCACGGTCAGCGCCGAACAGGACACGGTCACCTGTTCATAGGCCGTCGCCTGCCGGTAATTTGCGCGGAAGGCGAAATAGAGCAAAAGCACGTCGAGCCCGAGGAAACCGAAAATCGGCCACGCGCCCATCAGAATGAAAACCATCCCTCCGGCGAAGCTGACCGCGCCGAGGCTACTCATCAGCACAAGAAACCCGGTCGGGCCGAGCGAACGGTGCGGCCTGAGAACCGCGGAGAAGATCGTGGGTTCAGCGCTGCTGTCGTTGCCGGGATTCATGCTGCTCATTATACCGGAATGATGGCGAAAAGGGCGAACACGCGGCGGCCGCGGGCGGCTAAAAAGGGCAAGGCGGCTTCGGTCAAGGACGCAAAGAAAACCGCGGCCGCCGATACGAAAGCGGCAGCCGGGGAACTGCCGCGATGGACCAATGCCGAGATCGAGGAAGCGTTCCGCCGCTTCGCCGCGGCGCAACCCGCGCCCAAAGGCGAGTTGCGGCACATCAATCCATTCACGCTTCTGGTTGCCGTCGTTCTCTCCGCGCAGGCGACCGATGCCGGGGTCAACAAGGCCACCCCCGCCTTGTTCAAAATCGCCGATACGCCGGCGAAAATGGCGGCGCTCGGCGAGGCCCGCTTGCGGCAAATGATCAAGACCATCGGCCTCTACCGCACCAAGGCCAAGAACGTGATCGCGCTATCGAAAAAGCTCGTGCAGGACTATCACGGCCAAGTGCCGCGCACGCGCGAGGAACTGGAAGAACTGCCCGGTGTCGGGCGCAAGACAGCGAATGTGGTGCTCAACATTGCATTCGGCGAACCGACCATCGCAGTCGATACACACATCTTCCGCGTCGGCAACCGCACCGGCTTGGCGACGGGCAAGACGCCGCTGGAGGTCGAGCAGAAACTGGAAGCGCGGGTTCCGGCCAGATACAAGCTCCACGCCCATCACTGGCTGATTTTGCACGGCCGTTATATCTGCGTGGCGCGCCGGCCGTTGTGCGAGAAATGTATCATCGCCGATTTGTGCAAATGGCCAGGGAAAACGGTGAACGCCTAGGCCGGTCACGCCTTAGCCGCGGGCTTCGATGAGCTCGATGCGCTTTCCCGACGACCTCTTGTGCACATGCACCATCAACGCCGTGGCAAAAAGCGGTGTGGCAAGATTGACAACCGGAATCATCACGAACAGCGCGATGAGCATGCCGGCGAGGAAAACCTGCCCGCGCTGCGCGCGCCGCAGCGCCTTGGCTTCAGCCGGCGGGCGGAAGCGCATCGCGGCCAGGTCGAAATATTCGCGGCCGAGGAGATAGGCATTGGCGAGGAAGAGGATGAAAAAGCCGAGGCCGGCGAACAGCACGAAGGGCAGGGCACAAAAATAGACGACGAGGCTGAGCAGCGCCGTCAGCAGGCCTTCCCAAAGCGCCAGCCACAAGGGTAAGGGCCGCCCGGGCATTTCGGCGGGATAGTGCGCGCGCTCCACCAGATCGGCGATCTCGTCGACGAAGAAGCTGCCGACGAATGCCGTCACCGTGGGCATGAGAAATACCGCACCGGTGACGATGCCCAGCCCGGCCATGATCGACAGCATCCAGACCAGCAGGTGCCACAGGCCTTGCGGCACGGCTTGCACATGGCTCTCGCCCCAGGCGGCGCCGTTCGCCACCAGCCAGGAGAGTCCCTGGTAGAAGCCGATGCTGACCACGACGATCAGGATCAGCGCCAGACCGATCGATTTAAGCAGCAGGCGCCGGAATTCCGGAGAGACCATTTGCGCAAGCGCCTTACCTGCGGCCGCGACCATTCCATTCCTCCCGTGCACGTCCGGCGAAGGTAGGAAGGCAAAAGAGAGGCGGCAAGAAGGCGGGCACGGCGCCCGAAGATTATTCGGCGGGGACCAGCGCTTCGGAGTCCTGCGGGGCGAGCGAAACGGTGCCACTATCCGCAAGCGCGGGCAGATCGGACCACTGCATGACCTTGTAGTCGAAGCCGGCGACAATGGTCGGCTTCACCACTTCGAAATAGGGCGAAATGTCGAAATCGCGCGGGGCGTAGAGCGACGAGTGGCGGATTTCCAGAATTTCCTGCCGCGCCGATTCGCTTTCCATCGGCGTCACTTTCGGCAGAATAGGATAGCGGACCTTCTCAAAGGCCTGGGCGATGAGCGCCGAGCAGATGATCCGGGTGGGGTGCCCGGAGCCGAGGGCGATCATGCGGCGGCGCCAGCGCTGGGGCACCGGCAGCGGAAAGAGGTAGCGCAACAGATCGATGATGTTCTTCAGATCATAGTCGAAGCCGATGCGCTCGGCGGCGTAGGCGCAGACGCGGGCGCGGTCCTCGTCGGTCAAGCCGGTCGGGCGGCAGATGCGGGTGTGATAACGGAAGTATTTCGAAAGCGGCGCGCCGACCACGCCTTGCCCGATATGCGCCTCGACGAGGACGAGCGGTTCGCCGTTTTCAGTGGTGCGGTCACCGATCGGTCCGACATAGAGCGCGGCATGCGACCAGGTGGACTGCGTGAGATATTTGATGACGCCGGCGATGTGGTTATTGCCCTCGACCAGGAGCACATCGCCGGGGCGCAGCGTCGCGCGCAATGCCTCCGGGTCGCTGGGAATCGAAGGCAGGCAGCCCTCGTCCGGGCGGTCCAGATAGCGGGCGATGACGTGCCCGAACCCATCGAGCATCCAGGACATTCCGCCGCGTCCCCTTGTCGCGCGCGGTCAGGGCCGCGCGTCTTCTTGCTCGCCATTTAAGCCGAGACAAGTTGCAATTTGGTTCATGGCGCGACTATCGGCGTTATGATTTGTTAGCCATGGCGTTTGCGGCTGGCTGCTGCTTTCGGCAAGGTAGCCGCGCACTTCAAGCGTTTGGAAACCATGAGTTCAATAAACCGCAGATCGTTCCTCGCATCCGCCGCTGCGCTCGCCGCCGCGCCGGCGCTCGGCGCCGTGCCCGCCTCCGGCGATGTCGATGTCGCCATCATCGGCGCGGGCGCCGCCGGCATAGCCGCCGCGCGCAAGGTCGCCGAGTTCAACCGCAGCTTCGCGTTGCTCGAGGCCGGCGATCATGTCGGCGGGCGCTGCATCACCGACACGCGAAGCTTCGGCGCACCGTTCGACCGCGGCGCCCACTGGATTCGGCAGATGGATGTCAATCCGGTTGCGTCGCTGAACAAGACCTCGGGATTCGATGTCTATCCGGCGCCGCTTGGCCAGAAAATCCGCATCGGCCAGCGCTATGCGCGCGAAGGCGAGCTGGAAGCCTTTCTCGCCAATCTGGTGCGCGCCAACCGCGCCATCGCCGACGCTGCCGGCCGCAAGACCGATGTCGCCTGCGCCCAGGCGCTGCCGCCGGATCTCGGCGCCTGGGCGCAGACCATCGGCTTCGTCCTCGGCCCCTACGGCACCGCCAAGGAACTGAGCGCGATTTCCGCGGCGGATTTCGCCAAGGCCGATCGCGACCACAGCGGCTTTTGCCGCCAGGGCTATGGCACGCTGCTGGCGCGCACCGCGCGTTCCCTGCCGGTGCAACTGTCGACGCCGGCGCTGGCCATCGACTGGCAGCGCGGGCTCACGATCACGACGCCGCGCGGGACGATCAATCCGCGCACGATCATCGTCACCGCTTCGGTCGACGTGCTCACATCCGGCAGTTTGAAATTCATTCCGCCACCCAAGCGCGTGCTCGACGCCGCGGCCAAGCTGAAGCTCGGCAGCTACGAACGGATCGCCTTGGACCTGCCGGGCAATCCGCTGGGGCTTGCCAGCGACGATGCCGTCTTCGAACAGGCGCAGGACCCCAAGACCGCCGCCATGCTCGCCAACGTGTCGGGATCGCCGTTATGTTTCGTCGATATCGGCGGCAACCTCGCCCGCGACCTGGCGATGCAAGGTGAGAAGGAGATGGTGGCTTTCGCTCTGGAATGGCTGGCAAAGATCTACGGCACCGACCTGAAGAAATCGGTGCGCGAGGCGCGCGCGACCCGATGGCTGAAAGACCCTTTGGTGCTCGGCGCCTGGTCGAGCGCCGCGCCGGGCGCCCAATCGGCGCGCCGCACGCTGATGGAACCCGTCGATGACCGCATCTGGTTCGCCGGCGAGGCCGCGCATGAGACGCTGTGGGGTACCGTGCAGGGGGCGTGGCAATCCGGCGAGCGGGCGGCCGAGGGCGCGCTGCGCCGAATTGGCGCGTTCAAGAAACCCGCCGCGAGTGCCGCCCCCGCGGCGAAAGCCGCGCCTTCCCACCGGCGCTGACATGGTGCGGCCGAAAGCGCTGATCGCCTGGTCGAGCGGCAAGGACAGCGCCTGGGCCTTGCATGAAACGCGGCGCGCGGGTGGCTACGAGTTCGTCGGCGCGCTGACCACCGTAACCGAGACATTCGGCCGGGTGAGCATGCATGGCGTGCGCGAGGAATTGCTGCGCGCCCAACACGCCGCGATCGGGCTCGATCCGGTCATCGTGCCGATCCCGTTTCCCTGCCCGAATGAGGTCTATGAAGCGCGCATGGACGCCGCATTATCGCGGGCGAAAGCTGCAGGCGTGACCCATGTGATCTTCGGCGATCTCTTTCTCGAAGATGTGCGCGGCTATCGCGAGCAGAAGCTTGCCGGCAGCGGCATCACGCCGATCTTCCCGTTATGGGGGCGGCCGACACGGGCGCTGGCGCGCGAGATGATCGATGCCGGCTTGGAGACGTATTTGGTCTGTGTCGATCTCAAGCAGCTTCCCAAGACATTCGCCGGCCGCAGGTTCGATCACGCGCTGCTGAGCGAGCTTCCGCCGGAAGTCGATCCCTGCGGCGAGAAGGGCGAATTCCATTCCTGCGTTGTCGCCGGCCCGATGTTTACCGGCCGGATTCCGATCACGGTTGGCGAGACGGTCGAGCGCGGGGGATTTGCCTATGCGGATTTGATCGCTGTCACCCGTTCTCCGCTCGTCCCCGCGTAAGCGGGGACGCAGACTGGAACCCGCTTGCGCGGGAATGAGCGGATTTCAAAGGCTTATCTCCGCAGCGTGCCGCCGGTTTTCTTGACTACCTCGGCGACGATCTTGGCGCCGAGCGCCTCGATTTCCTCGTCGGTCATGGTTTTCTCGCGCGGCTGGATCGTCACGGCGATGGCAATCGATTTCTTGCCCGGATCGATTCCGGATCCCTCGTAGACGTCGAACACGTTGACGCCAGCGATCAGCTTGCGATCGGCGGCCTGCGCCGCCTTGACGATGTCGCCCGCCAATACCGCCCGGTCGACGATGAAAGCGAAGTCGCGTTCCACCGGTTGGAAGGCCGAGAGCTCGAGCATGGGCTTCGCGCGCGTCACCTTGACCTTCGGCTCGGGAATACGTTCCAGGATGATTTCGAAAGCGGCAACCGGGCCTTCGAGGTCGAGGGCCTCGAGCACGCGCGGATGCAGTTCGCCAAAATGGCCGAGCACCGTCTGCGGTCCGAGCTGGATCGTGCCCGACCGGCCGGGATGAAACCACGCCGGTCCGCCGGGCACGATTTGCAGCGACGGCGTCGGCGCGCCAGCGGCGGCGAGTGCTGCCAGCGCATCGCCTTTGACGTCGAAAGCGTCGGCCGGCGCCGCGGGGGCAGACCAATGGCGGCCGATGCCGGAGGCTTTCGCCAGGCCGCGGCGTACGCCGGTCGCCGCGGTGAATTGATCCTCCGGCTTGTCGCCCTTGAAAACCTGCCCCACCTCGAACAGCGCCACGTCCTTGAAGCCGCGGTCGGCGTTGCGTTGCGCCGCGGCGGCAAGGCCGGGAACGAGGCTCGGCCGCATGTCGGAAAGATCGGAAGCGATCGGGTTGGCGAGCGCCAGTTCCGGCTGACCGCCGCCGAAGAGCTCGGCCTGCTGCTTGGAAAGGAACGACCACGTGACCGCTTCCACGAGCCCGCGCGCAGCGAGCGCGCGCTTGGCTCGCCGCGTGCGCCTCTGGCTGCTGGTCAGCACCGGCTTGCGCGGGCTGTCGCCGCGGTCGAAGGGCGTCGCGGGAATGCGTTCGACGCCGAGAATGCGCACCACCTCTTCGACGATGTCGGCGGTGCCGTGAACGTCCGGACGCCACGACGGCACGGCGATCTTGATCCGACTGCCTTGTCCGGCGACGAAAAATCCGAGATGGCCGAGCACACGGCGAACTTCGGTGAGCGGCACATCGAGGCCCGCAAGCCGCTTCAGCTCGCCGAGCGGGAAGTCGATGATCCGTTCCGGCGCCGCCGGGTCGCCCGCAAACACGACTTCGGAAGGTGCGCCGCCGCAGAGATCGAGTACCAACTGCGTGGCCAGCTCGAGTCCGGGCAGCAGGAAGGCGGGATCGACGCCGCGTTCGAAGCGGTAGCGGGCATCGGATTGGATGCCGAGCTTGCGGCCGGTCTGCGCGATGTTGAGCGGATCCCACAGCGCCGACTCGATCAGCACGTCGGTGGTCGTATCCGAGCAGCCCGTGCTTTGACCGCCCATGATGCCGGCCAGCGATTCGACGCCTTGCGCGTCGGCGATGACGCACATGCTCTCATCGAGCGCATAGGTCTTGCCGTCAAGCGCCAGCAATTGCTCGCCCTCGCGCGCACGCCGCACCACCAGATTCCCGCGCACCTTGGCGGCATCGAAGACATGCAGCGGCCGGGCGCGGTCGAAAGTGATGTAGTTCGTGATGTCCACCAGCGCATTGATCGGGCGCAGGCCGATGGCGCGCAGCCGCCGCTGCATCCAGTCGGGCGAGGCGGCATTCTTCACGCCCTTGACCAGGCGCAGCGCGAAGCCGTTGCAAAGCGACGGCGTGCTGCCGAAATCCAGTTTCACGGAAACGGGCGAGGCAAACCGGCCTTTGACCGGCTTGACGCCGCGGTCCTTGAAGGCGCCCAGATCGGTGGCGGCAAGATCGCGGGCGATACCATTGACGCCGGCGCAGTCGGCGCGGTTCGGTGTGAGATTGATCTCGATCACCGGATCGCCGAGGCCGAGTACCTCGGCGAAGGGTTTGCCGATCGGCGCGTCGGATGGAAGCTCGATGATGCCTTCGTGGTCGTCGCTCAACCCAAGCTCGCGTCCCGAGCACAACATGCCGCGGCTTTCCACGCCGCGGATGGTGCCGATCTTCAGGTCGAGCCCAGTGCCGGGGATATGCGTGCCGGGGGGCGCGAAGACACTTTTCATCCCTGCACGGGCATTGGGCGCGCCGCAGACGACCTGTACCGGTGCGCCGACGCCGGGATCGACCATGCAGACGCGCAGCTTGTCGGCATGAGGGTGCTTTTCCGCGGAGATCACGCGGGCGACGACGAAAGGCGCCAGCTCCCTGGCCTTGTCCTCGACGCGCTCCACCTCCAGCCCGATCATGGTGAGCTTGTCGACGATCGCCGCCAGCGGCGCGTCGGTGTCGAGGTGCTCCTTGAGCCAGGACAGCGTGAACTTCATCGCGCGGCCGCTATTTTGCGGGGTGCCAGAGGAACTGGAAGGGCAGCAGTAGGAACACGACGATGGTGAAGAAGATGGCGGCGCGGTTGCACACGGCGTAAAGCTCGCGGCGGATGATTAGCTCGCGGCCGAGCGCCTCTTCCATGTGATCAGAATTTTGCAGTACATCGCGGCCGCCGAAGACGGACAGGCAGCGCAGGCAACCGACGGCGATCAGCAGATAGACCGCGATCTCTGCGACGATCATGCCGACTTCGAAGTCGCTGTCGGCCACCAGCGGCGCCACCAGCCCGAGCCCCGCGATCATCATCGACACGTGGGTGAGCAGGCCGGCCGCCTTGGCGTCGATCGTCGAAAATATCGGCGAGGCGTTGGCCTTTTCCTGCCGGTCCATCGCGTCGGCATAGCCCGCGATCGCCGCATTGCCCCAGCGCCGGGTGAAGGCGGAAAAGAGCGCGCGGTCGAGCGCCGAATGCATCGTCTTCTTCTCGGGCGTCATGAGCTCAGCCCCCCAGCCAAGGTCGGAAAATCAAGCGGACGGAATCCGTAATGCGACAGCCAGCGCACGTCGGCTTCGAAGAACTGGCGCAGGTCGGGCATGCCATATTTGAGCATGGCGATACGATCGATACCCAAGCCCCAGGCAAAGCCCTGATACTCGGCGGGATCGATGCCGCAATTGCGCAGCACATTGGGATGCACCATGCCGCAGCCGAGAATTTCCAGCCAATCCTCGCCCTCGCCGAAACGAATTTCCCCCTTGTCGCGCTTGCACTGGATGTCGACTTCCAGCGACGGCTCGGTGAAGGGGAAGAAGGACGGGCGAAAGCGCATCTTCACCTGATCGACTTCGAAGAAGGCTTTGCAGAATTCCTCGAGAATCCATTTCAGGTGCCCGAGATGCGCGGTCTTGTCGATCACCAGCCCCTCGACCTGATGGAACATCGGCGTATGCGTCTGGTCTGAGTCGCTGCGATAGGTGCGGCCGGGGATGATGACGCGAATCGGCGGCTTCTTCGCCTCCATCGTGCGAATCTGCACCGGCGAGGTATGCGTGCGCAGCAAGAGCCGCGAGCCGTCGGGCTTCGGATTGAAATAAAAGGTATCGTGCATTTCCCGCGCGGGATGACCTTCGGGAAAATTCAGCTTGGTGAAATTGTTTTCGTCGGTCTCGATGTCGGGGCCTTCGGCGACAGCGAAGCCCATGTCGGCGAAGATCGCGGTCAGCTCGTCGACGACCTGGGTAATCGGGTGCACGCGGCCGGTTTCCGTCGGGCCGTCGCGCAGCGGCAGCGTGACATCGACGGTCTCGGTATTCAGGCGCGCGTCGAGCGCCGCCTGCTTGAGCGCGGCTTTGCGCGCAGCGATCACCGCCGTCACGCGATCCTTGAGATTGTTGATGGCCGCGCCCTTTTCGCGCCGCTCGTCCGGCGACATCGCGCCGAGTGTCTTCAGCAGCGCCGACACCGAGCCGTTCTTGCCCAGAGCAGCGACGCGCACCGCTTCCAGCGCCGCCTCGTCCGTTGCAGCGGCGGCGCTGGTCAGGATTTCCTGTTCGAGTTGCGCGAGGTCAGCCACGACAGCGCCTGCCTGATCGGGATGACCGGGACAAGGCCCCGGCCATGACAATTAATAGCTCTTTACGCCGGCAGTGCCGCCTTGGCCTTTTCCACGATGGCCTGAAAGGCAGCCGGCTCGGCGATGGCGAGGTCGGAGAGGACCTTGCGATCGACCATTACCCCGGCTTTGCTTAGCCCATCGATAAAGCGGCTGTAGGAGAGGCCGAAGGGACGCACCGCCGCGTTCAGCCGCTGGATCCAGAGCGCGCGGAATGTGCGCTTGCGCCGCTTGCGGTCGCGGTAGGCGTATTGGTTGGCTTTCTCCACCGCCTGCTTGGCGATGCGGATCGTATTCTTGCGCCGGCCGTAATAGCCCTTGGCGGCTTTCAGCACCTTCTTGTGCTTGGCATGGGCGGTAACGCCTCGCTTGACGCGGGCCATGGCAGATCTCCTTGACGGTTAGCGGACAGCCCCGGCGTCAGCCGTTGGGCAGGAAGTATTTTTTGACGTTGTCGCCGTCGGTCTTGAACAGCACCGCCGTGCCGCGCAATTGGCGGATCTGCTTCGTCGTCCGCTTGATCATGCCGTGGCGTTTGCCGCTATGGGCGTAAATGACCTTGCCCGTCCCGGTGACCTTGAAGCGCTTTTTGGCGCCGGATTTCGTCTTGATCTTGGGCATTTCGCTCTCCTTTGCCGGCTGGTCCCGGGGCAAAAGCCCTTAGCCACCGGACGGGTGCTCACCATTGAGCTTGCTCGGATTGAGCCTTCCACGCCGCCACGGCAGCCCTTTAGCCGGGCGGCGGGAGGCCGCGGTTATGGCAGAGGAGGTCCGGAAATACAAGGGTTTAGCGAGCCCCGGGCCGGCCCGCTAGCGTGGCGCCAGCACCATCACCATCTGGCGGCCCTCGAACTTGGCGTCCTGCTCTACCTTGGCGATGTTGGTCACGTCGTCGCGGATGCGCTCGAGCAATTTCGCGCCGAGTTCCTGATGCGCGAGTTCGCGCCCGCGGAAGCGGCAGGTCACCTTGACCTTGTCACCCTCTTCGAAGAACCGGCGCATCGCGCGCATCTTCACGTCGTAATCGTGATCGTCGATCATCGGCCGAAGCTTGATCTCTTTGACCTCGACGACTTTTTGCTTCTTGCGCGCCTCGGCCGCTTTCTTCTGCGCCTGATATTTGTATTTGCCGTAGTCGAGAATCTTGCAGACCGGCGGCGTTGAATTGGGCGCGATCTCCACCAGGTCGAGGCCGGCTTCCTGCGCCTTGGCCAAGGCAACCTGGATTTCGGTGGGACCGTGGTTATGTCCGGTTTGGTCGATCAGCTGAACTTCGCGTGAGCGGATCTCCTCATTGATCCGGGGCCCATCCTTGGCGGCGGGCGCCGGGCTTCTCATCGGGCGACGAATGGCTCAGTGCTCCTGTGTTGTTGCGGTCGAGGAAAGATTGGGAGAAACGCGGCCCAAGTCAACGCCAATAGGACGAAAACTGTACGGGTCCTGGTTGTGGCGTGATCCTCGGGTCACACCGTTTTGGATCCCTTCGCGACATCGGCATAAAGCCGCAGCGTCCGCTCTGCGACCAAAGCCGGGGTAAACTGGGCCATGACCCAGGCGCGGCCGCGAATGCCGATGGCGCGCCGGGCGGCTTCCGGCATGGAAAACAGGCGGACCAGGCTTGCCGCCAAGGCGGCATCGTCGCCGGATGAAAAGCGCAATCCGGTCATTCGTTCCTCGGGAACCGCCGGGGGAGTCAGCACCACTTCCGGACCGGCGCCGAGATCGGAAACCAGAACCGGGCAGCCCATGGCCTGCGCTTCCAGGATCGCGCGCTGCACGCCCTCGGCCTGGGTCGCCGCGGACACCGCCACGGTCGCCGCGGCATACACCGCCGGCCTGTCCTCCGAGGCTGCGACCATCCGCACCACGTCGGCGGTGTTGGTTGCCAGCACCAGATCCCAGAGTTCCTCGGCGTAACGGGTGCCGCCGCGGTCCTCGAAGACGCAGATGAAATTGCGCAGGCCCATGGCCTTCAGCCGCTGCGCCGCAATCAGCATCAGGTGATGGCCCTTGCGGCGAAGCATGCGGCCGACGACGAGGATCACGCGGGTGTCGCGCTCGACGCCCCAGGCGCGGCGCACCGCCTCGATCCGCTCGGCGGAAATACCCGCCGGATCGAACTTCTCCACGTCGACGCTCGCGGGAACCACGACGATGCGTTCCCACGGCGTGCCATATCGGTCCTTGATGAGATCGGCGAGTTGATCGCTCGAGGCCACCACACGATAGCCGAGCACCATGATGCTGTTGTAAATGTGCTTGAAAACGTTCTGCTCGCGAAATCCTTTGTACCACGTGGTCAAAAGCGGCACGCGGGTGAGGCGTGCCGCGATATAGGCGCTCCAGGCGGGCGCGCGGCCGTGGGCGTGGATCACGTCGCAATGCCGTTCGCGAGCAATGCGCGCGAGCGCCCAAGCGTTGCGCAGGATCACGATGGGATTCTTGCTGGCGGCGTTGAGCCGAACGAACTCGACGCCGAGATCCGCAATTTCCTGTTCCATGCGCCCGCCGCGCGCGACAATGATCGGGCGATGACCGGCGCTGGCGAGGATGCGCAAAAGCTCGACGGCGCCGGCCTCTGCGGCGCCTACATCGATGGTCGGCACCACGATCAGCACGGTCAGCTTCTGCGCAGGGGTGGAGGCGGCGCGGAAATTGACATTGGCTTGCGTCGAGGCGATTGGCGATTCCTCAGGACGAGCACCAGCCGACGAACGAATGCTCACGATGATCCCCGAGGAGAAGATTGGCTGCAAAGGCGCGGGCCGCATCAGCGGTCACGCGCCAGCAACGAGGTATAGACGGCGCGCGTGGCGGCGACAACGCTTTCCGGGGAAAACATGAATTGAGCAAATTGCCGGGCCCGCGCCGCCAAAGCTTGATAGGCGGTCTCGTCAAGCCGCAGTACCGTCGAAATAGCTCCTGCCAGTTCAACCGGTTGGCCGGGACGAACGATCCAGCCGCTGCGCAGGGCGTCCGGCATACGCGGCGGCGCCAGCACGCATTCCGGCAGGACGCCGGCCTGTGTCGCAATGACCGGGCGCGCCATAGCCTGCGCCTCGGCCGCGAGCCGTCCCGAAACCGGCGATTCCAGCGAGGGAAGAACCACCACATCGGCGGCGGCAAAGGCCGCCGCGGCGTCATGAAACAAGGCGCTGATGCGGAAGATCGGATCGAGGCCGTAACGTTTGATCCGGGCGATGAGCGCTCGCGAATAGTTGCGATGACTTTGATCATCGCCGGCAAGCACGAAAACGACGCCGCGCATGCCGCGGTCGGCGAGAATGCGCGCCGCCTCGACGGTCACGTGCTGACCATTCGCCGCGGCGATACGCCCGGGGACCAGCACCACGCGTTCGCCGCCGTGAATGCGCGCCGCCATGCGAAAAGCGGCAAGGCGCCGCTTATCCATCCTCGCCGGATCGAACAGATGCGTATCGACGCTACGCGGTACGACCGCCATGCGCTCGCGTTCGATGGCAAATCGCGCGATGGCGCGGCCGGCCGCATAAGATGACGTTGCAATCACGCGATCGCCGCGCGCCAGCGCGCTGGCATAGAAGGAGCGCAGCCGGCCCTTCGGCAGCGGGCCTTCGTGCAGACTGGTCACCAGCCACATCGGCATCTGCGCAGTCGCAGCCAGCGCGCTCCATGCCGCACCGGCGCTATAGGCGTGCACGATGTCGACCCGCTCGGCGGCGAGCATGCGTTCCAGCAGCTTGGCATTGCGCCGCAACTTCAGCGGATTCATCGTGTCGTTGACGAGGGGGATCCATTCGCCGCCGATCGTCTGCAATTTGCCGACCAGCGCCCCGCCGTCTCCGGCGATGAAGGCGCGCGCCCCGCTTTGCAGCAGCCCCGCGGTGACCTCGAGCGCCGCCCGGGCGGCCGAGGAATCGCGCAGCGAGGGCACGATCTGCAGCACGGTTGCGCCTGCCAAGGTGCGCGGCAGCGGCCGCCGCGCCTGGGGATGGGGCTGCAAGATCGGCGCGGGTTCAGGCATGGCCCCGCCTTCCCGCGAGTCCGCCCCGCCCGGCCGGCGACCCTCTTGCCTTCGATGCGTGCTTGAGGCGAAACACGGCGATGATGATGGCTTCGGTTCCCGATCGGCGAATCGCCAAGGGTGAGCGAATGGACGATTGTTGCCTGAAATCCGTGCGGATAGGAACCGGCGCGGAGGCCCGCGTCATCGCCGTGCGCCAGCGGCCGGGGGCTTGTCCCGGGCTGTTCTGGCTCGGCGGTTTCCGCTCGGACATGCGCGGCACCAAAGCCGAAGCCCTCGACCAATGGGCGGCGGAGCACAAGCGCGGCTGCACGCGTTTCGATTATTCCGGCCATGGCGAATCCGGCGGCGCCTTCGCCGATGGGACCATCGGCCGCTGGCTGGAGGAAAGCCTGGGTGTCTTTGCCGATTGCTGCCAGGGGCCGCAGGTGCTCATCGGCTCGTCGATGGGCGGGTGGCTGGCGCTGCTGCTGCTGCGCGAATTGCGCCGGCGCCAAAGCGCGGGCGAGCAATTGTCGGCAAGCATCGCCGGTTTGGTGCTGATCGCGCCGGCGGTGGATTTCACCGAGCAACTGATGTGGAAACGCTTCTCTCCCGCCATCAAGCGTGAGATCGAGCAAAAAGGCGCCTGGTTGCAACCCTCGGCCTATTCGAACGAGCCTTATGTCATTACCCGGCGTCTGATCGTCGAGGGCCGCGACCATCTGTTGCTGGACCACTTAATCGAGACCGGCTGCCCCGTGCGCATTCTGCAGGGCGTGCAGGACGAGGACGTTCCCTGGAAGCATGCCGTCGAACTGGTCTCGCGCTTTGCCCGCGACGACGTCGTGCTCACGCTGGTGAAAGACGGCGACCACCGCCTCTCGCGGCCGGAAGATATCGAGCGGCTGCTCGCGGCAGTATCCGAATTCTAAGGACGAGGGCATGGCGCGGAATCTAAAGTCTACCCTGCCGGTGCCGCGGCGTCCCATTCGCTGCGGACCCCAGCATCGGCTTCCACCCGCGCTTTTTCGGCAAGACCGCGAAGCTTTTTGGCCGGCAGCAGCCGCGACAGCGCCCACACCGCGGCGCCGCGCACAAGCGGCGAGGGATCGCTCGACAGCCGCTCGGCTTCGGCGGCGAGCGCGTGATCCCCGGAATTGCCGATAGCGACCAGCACATTGCGAAGGAACCGGTCGCGGCCGATGCGCTTGACCGGCGATTTGGAAAAGAGCGCGCGGAATCCGGCGTCGTCGAGGCGCGCGAGCTCCGCCAGCGAAGGCGCGCGCAGCTCCGCTCGTGCTGCGAGCTTGGCTTCATGGCCGCGTTTGGCGAATTTATTCCAGGGGCAGACCGCAAGGCAGTCGTCGCAGCCATAGATGCGGTTGCCGATGAGCGGGCGCAGCTCGCGCGGGATCGGCCCTTTGTGCTCGATGGTCAGGTAGGAAATGCAGCGCGTCGCGTCGAGCCGATAGGGCGCTGGAAAGGCGGCCGTCGGGCAGATATCGAGGCAGGCGCGGCATTGGCCGCAGCGGTCGTCATGCGGCTCATCCGGCGGCAGCTCGAGTGTGGTGAAGATGGCGCCGAGAAACAGCCACGAACCGAATTCGCGTGACACCAGATTCGTGTGCTTGCCTTGCCAGCCCAGGCCGGCAGCCGCGGCCAGCGGCTTTTCCATGACCGCCGCGGTATCGACGAAGACTTTCACATCGCCGCCGCCGTTGGCAATCAGCCACCGCGCCAGGCTTTTGAGCCGCTTCTTGATCAGCTCGTGGTAATCGTCGCCGCGCGCATAGACCGAGATGCCGCCGCGGTCCTTCTGCGCCAGGATGGCGAGCGGATCTTCGTCCGGCCCGTAATTCAGTCCGAGCATGATGACCGATCGTGCCTGCGCCCACAGCGCGTGGGGATCGCCGCGCCGCTCTTGCGTGCTCTGCATCCAATCCATATCGCCGTGCAGGCCCTCGGCGAGAAACTGGGCCAGCCGTTCCGGCGCCCGCGGGATGGCGTCGGGACGCGTCACGCCGACGGCATCGAAGCCGTGATCGCGCGCCGCGCGCTGCAGCGCGGTTTTCAGCCCCCGGGGGTCGTTCAAAAATCGAGATCGGCGTAGGTCTTCGACGCTGGAATTCCCGCCATGGTGTCGGCGAGCAATGGGCGGAACGCGGGCCTCGACTTGACCCTTGCGTACCACGCCTTCGCGAATTCGTCTTCGCTCCACGGCACATCACCCAGGTAGTCCGCGACCGACAAATGCGCCGCCGCGGCGAGATCGGCGAAACTGAGGCTTTCGCCGGCAAGCCAATCGCGCTCGCGCACCAGCCAGCCGATATAGGCCAAATGATAGCGGATGTTGACGCGCGCGGCACGAATGGCCTCGGTATCCGGCGACCCGCCGCCCTGATCCTTGGTCATGTAACGCTTGTAACAGCGCTCCATAACCAGCGGCCCGCTCACCTCTTCGAAAAATTTATCATTGAACCAACTGGCGAGGCGGCGCACCTCGACGCGCCTTTCCGGTTCTGGCGGGAGAAGACTCCGGCCGCCCGCCTGCAGACCGCGTGTTTCGTCGAGATATTCGGCGATGATGGCGGCGCCCGGCACCGGCGGCCGCCCTTCCTCGACCAGCACAGGCGTCGTTCCGGCAGGGTTCATCAGCAGAAAAGCTTCGCGCCGTTCCCAGACCCGCTCCTCGATGCAGCGCGTTTCGATGCCCAGCTCGTTCGTGGCAAGGCGCACGAAACGCGAATGCGGGCAGAAGGAATGGTGAAAGAGCGTCAGCATGGATCGGGAGAAAGTTCGAAAATCCGCGCCGGAGAATCGCCCATCGAGGTACGGCAGGCCGAGCGGCGAGGCAACCCCCTCAACGCGTCAGCATCTTGTGCAAGCTGCGGCTTTATTGTTGCCGCGCCGCTGCCATTGCGCCACAAAAGCGTGCGACTCAATCGGCCGGGCAATCTCATGACGCTGGATCTTATCAAGGCCGCCGTCCTCGGCATCGTCGAAGGCTTGACCGAATATCTGCCGGTGTCATCGACAGGCCACCTACTGCTGATGGAGCATTTCTTCGGCTTCAGCGACGCAGCCTTCGGCAAATCCTTCGCGGTCCTGATCCAGCTCGGCGCCATTCTCGCGTTGCTGTCGATTTATTTCACGAGGCTTTGGCAATTGGCGGTGGGGTTCTTCACCGACGCGCAGGCCCGCGGTTTTGTCATCGGCGTGCTGATCGCTTTCCTGCCGGCGGCGGTGATCGGCGCGCTCGCCTATGGCTTCATCAAGGCGGTGTTGTTCAATGTGTGGATCGTCTGCTTCATGCTGGTGATCGGCGGCTTCGTGCTGCTCTTCGTCGATCGCCTCACGCTGCACAATCGCTATAACGACGTGACCAAATTCCCAATGCCGATGTATCTCGGCATTGGCGTGCTGCAGTGTCTGTCGATGGTGCCGGGCGTTTCGCGCGCGGGCGCCACGATTCTCGGCGCCATGCTGTTGGGCGCCGACCGCCGCACGGCGGCGGAATTTTCTTTCTGGCTCGCCATGCCGACGATGGTGGGCGCTTTTGCCTATGAGGTTTACAAAAATCACGCGGAGTTCGGCGGCAACGGCAATCTGCTGATCGTCGCGGTGGGCTTTGCCATGTCCTTCGTCTGCGGCTGGATCGTGGTGAAGACGTTTCTGGGCTACGTCTCGCACCATAGCTTCGCGGTTTTTGCCTGGTGGCGCATCGTCGTGGGCGGCGCCGGGCTGCTGGCGCTGACGCTTGGCCACTGAAAACGCTTAGCCGGCCAGCCGGTTGCTGAATTGCCCGGCTTTGCGGTAGCGCCACAGATAGGACGGCACCACCACTTCCATCGCCACCGGGTCGATGCCGAGCGCGGCGAGGGTGCGGCCCTCGGCCAAAGCTTCCGCGGAGACGATATTGTCGCGCTTGAGCAGCTCGACCTGATCGGCGGTCAGCGGCGGCTTGGGAAGAAGGCCGGTGAAGCCCGCCATGGCGGTCGCCAGCGGGAAGGGAATCGGCAGCAGCAGGCGCCGGCGCCCGATCACGCCGAGCATGTACTGCATCAATTCCTTGAAGGTGCGGATCTCCGGCCCACCCAATTCGTAGATCGTCCCCGGCTTCGTCTGCCCATCGAGCGCGGCGGCCACCGCCAGCGCGGTGTCGCCGACAAAGACCGGCTGAAAACGCGTCAGGCCGCCGCCGATCAGCGGCAGCACAGGCGACAGACGCGCCATCGCGGCGAAGCGGTTGAAGAAGGTATCCTCCGGCCCGAACATGACCGAGGGACGCAAAATCGTGGCATCCGGCTTGGCCGTGAGCACCGCTTTTTCTCCGGCAGCCTTGCTGCGGGCATAAAGCGAAGGCGAATTTTCATCGGCGCCGAGCGCGGAAACGTGAACGAGCGGCAGTCCCGCTGCGGCGGCGGCCTGCGCCACTGCCGCGGCACCCCCGGTATGCACCGCCTCGAAGCGCTGCCGGCCACGCTGGAACAGCACGCCCACGAGATTCACCGCCGCGTCAGCGTCGCGCAGCGCCGCTTCCACCGAACCGGGATGGCGCACATTGGCCTGCACCGCATGGATCTGGCCCACGCGGCCGAGCGGTTGCAGATGCCCCGCCAGCTCCGGCCGGCGCACGGCGACGCGAATCCGGTATCCGCGCTTGGCCAGCGCGCGCACCACATGGCGGCCGACGAAGCCGGAGCCGCCGAAAACGATCACGAGCTTATTGATGTCAAATTGCCGGAACATGGCATTCTCTGCGGCTTATGCGTGCAACGCGGGGGCGACTCCCGCTGGCCGAATACAGGATCGGCGTCGGCCTGTATAGGCCGGTCGGCGCGCTATTTGACAAGTCGAAAGCCGCTGCCCTACCTAATGCCTGAAGCCCAGGTGGCGGAATTGGTAGACGCGCTGGTTTCAGGTACCAGTGGCGCAAGCCGTGGAGGTTCGAGTCCTCTCCTGGGCACCACTCATTCCAATCGCCGCAGCGCGTCTTCCCAATTCATTGCCGCAGCAGTTGCCGCATGTATTTGCGGACGAATTCTTTCTTGGTGACGGTGAATTCCCAGTCGAAGGTGTCGAAATACTTTGCGCCCGCCTGTGGAATGATCTCCGGCGGCAGGAAGCTCTCGTCGATGTCATTGCGGGTCGGCGCCACGTCCATGGCGCGCGCATAAACCTCGCCGCCTTCCTTCGAAGCGATCCAGTTCACGAATACCTTGGCAGCGTTGGGATGCGGCGGCTTGTCCAGCACCGCGACTTGACCGAAGCCGGCCGACACCTCGGTGTAGAGATCGGGAAATTGATGCAGCAGCGCGATCGGCATGCCTTCCTTGCGCAGGCGGTCGACCTCGGCGTCGTCGGCACCGAGCGCGATCGGCGTGGTGCCGCGCGCCAGCCAGTCGGTGATCTGCCGCGTGTCGCGGCTGATCATCGGCGCCTGGTCGACGTAGAGCTTTTTCACGAAGTCTTCGCCGAGCTGATAGTAAAGATGCGCGGCCTGATTGCCGCCGCTGCCCGAGGTCGTTGGATCCTGTAGCGCGATTTTTCCCTTCCACTTCGGATCGAGCAGGTCCTTCGCGGTGCGCAGATCTTCCTGCTTCACCTTCGTGGTGTTGATGTGGAACATGGTCGTGACGGAGTTGCTGATCCGCAGGATGAATTTATCGTCGGGGTCGCTAAACCAGAGCGAGCCTCGCTTCCATTTTGAGCCATCCGTCACTTCCGGCAGGACGAGCATCGGCCGCAGCGGTTGCAGCATCTTCTCACGGTAGAAAACGAGTGCCAGACTTTGAATGCCGGCCATCGCCACGTCGAGCGAATAGATGCCGGCGGCACGCTCCGCCCGCAGCTTGCCGGTGAGTTCGCTGGTGCGCCCGCCGATATATTCGATCGGGATGCCGTAGCGCTTCTCGAAGGCAGCGGGCAGCGTGCGCCGGAGCTCCGCGCTGGGCGGCCCGGACATCACCAGCTTGCCTTCCGCGCGCGCAGCAGCGAGCGTCTGTTCCCAGGATTTATTGTCGGCGGTCTGGGCGGCGGCCAATGCGGGCAGCGTCAGCGCAAGGACCGCTGTAGCAAGAAATCTTTTCATGTGCCTTTCCCTCCCCAAGATTCAGACGTTCGTTGCCGTCTGCGCGCGACGCGTTCCGCCTTCGGCCGGTAAGCTCAGCCGCTCGGATTTGGAAAACCTATTCGATCGGGCTTCCGCCGTCCCCCGCGCCATTTGCCGCGCCGACCTTGAAGGACCCGCTCGAACCGCGCCCGGGGCTTCATCCGGATCATCATGAAGCGGCCGCATGGATTTGCGGGCCTTCCCATGCGCCCTTAGGCAGACCGATGGTGTCGTTATAGACGTTGATGTGAAGGATGGTGTTTTTGCCCGGATCGCGGATGACTCCGAACGGATCGCCGCCTTTCTGCACGATCTCGATCTGCTCACGCAGCATGCGGCGGAACATCACGATCCCGATGTCGCCATGGCCGAGATGTTCCTGGGTCCGATCGGTGAGGGCGCCCTGGCTTTCCCAGGCCATCGCGTCCTGCGCGGAGACGACGTCCATGTAATAATTGCCTTCGGCGTCCTTGAGCGGCCGATACTCGTAAGGCGTCTCGTCATCCGGCGACGAGCGCTCAGCGGCGGAGGGGACGAAATTGACGCGGTAGACCTGGGTATGCGTGTCGTCGATCGGCAGCCGCATGTGCAGCGCGTGTCGGTAGCCGCTGTTTTTGTTGCCGCGCTGGACGAGCGAGACGAGACGCAGGCTGGTCGGGAAGATAAGCGGATGCTCGTCGATCAGCGTCGGCTCACCCGGCGCGCGCCCCGGCTTGATGCGCCGTTTCATGATTCCGTATTCGAACGGAATGAACTCATGCTTCTCCTCGTATTGGCGGTTCTGCCGCCCGAGATAGGCACTTTCCCCATGCAGCCAGTAGACGTGCGACGGATCGACCGAATTCTCCATCGGCTGCAGCCAATTGCAGTCGAGCACGGATTCTATCGTGACCGTGCGCTTGCCGTCTTCGCGGGCGAGACAATCCCAGCGCGGCAATTCCGGCGCCGGAGCGGGCCCGAGATAGGCAAAGAAAAGGCCGCCAAGCGTCTTCACCGGATAAGCGGGTTGCCGAATCTCGTTCTTGTAGGCCCAATCCGGCGGTTCGGGCGGGGTCTCGAGGCAGTTGCCCTGAAGATCGTATTTCCAACCGTGGTAAGGACAGCGGATACCTTCACAATCAAGATTGCCATAAAACAGCGAGGCTTGCCGATGCTGGCAATGCTCGCCGACAAGGCCGTAGCGCGCCTTCCTTGCGCCGGGCTTCGGCGGCAGGCGGATAAGAACCAGATCCTCGCCGAGAACGCGCACGCGCTTGATCGGTTTTTCTTCGGTCAATTCGCCGACGGCCGAGATCGGATGCCAATAGCGCCGCAGCAGCTCGCCGGCCGGCGTGCCGCGGCCGACACGGGCCAGCATTTCATTTTCAGATTGTCGCAAGGCTTCCTCCGTCGCATAATTTTTTT
>Ga0070741_10007595_pt1 | contig 22324 bp, 23 predicted proteins | sample Coa_R1_4_FD_66440 | JGI IMG/M metagenome (GOLD analysis project Ga0070741, IMG submission 66440) | Surface soil microbial communities from Centralia Pennsylvania, which are recovering from an underground coalmine fire - Coalmine... | ecosystem: Environmental > Terrestrial > Soil > Unclassified ... | reverse complement strand
AGCGCATCAATTGCCGCGTTCACCTCCTCCTGTTTGGGCGGTTCCATCAGCAGTTCGACCTTCGGATGCACCATACCGAGCGCGGTCACTACATCGCGCGAGGAATTGCCGGTGCCGTGAAACGCGCAGATGCCGCCTTTCGCATCGCACGTGTTCACCGCTAACGCTTTTTCCAGACGTTTATGCGTCGCAGGCGAAATAATTTCTTCCTGCACCGCGCGCTCGAAAAATGCGAGGAACATTTCATCGGACGAGCATTGCAAAATATAGTTCAGCCCATCCAACAAATCTTCTGCCAATTCCAAATCGCCGCGCGCTTCAGCGGTCTTGGCAATCTCGCGGATTTCGTCCGCGACCTCACGCGGAATCGTTCCGCCGCGCAGCACGTGCGCGGGCGCAAAGGTCGCAAAGACGCTCGCCTCGCCGCGTTCTTGCCGCACGCGATCCAGATGCGCCAGCGCCGAAATAATTGCCATTGGCGTCTTGTCGCAACCCTGAATCACGAACGCGCCGTGATAACTCTGCCCTTCCATCTGATTCACGACCATCTGCGCGACGGCATTGCGTGATTGCAGCGAGTACGACATGCCCATCGTGCTTTGCGCCGTGCCATCGCACACGACAGGAATGGCAAAATAAAACGGCACGCCGCCATTCTGCCAGATGCGAACGGCGGCGCGCAGCACGGTGTCCCAATCCATCACATGCGCGGGATGGTCGGACGACCCCCCGATGATGGCGATACGCGGCGCATTCATATCCAACCGATCAAAAATTGCTTCCAGCGTACAGTCGGTTTTGACGCCATGCAGCTGATACGCCCGATCCAGCAGCGCCGCGACGGTAATCGGCTCATTCGCCTTGCCCTGCACATGATTGCGATAGGGATTGATCCCCGATTCGATAATTTTGAGAGGAATCATTCGTTGCTCCGAGTTGTTAATTATTCACTCGCTGTCATTTCGAGACGATCAATTACGCGGGTTATTACGTATTCAGCCGAGGAATATTTTGTCATTATGCCATTGTAATGCCTCGTTAGAGGGGCGATGGCTTTCTTGCAGAACATCTCGCAACCCGTTACCACGTACCTTAATATACCGAGCTACTGCTACATCTGCTTTTGCGTTAAATAAGTAAGAGGCAACTAAGATTTTTCGGTCTGCTGCATTTACTGAGAGGACACCTTCATCGAATGCCCAATGGCAGGTACTACAAAGGCATATCCCATTTCGCGGGTCGTCCGTACCGCTACTTCGCTTGGGAATAATATGTGCAGCCTCTGCTTCATAAACACCACGTGGTGCGCGCAAACGGAATCCACAAATTGCACAACAGTAATTATATTGCGCGCTGACGACAATTCGGAAGGTTCGATCTCTCACGTATACTTGGCGCAGAGTTTTCGTACGCCCTGCTGTATCAAAAGGTTGAAACTCATTGAGCACCAGCTGTTCGATTTGTTTTTCTTCTTGTTCGATTTCCTTTGGTTGAATAGCAATTGCTTCAGGAGGATGTTCAGAAATGAACTGCCAACCATTTTCGGAGAGGACATACTGACTGTTTTTGAGATTGACAAATCCCAAGGCGCGTAACCAATCAAGGCGATGTCTAAGTTGATTGCCAAGTGTTCTTTTGCTCCATTTTGCCATTGATGTAAATCGTTCTTTCACAATCTCAAACCAAGCTAAAGTTAATTTCTCAGCTGTTAGATAGGGTTGGTTGTGTAGAATTTCGAGTACAACAGCGACCCCCGCGAACGATTTAGAAAAGACTTCCAATAGAGCTTCGGGTGATGCACTTTGAACTACTGTTTTCCCCGCAAGCGTCAGAGAACAAGTACCATTTACATCAGAGACTTCGACCAGCTTACTGCTCTTAAGCAGCACTGAGTAAACATCACGTGCAAAATAATTGCTCAAGTCAAATCTTGTTTCAAGCCAAGCATGAACCTGACGAGGACGCGGATTATTGACATCAATCCATCGCAAAGTTTCAAGTAAATTTGGAAAATAATCCTCTAAACTTCCAGCCATTGGATAGAAGGTTGTTTTGAGACCGTCAGTGACTATCCTTGGACTCATATATCCTCCCAGTCTTTGAAAATCAATTGCAGCTCTTCACCACGCATCAAAAAATATGCATCATCACCTCGCTTGCCCGTTTCAAATCGAATATCGAATAACGCATTCTCCGAATAGATTTGTCCCCTAATAATATCTACAGATGTTCCCTGAAGTAGTTGCGACCGACTAAAGCGAAACCATTCGGTATCCCCGCGCATCTCGCTAAATGCACTGACCAAAATGAGTGCGGGTAATTTTTGCATGAACCGTTGTGCTAAAGTTTCCAATTCCCACTCTGCAATCAAATTTCCTGAAATGTGCCGTACGGAAATCGTTGTAGGCTCAATGTGTAGAAACAAACCCTGGCTATTAGGCGTGCGTGACATGGTATAGTACATCCCAAGCCTGCCGCTATCGTCAGGCGTGCCATGACTACGAATCGCCTCCCACGGCTTCATTCTCCAAACCTTGCGGTTGAACGTAAACAAAGTAATCAAAGATGATGAGCCGATTCGATGCGCCTTGAGCTCAATTTTTCCCAAGTCAGGGACGGCGATATTATTTTCCTTCAATCCCAACAATTGCTCTAGCGTTTGACCAATCCCTGTGGGACCTCGTCGCGCCGAAGGAACCCAACCTAACGCCTTGATTGCCGCAAACTTTTTCTCAAACTGATTCAAGGTCATGCCAGATGCCATATCGCTGTCCCATCTACGGAATCGCCGTCACCACGCCATCCCAATTAAACCGCGCGCTCGCTACATTTCCACTGGCCGCGCCTGTCCCGCTCAACGTATAAATTCCGAACGGCGAACCCGGCGGCACAATATACGAATAGTGGATGGAACCATCGCTGCCCGCGTTCAGCGTCGTCAATAATTTTGTTGTATTGCTGGGATATGTGAGCTGGATGGTAATAGATTCTTGCGGATGGAAACCGCTTGCGTTCAATGTGAAGGTTGGTGTGGCAAAACTAATGGGGTTACTGGAACGATGATTGAAAATTCCGCCCCAGAAGGTGAAGGTATTGAACGATTGATAACCTGTCGTTAACCCGCGCGCCGTAAAGAGATATGGACCATATAACGAGTCTTGCGAAAGATAAAGTGGAAATGCAAGATTGCCCCACGGGTCTGCTTGCGCGTTCGGCAGGCGATGGAGCTGCGCGGCGGGGTCAGTCATATACACCACGACAATTTCACTTGACTCGTACCCCTGTGAATTGTAATTCACTGCCGTTCCGCCCGGATTGCCGAGCAAGACCGCGCGACAGCCGCACGGTGCGAGGGGAAATCCACCGCCGCCAATCGAAAACGATGCCGTAACTTGCGCTCCGCTGCGCCGCCCAATCGCCGACGCAAAAAATCCGCCGGCACCCCACGTTACATCCGGGCGAAACGAAAACGAAATGTTCCCATTTTTATTGGCGGCGTATTCACCCTGTCCCACGCGCCATTGATTCGGCTTGTTCACCCACGTATCCACTACTTCGCCGGGGATAAAGCCCGAAGCCGTCACATCGTACTCGGTATTGTAATCGCCATTGTTCGGAGAGACGTGCATTCCCCCCGCTTGCGCGGTGACGAAAAACACAAGAGAGAGAAATGTGGAAAAAATGAGCGCGGAAGTAATCAGCCGTTTCATTATTTATGGACGAATGCGTGTGGCGCAAGCTCAACCAAATTTCCGTTTGCGAGGCGCGCAAGCGAATTTCGAGAAATAGAATTTCGTTATCCTCCAAGTATAGTCATTCCCTATAGAGGGTCAATAGAAAAAGAGTCAGGGCAGACATAGGTCTGCCCTGTACCATTAACGCTTTGCTATTCGCTATCTGCGGCAATCGCAAGCGATTGCAACTGCCGTCTGCTACTCCAGCGTCTTGTCCCCAATATTGATAGATTGCACGAGGTTCTCAATCAACGTCAGATTGGGCGTATAGGCAGCGGGGACGAGTCCATTCAATGCGTTCGTCAGGTCAGTCAGATATTGCTGATAGCCCTTGGCCCAATCGTCGTAGCTTTGCCCACCGAGCGCCGTGTTCGCGTCCTTGGGCAAGAGTGCTGTCGTGACGGGCCAAAACGCTGCCACGTAATACTTGCCGTCGTTCGACAACCCTTGAAACGTGTAAAAAATCGTATCCGCTGTGACAGGCGAAACATCTTGCGCGTAATACGTGACAAACCCGATGCCCGAACCATTCTGGAAATTCAGATACTGCGGTTTGACACGAAACACTTGTGTCGCGCCAATAAATGGCAGGACTGGAATTTCAGTGGTAAAGGTGGTCGGCTTGTCCTTCAGCAGCGTTTGCAAATCGGAAACTCTCTTCGCCGTACTTGGATCAAGTTTCGTCCAATCATCCGCTTTGTAGACGTACACGGACGCGAGGCGTGGGTCGAAAAAGTCCTTCGCGGTTTGTCCGTCGAACAAAAAGCGAATTGCCGCGGGCGTCCCACCACCGAGCGCCGGACCTTCTGTCACTGGCACTGCTTTCAACGTCTCGCCTTGCGCGCTGTGAGCAAGCTGTAGGTCGAAACTGATACTTACTCCGCCGAACTCGGCGCTCACAGGGTTCCCGACGCCGACACGCGTCAGCTTTAATCCCTCCGTGCCATACCCTGCCGCTACTGGGTCTTGTAGGACGAGCGCGCCATTGTCGAACGCGAACACGAGGGTTTGCTTGCCCGATGATTTGGAATCGAGGTTCACCGTGATTTTGCCCGCATCATTCGACCAGGTGCCCGAATCCACAATCGGCTCGCCCTTGCCAATGAACTGGGTTGTCAGTGTGGCGGTGTTATTCGGTTGCAAGTCCAAAACAATGACGCGTCCAATCGCATCGGCGGCAGGCAGCTGCTCGGTATAGCTTCCCGTAATCGCAGGTGCCTGACCACTTGGCGCAGCGGGCGTTTCAGACGCAGCAGGTGTCACACTTGCCGCAACCGTCGCGCTCACAACCGCAGTCGCAACTGGTGTCGTTGTCTCGGCTGCCGAAGCAGGTGTCTCGGGCTGCGTAGGCGGTTCAAATTTCGTGAACGTCAGATCAGTGCCCCATTTGTCCCTGTTATAGTCCGTCCCGCGCAAAAGATTGTCCTGCACCTGGAAAACATATTTGTCGTTGATGGTTTGATTGTCTTGTTTGTCCAAATTGACCGTGACTGACTGCGCGCCAGTATCGGGATTTGGACCTACCGTCCATGTTCCCGTCTGCATAATGAACCCACCATCCTTTGTGGTGATGTTCATTTGTGCGACGCTATTCGGCAACAGGGTCAACGCGACCAGCGTTTGCGAGCCATCCGCACTTGGCCGATTGGCGGTGTACAAGGCAGACAGCTGCGCGACTTCGGGCTTGGTTTTCACAAACGTAACAGGTCGTCCCGCCACCGATTCCAGATTGCCGTCCTGATTCATCCGCAAGGTCAGCGTCTGGTTAATGGTTTTCCCATCTTCGTTGGTCAAGTTCAGGATGATGTTGGAATTTTGCGTTGACCACGTACCCGTATCGGTAATGCGCGCCTTGCCCACGTAATCGTTGATGTACGAGGCTTTGGAATCGTCGGTCAAAATGACAGTCTCGACCAGCGCGCTCGCATCCGCCGCCGGTCCGACTGCCGTGTAGATTCCTGCGGGTGAAGGAATCACGGGACCCGGTCCTAGCGCGGAAGGCGGGGGAGTCACATTGATCTTGGCAGGAATGCACAACTTTTGTCCGACCTCAATCTTGTTCGGGTCGGTCAATGTGGCGAATGACGAATCCACTTTCGACGCCGCATTCGTCGCATCCATAATGGCAGTGTACGCCTTGACATCGCCGAGCAAGCTCTGCGCGATGGTGGAAAGCCAGTCGCCTTGTTTCACGATGTACGTTTGGTCGCAGTTCGCGGTTTGTGCCGACGCGCTAGGCACGCCGAACGCGCCAAGCGTGATTCCCAGCGCGAGCGTGAGCAATAGAAAAACGAAAATTTTCCTACGAAGCATGATGAGCCTCCTTAGAGCGAATATCGAATGTCATTGCGAACAGAAGGAAGCAACAACGGCTCGCAATGACACTTTCAAACGCTCTTGAAAAATTGGAGAGCCGAGGGGGGAGCTCATGTAGTATACATGGCATCCATGAATCGCATGGATGCCATGTTCTATCAAACAACTTACGGTTGTTGCACAACAATCTCGACATTCGACGTGGGCGCGCCGTTGGTTATTACGGCAGGTCCGCTACTATTCTTGAACAACAGTTGCCCGTTCGACGAAATGAACGCTTGCAAAAGATACTGTCCCGAAGGATTGATTTGGCTCGACGCGTAGGGAATATCGAACTGCAAGGGAACCTGTTGCCCATGCGCCGTGTAGGAAATGCCACTGATGTATTCGCCCGACGTACCCGCTTTGGAGGGATCGGTCAAATACACTTCGACTACGGCATCGTCGGGCAGCGCGATTTTTTGCGTATAGGTCACGGTGCCAGAGATGACGCCCGTTGCACGATACATCGTCAATCCTGCATCGCCGAACGTGCCTTTGTCGAACTGGGTCGCGGTCAGCGTATCGCCGTTCAATTGGAACGTAAGATTGACGCCAATATTCTGACCGTCCTGATGAATGAAATTCACCGTTGCGGTATTCGCCGTAGTCTGGTTCCACGTACCGGTCATCTCACTGGTCGCCTTGCCGACATACAGCAGCGTCATCGCGGCATTGTTGTTCGGAGCGAGGAGCAATTGCTGCAAGAGCGCCGACGCGTCTGCCGCCGGTCCTGACGAAATATACGTCCCTTCCATTGAGCCGGGCGGTGGTGTTGCGGTTGCCGCAGGCGCAGCGGCTTCCACTATTGCGCCCGCGCTGCTCACCGTATAGTTCTTGGTGACTGGAACCGTCGGCGGATTGCTCATTGGCTCATCTGGTTTGCGGTCGAGATAAACCACCTGAATGACATTGTTGGTAAAGGTGATGCTCTGCACCTTGATGCGATCCCCTAACAACGTCGTCATGCCCGTGCCTGCCGTGCCATTGTTGTTCGGCACAACGGCAAGATTGTCAAAGACGCCGCTCCCGCCGCCGCTCGTAATCAGGTCCGCCGCCGCGTACGCTTTGCCGTCGAGCGTCCCATTCGCCACAGGGTCTGAAATCTGCGCCGTAAAGTTCGATGCCCCACCGGACGCTTGCGCTACTTCCGCCTTGCCTTCTTTCAACGTCACTGTACCGCCGGGCGCATCCTGCACGTTATAGGTCGCATTCCCCAACGCACTAAGCGATAAGGGTGCAACAGAAGGTGTTGGCGAAACCACGACCGGTCCCGGACCTTGCTCCGACGGTGGAGGGGTCACATTCGTCTTGGCAGGAATACAGAGTTTCCAGCCGACCTCAATCTTGTTCGGGTCAGGAATCGTAGCAAAACTGGAATCGGTCTTGGCAGCATTGTTTGTGGCATCGGCGATTTGGGTGTACGCCTTAATATCGCCGAGCAGTTTTTGCGCGATACTGCCGAGCGTATCACCCGCAACGACAGTGTAGGTCTGGTCACACGTAGCGGTCTGTGTATTCGATTGTGCTTGCACGAGGGGCGCACTAGCAAAAGCGAGCGAGATTCCCAAGATGGCTACCAGTGCGGAATAGATATACTTGAACTTCACGAGCGAACCTCCATTAGAGATTGGGTGAAATGAGGGAAGCGGAGCGATTTCCGTCGTGACTGCAATAAAAAGCGGCGGGCAAGTTTCCCCGCCGCTCTGCGTTCGTATCGTTTACAACCTTGTCTATTATATGAGGTACGAGTTTTGGGGCAAAATAGAGACGTGCTGAAAAATAAGTTTGTTCCTGCATTTTATCCCCACCGCTCCATCACCTTCCCATCCTCTCGAAACGAATCCTTCAACGCCGGATACAATCCCCGATACACTTTGTAGTATTCATCGTACACTCGCACATCTTTTCCTTGTGTAACCGATTCTGTTACCCGAACCGTTCTCTCGCACGCGTCTTCTACGCTCCCATATATACCCGCGCCGACTCCGGCTAACAGCGCCGCGCCGTAGGCTGCGCCTTCGGTGATATTCACTAGAACAATTTCCGAATCAAACACATCCGCCAAAATTTGCCGCCAGAGCGCGCTGCGCGCCCCGCCGCCCGACGCCCGAACCTGTTCGATGTTCAAGCCCAGTGCCCGCATCAGCTCTAACGAATCCCGCAAACCGTATGCGACTCCTTCTAACACGGAGCGCACCATTTCGGGTTTCCCGTGACGCAGCGTGATGCCGAAAAAGACGCCGCGCGCCGATGGGTCGGGATAGGGAGTGCGTTCACCGGTCAGGTATGGCAAAAAAATCAATCCTTCGCAGCCCGCCGCTGCCTTTGCCGCTTCGTCGCACAAAATGTCATATACATCACGACCTTGCGCTTTTGCATGTTCCACCTCCGCTTGCCCCAACGCATCGCGGAACCAGCGGAACGACCCCGCCGCCGAAAGCATCACGCCCATCAAATGCCATTTTCCGGGCACCGCGTGACAGAATGCGTGCAGCAGTCCATTCGGTTCGAGGCGATAGGTGTCGCTCGAAGCAAAGACCACGCCCGACGTGCCAAGAGTCGCCGAAACGATGCCTTCTTGAACAATACCTGTCCCTATCGCTTGCGCCGCCTGATCCCCGCCTCCGCCGACGACGGGCGTTCCTTCGATTAGACCTGTCACACCGGCAGTCTCCGCCGAAATTTTTGCGCTTACGATGGGCGATTCGTACACGGCGGGAAGCCACTCACGCGGAATTTCGAGCGCCTTGAGCATTTCGTCGGACCAATCGCGCTTGGCAACATCCAACAATGCGGTGCCCGACGCATCGCTCACTTCACTTGCGTACGCGCCCGTCAATTTGAACCGCAAATAATCTTTTGGCAAAAGCACCTGCGCCGCGCGCGCATACACCTTTGGCTCATTTTCGCGCACCCATAAAATTTTCGGCGCAGTAAATCCCGGCAGCACCGGATTGCCAATCAATTGCAAAAGTTGTTTCACCCCGCCGACCCGCTCGGTAATTTCCGCGCACTGCGCGCCAGTGCGTTGGTCGTTCCACATGATACAGGGACGCAGCACCTCGCCTTGCGAATCCAACAAGACCAAGCCGTGCATCTGTCCGGTCAGGCCAATCCCTGCAATGTCACGCGCATCTACGCGTTCCAATACCCGACGCACAACATTGACGCACGCACGCCACCAATCCGCCGGATTCTGTTCCGCCCACAGCGCGCGCGGCGTTACAAATCCATACTCATCACTTGCGCTTGCGACGACTTCACCGCGTTCGTCAATCACTAGCGCCTTTGTCGCCGTTGTGCTTACGTCAATTCCAAGGAGATAAGGCATGTGAATTATTTTTAAGCCGAAAACCCTTGACACGTACACCTGTTCCGATATATCATGTCAAACACGAACACACGTTCTATAACTTGGCACGGCAGCCAAAAGGAGGCAGCATGGACTCGCACCCGATTGTACATCTCGAAATTTCCGCGCTCGACCCCGCCAAATCCAGCAAGTTCTACCACGATGTCTTTGGCTGGCAGATTGAACATGCCCCCGAGTTTAATTATTACCAATTCCGCATTGATGGCGGTTTTGGAGGCGGATTTAATCAGATTGGCGGACAGCACGCCCCGGGCGAAGTGATTCCCTACATCGGCGTGAACGATGTGGACGCCGCGCTCGAAAAAATCAAAGCGGCGGGCGGTGAGGTCGTCACTCCCAAGTTGGATATTGGCGATTTTGGGCAATTCGCCATCTTTTCCGACCCCAGCGGCAATCGCATTGGCTTGTATCGCGCGCTGCGGCAGCCCGGTTAAGCAAAACGACTTTTGAAACGGCTTGCTCTCGTGGAATAACAAAGCAAGCCGTTTTATTTTTATTCTACACGCACCTTCATCCTATCCCACGCGTTGTTCATATATCCTTTGAAATTCCAGAGGTGCCGCGCGTCTTCGGGCTGTGCGTTGCTTGCGCTGTCCACCGCCCGCGCGACAATTTCATGTTGCCCGCGTGGGACATTCAAGCGTGCCTCCCATAACGTCCACGCCCATCCGTGTTCCTGATGTTTAAGGTTCGCCGTCGTCCACGTATTTCCCCCATCGCCGGAAACGTCCACCCGCGCAATTTTTCGCCCTCCCCCGCTCAACGCGTATCCTTGCACGACAACCTCGCCTTTCACTTGCTCGCCTGCACGCGGCGAACAAATGGCACATTGAACATTGAGCTCGCCCAATTGCAAACCTGCATCCCAGTCCGCCGTTTCCGCAGTTGCTTGTGGAGGAAACAATTGATAGGCGTGCGCTTGAAAATAATTTTGGGATGCCATCGGCTGTACGGCGATGCGCGTCAACCATTTCACACTGCGCGCGCCGATATAGCCCGGCGTCACCACGCGCAGCGGATAGCCATGCAGCGGTTCGAGCGGCGCACCGTTCATTTCGTACGCGAGCAGTACATGGTCGTCCATCGCTTTGTCGAGTGGAATCGAAGCACCAAAGCCGACATCTTTGCCCTTTTGTATCACTTGGTCCATGCCGGTGAATGCCACATAATCCGCGCCCGCTTTCAACCCCGCGAATTTCAAAATTTCGGCGAGCGGCACACCCGTCCAATACGCATTCCCAATTGCGCCCGCGCCCCACGGCACTTCACCGGGAATTGGAGAAATCTCCATCAGCTCTTCGCGGCGATTGCCCGCGCACTGTAACGTCGCCATGAGCGTGCTTGACGGAAAATCTCTTTTCAACTGATCGAGCGAGAGTTCCAGCGGATGTTCCACCATTCCATTGACGACGAGCCGATAGGTGGTGGCGTTAATTTCCGGCACGTTGCCGTGATTCCGCACATAGAACAATTCGCTCGGCGTAGTAAAATTCTCGCGCAACAAATCCACAGGCGGTTCGCCGTTATATGGGGATTCGGAGTGAACGCGAAAGGCAGAATGCTTCTTCATATCAACGTTCGACTCGCGCGATGGCTTCAATTTCAATCAACAAGCCTGGAATCGCCAAGGCTTGTACACCAACGAGCGTACTCGCGGGCGGCTGCTCCCGATTGAAATAGCGCGAACGAATTTCGCGCACGGTAGCGCGGTCTTCTGGCTTGTAATTGACAATATATGTTGTGACCTTGAGCAAATCGTCAAACGTGGCACCGACTGCCGCGAGCGCCGTTTTCAAATTCTCAAACACTTGAGTCGTTTGCGCTTCCAATCCTTCCGCGATATTACCCTGCGGATCCACGCCGATTTGTCCCGAAATAAAAATCATCTTCCCGCCCGTCGCCATAACGACATGCGTATAGCCCGTCGGTGGTGCAATTCCATCCGGATTTAAAAACTGGATGCTCATTGATTCTCCTTTCGGCGTCGCAAGCCCAGAATTCGTCCCGGGCTGACCGCGCCGCGCGTTCGCATCGAGCGGTCAGATGACCATGGCGCGTACGGGGCCATCGTCAATTGGGCGAGCGAGAGCAGCGGAATATCATAATTGACGCGCCAGCCCGCGTAATCGCGCCAGGCTTGGTCGCGGTCCGCTTTCACCGGGACGCCGCGCTCTTTCAGTTCATCATACACCTTGTCAAATTCCATCCGCGCAATACTGATTGGGTCATCGGGCTTGGGCGAGTCATTATAAGGGATACGGAAAAAATCGCAGATGTGCCGCAAGCTCAAATATCCCGCGCGGATACAAAGGTCGGCTTGCGGATCGCGTTCAATGTCGAGCGTCGAACGGGTCAAGGCAGCAGCATCCAGCACCGCGCCCGCCGCCGTGATCCACGAATGACCCGGCTTGGGGGAACGAAAAAAGATGGTCGCCGCAATCGAGGTATGACTTTCTTCAATATCGGCGAACCACACTTCCCACGCCCGCCACTGCTCGCTCAACGCGTTCAGGCCTTGAATGCGATGGAATCGTTCAATCATTTCCCACGCGGCCGGCGGCGTGCCCGCTCGTACTTCGAGCAGATTGACCATTTGCTCACGGCGTTGAAACGCGCCGTAAATCGTCGGCAAGTAAGCAATCAATAACGCGATGAGAAACAAACCAATAAACGCTTCGCTGAACGCGAGTAGATATTGAGGAATATTCCCGACTTGGACAAAGCCGAGTGTGAGCAGGGATGAACCGCTAACCTCCAGCGACTTGTACCATGTCCCAAAGCCAATTGCCCAAAACATTCCGGTATAACCAACCCACACCAGCGTCAACCATGTGGGCGGTAGAGCGAGCAGCGCGGTGGGCGCAAAGAACGCCATCGTGCTGTCGCGTTTCTCATACGTATCCGCGTACCGCACGAGCCACAAAAAGGGCATTAGCACACTGATAAAAACCAACCGCGTCAAGGGATCATTCGCGCTGCGCGGCAAGACAAACGTTTCGACAGCAGAATAAATTGTGCCTGCGACAATCGCAAAGCCGATGAGGAAGGCGATGATGCGGAGGAGAATCATCCACCAATCAGGTAACATGAAGGATCACATTCTAATAGATCTGCTCTACTCATTGAACCATCCACTATCTGGTTTTCCGGGTCATCTCAATTCTATTCTACGGGAGTCGAGCAATTACGCGCATAGCAGTGAGCTTTGGTCTTTTTGTATTCGCTTCTCCCTTATGATATATTATCTTTAGGTATATATCAGTAGGGAGGGCGGATGCCGAATATAGAATTAATAGGGAATCGTTGCGAGCGATGTGGACATAAATGGCTTCCACGCGAACGCACTCAAGAACCCAAAGTCTGCCCAAAATGCAAAAGTCCCTACTGGAACCGTTCCCGCCTCCGAACTCGAGAAGCTACACAGGAGTACAACGCTCGAACCGATATTACTCTCCCACAATTCGCGTCCTTAAGACTGGACTTTCCTTCCTATCAGATAGGATACTCACTCATTTTGCACGCCGACTGCTTCAAGTGGCTTGGACAGATTCCCGAGAATAGCTTACACGCAATTGTGACTGACCCCCCCTATGGTGTAAAAGAATACGAGCTGGAACAAATTACGAAACGCAAAAATGGAAAAGGCGGAATATGGCGTATTCCACCCTCATTTGACGGCAGTACTCGCGCCCCTTTGCCGCGCTTTACAGCACTCAATGAGAAAGAACGGACAACGCTCTCAAAAATGTTCAGGGAATGGAGCAGACTTGTCGTTCGCGCAATTCGTCCGGGCGGGCATGTCTTGATTGCAAGTAACGCGTTTTTGTCACAACTCGTTTTCTCGGCATTGGCAGAAGGTGGGCTGGAATTTCGCGGCGAGTTAATCCGATTGGTTCGGACATTGCGCGGCGGAGACCGCCCCAAGAACGCAGAGCTTGAATTTCCTGAAGTATGTTCGCTGCCTCGAAGTTGTTACGAACCATGGGGCATTTTTCGTAAACCAATCCCTCCGGGGATGACGATCAGCACGTGCTTGCGAAAATATGGTACGGGTGCCTTGCGTCGTCCAAACAAAAACCAACCGCTTACTGATGTTATTCAAAGCGAGCGCACGCCTCAAATTGAACGTGATATTGCAGATCATCCAAGTTTAAAACCCCAATCGTTCCTTCGCCAAATAGTCAATGCAGTGTTGCCTCTTGGGGTAGGGATTATTGCAGATCCGTTTATGGGTTCTGGTTCAACGGTTGCCGCTGCGGAAGCAGAAGGGCTGAACTGCATCGGCGTAGAAAGACATAGGGAATATTACGAAATGAGTAAAATTGCTATTCCACGACTCGCTAAGCTCCACATCGCGCGCAACTTGAGCGCAACAGCTGAACAACTGGCACTGGAGTTAATTTAAGACTTATAGATCCAATTTGCCATCATCTTGCGATACCCCGATTCTGTCACACTCGCCGTAATTGTTCGACGGCTTCCTTCTCGTCGTCCTGAAAATAGCCAATCCTCTTTCGTCAAATATGCACCGACGACCTCTACAAAATGGAATGGTCGTGGTATTGGGTCGCGTGGACGATTGCAGTCAAATACAAACACCATAAGCCACACATCTTCTGGATTATGTCCTTGCCAACCTCGTAAATACCGCGAGGCTTTAATCTCGATCCCTTCCAGGCCATGAAGAATTGCGTCGTGTGGATAAAGTCCCTGTGGAACAAGGTCTGGATGTCCGTTGTGATACTTATTCTTTACAAGCGTTGAGCAGTATTTTGGAATATTGGACGTCATGAATTCGCCAACAATGCTGCTGAAATTTGCTGGCATAAGCATTGATTCAAGACGCGGAATTTCACACCGGTACAATTCTTGATTGACAAGCCTTAAAAAATCGAGAAAACCATTCATGGCGGATGCAAGATGCTCAATCAGCAAGCCATAGGGAAGCTCCACTTTGCTATTAAACCCATCAGGACTTAATAATCGCGGTGTACAAGCATGATGTTCTAAATTCTCTGCCATAAAAATTTCAGCTACGGTTTGATATCATTATCAATAATGCCGCCCTTGTGAGCGGCATAACTTTCTATCCAAAATTTGTAAGGGCGATTTGCGCCAAAGAACGGCGCGATGAATCGCCCTTACAAATTTTGCTATTTCACCTTACCCAACGGCGCGAGCTTTTCGGGATGTGGCGCGCGGGCGCGTACCAAATACGCCTCAATCCATCCGCGCGCTTGGTCAGGATGTTCACTTGCCCAGATGAGCGACTCGTGGTCGAGCGAATTGATGCGGTCATTCGCCGCGCGCAGCGCGTCCATCGAAATTTTTAACGCCATATCCACCGACATTCGTTCGGGATTAATGTCCAGACCAAACCAGCCCTCATAGCCGTACATCTTGAGCGTATAGAGCATCGCTTCATTCGCTTCTGTAGAAATCACACCCACGTTCAGGTCTTGGTCGTAATTGCCGAGCGGCTGTGAATTCAGATGAATGTGCGCGAGCCGTGCGTATTCCATCACCAGCCCGTACGCATACGGCAAATCTTCATAGCCCATCAGCATGTGCCCGACTTCGGGGTTCATCGCCATCAGCGCGTGTCCCTCGTCAAGCAGCTTGCGATTATCCGGATGTTTGAGCATTCGTTCCACTTTGTCAGCAAGCAAAAGCCCTTCGGACGTATAGCCGTACAGAATATGCCCGCGCGGTTCGTACGGTTTCGGCTCGAACGCCACGCGCACGCCCGGCACGGCATCCAATGCTTCGGCAATGCCTTCGGCAAAGCGGTCACGCGCGGCGCGTAAATCCGCGCCGAACGCGTTTTCATAGCCGTCAATACCGGGCCAGACGACCATAAATTCGGTATCCAGCTCTTTGTTCAATTGCGCGGCTTCTTTGGTGCGTTCAATCGCGGCGCGGCGCACGTCGGGGTTTGGATTGGAGAGCGAACCCCATTCAAATTGCGCGTCCCAAAACAACAAGGGAATGACGGTCAGAATTTTGATTCCCGTGTCGTTGGAAAATTTTTTCCAGAGGTCGAGATTGTCGCGATTGATTTCATTCGGATAATGCGCTTCCATCCCTTTCAATCCGTAGTCGGCAAGCGCAGCGGCAATCTCCAAGCGCGCGGGAATTTCAATTGCGGGCTTGTAACGGTCATGGAAACGCGAGTACGGCGGTGAAAAAAACCACACGCCCGCTGAAAATTTCAAATCGAGTTCAAACGATTTCAGGTGCTGTACCAATTCATCGGGCGTGCGGCGTTTGGCTTGAGGTCGAAGGTCGCGGAGCATGGTGAGTCCTGAGTTCCGAGTGCTGAGTCCTGAGTGCTTCGTTCTTTACTCAGGACTCAGCACTCAGCACTTTAGACTAATATTTGATTTCCACTCGCCGCCCCGAGGCGGCGGATTCTTCAATCGCGTCGCTGACGACGGCGCTGCGATAGCCGTCCTCGAACGTCGCGCCGAGCGGTCCGATTTCTTTATTGTTTACAATCGCGTCGAGCAGATGAGCGATTTCGTGAACAAAGGTGTGCTCCCAACCGATGATATGTCCTTGGGGCCACCAATACTGCCAGAAGGGGTGATACGATTCGCTCACGAGGACGGGCGTAAAGCCTTGTGTCTCTTTCGGCGCGTCCGCCCAAAATACTTCGAGCTCATTCAGGCGTTCGAGGTTGAAACGAATTGAACCGTTATCGCCGTTGATTTCGATGACTTGATAATTCTTGCGTCCTTTGGCGAAACGACTCGCTTCCAGTGTGCCGAGCGCGCCATTTTGGAATTGCACGACGGCGGCGAACGCATCGTCCACGTCCACTTTGCCCATGCCGCCGTCGGGACGCGGGCGCTGGGGAATAAACGTTTGCTCGCCCGCCATCACCCACGCAGGTTCGCCAATAATCCAGCGCGCAAGGTCAATGATGTGCGAACCGAGATCGCCGAGCGCGCCGCTGCCCGCCACGCTTTTGTCGAGACGCCAAACTTGCGGAAAGTTCGGGTCCATAATCCATTCTTGCAAATAAATTGCGCGGAAATGGTAAATGCGTCCGAGCTTCCCACTGCTTACGAGGTCATACATTAGCCGCAGCGCGGGGACAAAGCGATAATTGTGCGCGACCATTGCTTTGACGTTCGCCTTGTTCACCGCGTCGAGCATCCTTTTCGCTTCTTCGGCAGTCCGCGCGAGCGGTTTTTCGCACAAGATATGTTTACCTTTTTGCGCGGCATAGATGACGGGTTCGGCGTGCAAATCGTTTGGACCGCCGTTGTCAAAGAGCTGCACTTGCGGGTCGTCGAGCATGGCGCGCCAATCGGTGTAATATTTTTCATAGCCATAGCGCCGTGCGGCTTCGGCGACTGCTTCTTCATTGCGCCCCGCGATAGCGACGAGCTTCGGAATCGCGGGCGGTGGATACACCATGTACGGCAATTTTTTGAACGCGTTGCTGTGCGCCTTGCCCATGAACGCATAGCCCAACATGCCGACGCCGATTTCGGGCGCTTGCGTCTCCGCTTTTGGGCCCGCCATTGTCACAAAGCCAACTTGTTCAGCCATAGTAACCTCGCGTGAGGTAGCAAGTAGCAACGGATAAACGTCATCCCTGCTACCTACTACATGCTACTTTTTGGAAAATGCCGCATCAAATGCGACCGAGCTTGGCGCGAAATCAATGCGGCGGACGAACGCCAGCGCGTCGGGCGCGCCCCACTCGCGGTCCATGCCCGAATCTTCCCACTCTATGGAGAGTGGACCTTGATAGCCGATGCGATTCAACGCGCGAATCAATGCTTCAAAATCCACATCGCCGTGACCGGGCGAGACAAAGGACCAGCCGCGTTCCTTTTCACCAAAGTCAAGGTGCGAACCCAGAATACTGGTGCGTCCATTCAGCGTGCGTTTAGAATCTTTGATGTGAACGTGATAAATGCGGTCGGCAAATTCGAGCGCGAACGCTGCGGCGTCCAAGAATTGATGCGCGAAATGGCTGGGGTCGAGGTTGATGCCAAACTCGGGGCGATTGCCGATAGCGTCCAGTGTTTTGCGCGTCGTTACAAAATCGTACGCGATTTCCGTAGGATGCACTTCGAGCGCGAACTTGATGCCTTCCTGTTTGAACACATCCATAATCGGATTCCACCGCGTGGCGAAATCTTGATAGCCCTTTTCAATCTCTTTCCAGTCGTTCGGTGGAAACGAATAGAGCATGTGCCAAATGCTGGAACCCGTAAAGCCGGTTACGATTTTGACGCCGAATTTTGCCGCCGCTCGCGCGGTATCGCCCACTTTTTTCGCCGCGCGTTGATGCACGCCTTCGGGGTCGCCATCACCCCACACATCGGTAGGCAAAATGCCCTTGTGCCGCGCATCAATCGGGTCGCAGACCGCCTGACCTGCGAGGTGCGCTGAAATTGCCCAGCAACCGAGATTGTATTTTTTCAGCACGTCCCATTTCTTTTGTACGTAATCGGGTTCCGTGAGCGCCTTGTCCACGTCAAAATGGTCGCCCCACGTCGCAAGCTCCAGTCCATCAAAACCCCATTTACTCGCTTTGGCGGCGAGCTGTTCCAGCGGCAAGTCCGCCCATTGTCCCGTAAAGAGTGTAACTGGTCGAGCCATAGTAGTCTCCTTGGTTCGGTATGAGGTAGCAAGTAACAGGTAGTAAGTAGCAAGGATCACCTGCTACCTGCTACTTGCTACTTTAATACGACTTCTTCCACGCGCACATGCACGCGCTGCGAACAATGGCTAATTGCATCTTCCCGCGCGTTTTTTCCTGCTTCGCTTCCAAAGCCCGCGTCAAATGCGGCGACATCGTCGAACCACATTTCGGACACGGCGTCGAACGCGCTTTCGGGTTCGTCCAGCCGCGCAGCGTTCATGCGATATTGTTTCAAGGTCGGAATTTGGACTGCGAGCTTTGGATGTTCGTTCTTTGCCCAATTGTAAAATTCTTCGCGTGAAATTTCTTCTTTGCGTTTCATCAACGAAATTACTTTGAGCACAACGTCCTCCGATGTGAGCGGTTTCGATTTATGAATTCTTTTCTTTTTCTTCGAGGGCGCGCAATACTTTTTCGGGCGTCACAGGCAGTTCCGTTATCCACACCCCAACCGCGTCGTGAATCGCATTGACAATCGCGGGCAATGGGGAGTTGGCCGTCATTTCGCCGACGCCTTTGACACCGTACGGTCCATCTACCGAGCCGAATTCGAGCACAGTACTCTCAATCGGCGGCACATCCGCCGCGCCCATCATCATATATTCGCTAAAAGAGCTGGGGTGAGGGTCAAATTCGGGATAATTGGGGAACGAGGATTCGAGCGTAGCGATACCGATACCCATGACCGAACCACCAATGATTTGCCCCTCGACCATTTTTGGATTGATTTGCCGACCCACTTCGTACGCGCTCCACAATTTCAACACTTTCACTTTACCCGTTTCCGTATCCACTTCGACATCGGCGACGGTGGTACAGTGCGCTTCGGTGGAATCGGGGTCACACGCGCCCGTTTCGGGGTCAATGCCATGATTCGGTTTGAGAAAAATGCCGCGTCCAGAAATCGTCTTGCCGTACTTGAAATGCGCGGCGAGCGCTACATCGAACACCGATTTCTTTTTCGAGGGCACACCGCGCACGAAAATATCGCCGTCGCTGACTACCAAATCGTCGGGCGAGGCTTCGAGTTCATCCGCCGCGACTTCTAGCAGCTGCTTTTTTGCTTCTTTCGCTGCCATGATGACCGCGTTGCCCGCGCGGTGCGTAGCGCGGCTGGCGAACGTGCCCATGCAGTGCGGCGCGCTGTCCGTGTCGCCCGTGTCAATGTTCACCGATTCGAGCGGCACGCCGAGCGTTTCCGCCGCAATCTGCGGAATGACCGTTTTCAAGCCCTGCCCCAAGTCGGTACTGGCGAGCTTGATGACGAACCCGCCGGTCGGCTGTGCGTAAATCAACGCTTGCGTCGGGTCGCCGCCGAGATTCATCCCCGTCGGATAGTTGAGTGCGGCGATGCCGCGTCCGCGTTTTTTCATAATGGAGCTTTTCCTATCCTTCTATCTTCACAAATCAAGACAGTATCGAACTGCTCTCTCAACTTTTTCCATCAACTCCCCAGACAACTTTCCTGCTGGTTGTGTAGGAAATCGGGATGGGTCAAGGGAGCGAATTTGAAAACAGAGAAATACAGTCTCCATTGGCAAGCCACTTTCTCGCTCCGATACCCGTACTGTGGATGGATAATCTTTCTTGACGTTCGCCCCTTTAGTGCCAATGACTCCCGTAACAACCAGTGGACGACGGTTTATTTCATCGGACGAGAGAACAAGAACGGGTCTCGTACCTGCTTGTTCACGACCTTGTGTAGGGTCAAGATTGACAAAATAAATTTCTCCGCGCTGAATTGCCATCAGAGTCCCTCCAACCCATCGCTCTCTGTGACGGCAAATTCTCTTGCTATGATCTGGTTCTCTCTTTGAATATCTGGATCATGCGCCATTTCGTCCAGACTGGCTACCCAACGCGCATGTTCCGCCGTTTCGCTTTCGCGAAGCCAATGTGCGATTCGCTCAAGTAGCCACAACTGTTCTTCCCGCGGCAGTTCACGAATACTTGCTTCAAGTTGAAGGACTGTTTCACTCATTTGCCTTGACCTTTCCGATCCACTTCTTACATTTGTCCGAGTGTCGCTTTGCGTATCCGCTCGAATTCAGAATCATCTATCAGTCCATCTTTATGCAATTGCACCAAAGCGCGAAGTCTTTCTACAGGGGATTTGGGCAGGTCGAATTTGCTTGCAATATCGACTTTCTTCGCTTGATTCATCGCCTGCCTAAGCAGTCCCAAGAATTTATCGTATCCGTCTTTTGAGGTAAAAAAAATGTTTTCGTTTGCGGTGTCCTCTAGAACAAGCACATACAGTTCACCCGATTCGGATTTCGTCCTTTTCTCTCGAATTGCCCAAATGTCTTCCAAGAGGCGCGATAGTAGCGAGTAGGGATAACGAATCGTGATAAGCCGTTTTGGAGTGACAATGTAAGCAGACCAACCATCATGGATGGATCTCAATTTGTCTCTGAAGCTTGCCTCATACTTCTTTTCGTAACACATCAACACTTGTTCATCGTTTGGCAGCAAATCCTTAACTGACTGTCGAAGTTGCGACACCAGATCATCGACCGAGCACTCTCTTTCAATCCACATGTGTTTTGCTCCCTTTCATTCCGACAATGCAAGATGCTGCTGTTCACCAAGATTACCAACTTTATTGCACCATCCCGTATCTCTTCCCCTTCCCCGTCATTTTCACAAAATAGCGCAAGCGTTTTTGAAATTCGGCTGGGCGCTTCCTTGCTCCATCAATCCAGCCGACGCGAATCTGTTTGTACGATTCGGGAAAGGACTGAAAATTTTTCCATACAACGGGATCGGCTTTTAACGCGTCCAGAATATCAGCGGGCAGCTTGAACTTTTTGAGCGTTGGAGCTTTCGTTGCCTTGCCCTTTTCCAGATGCTGCCCGATGCTTTCCAAACCCGCGCGCGTCATTTTTTTCGCGGCGAGGAGACGACGAACACGTTCCATGTTCATCGGAGACAAATTGCTGCCTTTGCGTCGCGGACTGAATCGCTGTGCAAGACGGTCCTTGTCAATCGTCTTGTTGGTGCTGTCAATCCATCCATAACACAGTGCTTCTTCCACTGCATCGTTGTACGGAATGCGCCGTTTGCCGCTCGCTTTGCGATAGTAAATTAGCCAGATTTCGGATTCGGTCTTGTGATGTTTGGCGAGCCACGCGCGCCACTGTTTGCGATTCGTGACGTACAGTGTTTTGCTAATTTCCATCGGGTACTGCTTCGCCTACGACTTGGTATCCGCCGACGGTCGGCGGCGTCGGAAACAATTCGGCGAATTGAGCAACCTGTGCTGAATTCCAGTCCACTGTTGCAAGAAAGTTTGATTCGTTTTCCCACAAGCCCATTGAGACCACTTTGCCCGTCTTGCGCTCCACCATGAGCCGCGCGCCTTTAAATCCTTTTTGCTGCTTGGCAGAAGGCGCAACGGATTCCTGCCAGAGTCGAATCACATCATCGAGCTTATCGGGACTGGTCGTGCCAGTCACTATTCGCGCATACATGATTCACTCCGTTAGACGCTCTGGGAAATCGCCCAAGCCTTCGAGGGCTAGGAGACCTCGAAGGTTTTACTGCCAGACATCGAATTGCTCTGTCCTAGCGTTGGCGCGAGCCCGAGCTGTTGTAAACGCGTCAAGCGGTCAATCACATCCCAATGTTCGACAATTTTGCCATCGCGCACACGGGCAATGTGAATTTCGGGCCAGGTTGCGTGCTTGCCCGTTGGCTGCATCCCGAACAACGCACCTTGCATCGTTCCTTCCCCTGTGATGCGATGTACGACGAGATCGTTTTGTGCAATCGTCTCTTCAATGATGTATTTGAAATCAGGAAAGGCTTGATGCAGCGCGATAAAAACCTGCTTGACGCCTTCGCGCGTCCCCGCAAAGCCCGGCGGCGCGGAATGTTCGACGAAATCGGGCGCAAGGAATTCATCGGCTTTGTCCATATCGCCGGTATTCAGCACCTCTTCGATAAAGCGGCGCGTGAGCTCGCTGTTTTCGTTGGGCGTCATTGGGCATTACTCTATCCGTGCCAGTCGTTCGAGTTCGCGTTCCAGCACCACTCTGGCAATTCTTGTCCCGACATTTTCGCGGCGGCTTGCAGCGTTTCAATCAACGTCGCGTCTTCGACCTCTTTGCGAACCGCTTTCATTTGTCCATTGCGGTACGCATTGAGAAAACGAATTTGCCAGGGGTCTATGCCGAGCGTGTCCGCAATTTT
>Ga0070741_10007594_pt1 | contig 22325 bp, 17 predicted proteins | sample Coa_R1_4_FD_66440 | JGI IMG/M metagenome (GOLD analysis project Ga0070741, IMG submission 66440) | Surface soil microbial communities from Centralia Pennsylvania, which are recovering from an underground coalmine fire - Coalmine... | ecosystem: Environmental > Terrestrial > Soil > Unclassified ... | reverse complement strand
CTCGCGAAGACGCACGTCCGGCACATGGTCGGCGGACGATCGTCGATCGTTGCCGACGAGGTGCTGCTGAGCTTCGAGTTTCCCGAGCGGCCCGGCGCGCTGCTCCAGTTTCTCGCCGGATTCGGCGAGCGCTGGAACATCTCGCTGTTCCACTACAGGAACCACGGCGCCGCCTTCGGCTGGGTGCTCTGCGGCTTCGAGGTGCCGCCCGGGGGACGCGCGGAGCTGCGCGAGCGGCTCGATCGTCTCGGCTTCGCGTACACCGACGAGACCGACAACCCCGCGGGACGCTTCTTCCTGCGCTGAGCGCGTGGCGTCGCTCGGCGAATCGATCGAGAGTCGCGTCGCGTTCGTCCGGCGGATCGAGGCGCTCGTCGGTCCCGTCGCCGGTCGGCTCGTCGTCGACCTCGGCTGCGGGCGGGAAGCGCTCTGGACGCGCGCCTACGTCCGCTGCGGCGCGCGCATCGTCGCCGCCGAGCTCGACGGGGCGCGCTGCCGCGAGGCCGCCGGCCGTCTCGCCCGGACGCCGCCCGACGGCGCGGGCCGCGTCCTCGGCATCGTGCGCGCGGACGGCGAGCGGCTGCCGCTCGCCGCGGGCACCGCCGACTTCATCCACTGCGCCCAGGTGCTGGAGCACGTCGGGAGCCCGGAGACGTTCCTCGGCGAGCTCCGTCGCGTGCTGACGCCGACCGGTCACGCGTACCTGACCGCGATCAATCGCCTCGCGCTCCGCGACCCCCACTTCGGCGTCGTCGGCGTGAACTATCTCCCGCGCCGCTTCGCCGACCGCGTGCTCGACCTCCTCGGCGCCGAGAACCCGGAAGGACAGCCGCTGTCTGCGATGCACTACTTCTCGCGGGGCGGATTCCGCCGGCTCTGCGCGGCGAGCGGGCTCGAGGTCGTCGCCGACCTGAAGCGTCTCGAGCGGCTCGCCCGGCGCGGCGCGATCCGCGGGCGGCTCGCCGACCTCTGGGGGACCGCCGTCCGGAGCGCCGCGTTCCACATGCTCGTCCGACGACCCGTGGTGCAGCCGCGCACCGGGTGATGGCGCAGTGCTTGCACGCACTGTCGAACATGAACCTTCGCGTCGGAATCCTGTGCACGGCGGCGCTCCTCGGGGGGACGGTCGTCTTCGCGCAGTCCGGGCCGGCGGACGTCCCGCAGCCGCGGGACGAGGCGGCGGCGCGCGTCACGCCCAAGGAGTACGAGGTGACCGGGCGCGTCACGACGATCGATCGGGACCACGGGCGCCTGTCGCTGCGGACGGCAGACGACACGCTCGAGCTGCACTTCCCACCCTCGGCGATCCGGACGATCAAGCAGGGCGACACGGTGACCGCCCGTCTTGCGATCGAGGCGATCCACGGGACGAGCACCGAGGGCGCGGGAAGTCCTGCGCTCGCGCCCGAGACGGGAAGCCCGCCCGCGCGGACGCCCGCGGCTCCCTGATCAGCTCGGATCCCAGGCGATCTCGGCCCGCACGGGGAGGTGATCGGAGGCGACGCGCGCGAGCGGCGACGCTTCCCTGCGGACCGTGAACAGCCGCGCCGCCGGCTCCGCCCAGATGCGGTCGAGCGCGAGCAGCGGATGCGACGCGGGGAACGTCGCGACGGCGGGCGGGCGACCGAGGGCCGCGTGGAGTCGGCGGAGGCACCGCGCGCCCGGCCACCACTCGTTGATGTCCCCGAGGAAGATCGTGAACGGCGCGCGATCCGTCCGGAGCGCGTCCAGGAGGCGATCGATCTGGATCCGGCGATCGGCGCGACGGAGCCCGAGGTGCGTCACCACGGCGCGCACCGCCCACCCGTCGAGATCCAGCGTCACGTCGAGGGCGCCGCGCGGCTCGGTGCGCGGCAGGCTCAGGTCGATCTGGCGAACGGCGAGGATCGGGAGGCGCGTGAGGAGCCCGTTGCCGCAATGTCCGGGTTCCTGGCGCAAGATCGGGCAGGCGACTGGTAGGAGCCCCGTCGCCTTCCCGAGGTAGGCGAGCTGATCGACGGCGCCGACACCGCGGAACCGCGAGGCGACCTCTTGGAGGCCCACGACGTCGGCCCCGAGCTCGCGGATCACTGCCGCGGTCCGCGCCGGGTCGTGGCGCCGATCCATCCCGATGCAGCGATGGACGTTGTAGGACGCGATGGTCAGCCGGCACGACCGCGCCGCAGCGACGAGCGCGCCGCTAGCCAACCTCTTCTCCCGGCTGCCCCGTCCATTCGCGCGGCGACCAGTGGCGCCGGCGAGTGACCGGCCCGAGGAAGAGCAGCGCGAGCATGACGACGATCAGCGACGCGATCGTCTGCGCGCCCGGTCGGCGGATCGCGCTCGCGAACCGGTCGGCGACGAGCGCCAGCAGGAAGACGCCCGGCGTCAGCGTCAGCAGCGTGCGCAGAGCGAAGCTCCGGAAGTCGACGCGGGCGGCGCCGGCGACCAGGTTCACGACCGTGAACGGTGCGATCGGCACGAGACGGCCGGTCGCGACGGCGCGCATCATGCGGCGCGCGAGGCGCGGGCTGACGCCATGGACGATGCCTCCGACGAGCCGGCGCACGCGCTCGTGGGCGAGCGCGCGCCCGAGCGCATACGTGACGGCGGCGCTCGCGAGCGTGCCGAGGAGCCCGTACGCAAACCCGAGCCGCCCCCCGAGGACGAGCGTCGCCCCGACGATCAGCCCCGTCGTGGGCACGAGGAGAAGTCCGCCGCCGACGAAGACGGCGACGACGAGGAGTGCGGTCGCCGGCATCGTGCGAACCGGCCGCACCTGCATCGCCGCCCAGCCGATCCACGCGGGAAGCGGCGTCCAGCGCCAGGCGGCGGCCAGCGCGAGCACGCCGAGGAGCACCGTCGCCGCCCGGACGAGGAATCCGCGCGCCGACCCCGACAGCTGGCCGAGGAGGATCTGGACCGCGAGGCTGTGGCGCGTCGGCGCCTGGTCCGGGTCGATCAGCTCCGCGTCCGGGACGATCTCGTCGAGGAGCGGTGCGACGCGAGCCTCGAGTGGATAGAGGCTCCGGGCGCCGCCGCGGAGCGCGGCGATCGCGCCGCCGAGCGAGCCCGCCCGGCGGACGGCTTCGGCGACGCGACCGGGGTCGACGCCGAGATGCTCGGCGACCAGGCGATCGCGAAAGCCCGCGATCGCATTCCGGACGCGGGCGTCGCCGTCGGCCTCGATCGCGAGATCGCATTCCGTGTCGAACCGCATCGATCGCCCGCTCGCGTTCGCCGATCCGATGCGGAGAAACCCGTCGTCCACGATCAGCACCTTCGCATGGACGTTCACGTCGCCGCGCGGCACGACCGGATGGCCGACGCGCAGCCGGCCGTGTCGATCGGCGGCGCGGAGCTCCCGCAGGACGCGCTCGCGGAGGGTCCCCATCGTCGCCTCCTCGAGCCACGCCGTGCAGGCGCGCGGTGCGACGACCACCACCTCGGGACCGTCCGCCTCGCCGAGTCGGGCCGCGAGCGCCGCCGCGATCCGTCCTGCAGTGAAATACTGCGTCTCGAGGTAGATCGTTCGCCGGGCGGCGGCGATCGCGTCGAGATAGAGCGTCTCGACCTCGAGGACGGCGGGGCGCGCCTGCCACGCCGGCTCGGTGCGCGCGATCGCGACCTGGACGTCCGTCACGTCGGGCGCGAGCGCCGGCGGCCAGACGTCGCCGGCGGCGACGGGCGGGATCCGGCTGCCCGTCGCGCGGAACCAGCGATCGCGCACGAGCTCGCCGAGCGCGGCGGCGGCGTCGCCGTCGACCATCATCTGCACGTCGTGGAACGGTGCGTAGTGCGCGTAGCCGGGGTCGCTCCGGCGGGAATCGACGGCGGCGTGCTCGGAGGTGTCCCAGCGGCAGGCGGCCAGGTCGAAGCCGCCGACGAACGCGACGGCGTCGTCGATCACGACGATCTTCTGATGGTGCGACGCGCCCGGCGGATGGTTTCCGTCGAAGTGGAAGTGGAGACGGGGGTGGTTCGGCCACGTCCGCCCCACGAGCGGGACCGGCTCGCGCTCGAGCGCGTAGATCATCGCGAAGTCCCAGTCGAGGACGTTGACGTGCAGGTCGGGACGGCGCGCGAGGAGCGAGGCGAGGAACGCGCCGAGGGGCTCGGATGGGGTGCCGTCGCGCCGGAGACGGATGCCGCTGTTGATGTCCCAGCCGACGATGCGGATCGCATGGCGGGCGCGCTCCGCCGCCTCGGCGACGTTCCGGAAATACGCTTCGCCGTCGACGAGGAACGCGACCCGCCGCGCGTGCGCGCGCCGCCAGCAGTTCCGGCCTTCGACTGTGATCGTCCCATGCACGAGGCGAGCACCATCCATGATTCACAAGCGGCCCTTCGGCGCAAACCAGGTGCGGCTCAGCGCGCGTGGCCGGCGTCCAGCCGCTCGGCGATCCGCCGGGCGAGCCGGGTGTCGCCGGCGCGCTCGCGCTCGGCGGCGATCGCCGCGAGCGCCGCCCGTGCGGTCGAGAGCTCGGGCGCGATCGTCAAGGCGTCGAGGTAAGCGGCGAGCTCGGACGGTCCGTCGCCCTCGAGGAGCGCGAGGCTCGCCTGGAGGAGCGCGGCACGGAGCGCGAAGCTCGCCGGCGCCCCGGCGATCGGGCCGTCGGCGGGGTCGAGGCGGGCCGCGACCCACGCGAGCGCCGCGCGGCCGAGCGTCTGCTGGTGGAAGTAGGCCGCGGGGGCGGTGAACTCGAGCTGCGGCCGGTCGTCCGTGATGAGCGGAGCGCCGGCGGTCGCGGCGCGGACGTGGCTCGCGTCGGTCACGTAGAGGACCGCGACGTCCGCCGGGTCGACGAGCCCGGCGGCGCGGAGCGCCGGGGCGAGCGTCGGATCGCGCATTCGTTCGCCGATCGCCGCGGCATCGACGGCGACCGGCGTCGCCGAGCCGACGAGCGCCGCGAGCGGCGTCGCCGCACGGTGGTACGCGACCCAGACCTGGACGTACGGAAACGCGGCGGCGAACGTCGCGACGATCGTCTCGAGATCCGCGACGCCCAGCTGGTGGAGGGGAAGCCACTGGCAGTAGAGGCCGCCCGGCCGGAGGTGCGCGAGCCCGAGCCGGTAGAAGTCGAGCGAGTAGAGCGCCGCGGTGCCCGCCGTCCACGGGAGGAACAGATCGGAGAGGATCACGTCGTACGTCTCGGGCGTGGTGAGCAGATGGCTCCGCGCGTCGTCGACGACGAGCCGGGCGCGCGGGCTCTCGAGCACGCCGCGGTTCTCGCGCGCGAACCACGCCGCCCCGGCGAGCGCTTCGGGGACGAGCTCTACGCCGTCGACGTGGATGCCGGGATGGACGAGCGCGGCGCCCGCGGTGTCGCCCGTCCCGACGCCGAGCGCGAGGACGCGCGACGGCGCGCGATGGAGGAGAAGCGGGAGGTGCGCCTCGCGCTCCTCGAGCAGGAGGCCCGCCGTGCCGCCGAGCGAATACTGCCCGTTGATGCGGAGGCGCTTCGCCCCCGAGGCGTCGGCTGTGACGCTGACCGTCGCACCGGCGCCGTCGCGGTAGAAGAGCACGCGATCGGTGCCCGCATCGCGCCAGGTCACGCGAAGACCGCGCGCGCCGACGGCGGCGACCGCGATCACGACGACGGGCAGCGCACGGCGGAGACGGCCGCCCGGGAGCGCCGTCGCGACGATCGCGGGCACGGCCGCCGTCACGAGGGTTCCGCCCCCGAGGCCGAGACGGGGCAAAAGAACGAACGCGGCGCCGAGCGCGCCGGCGATCCCGGCAGCGGTATCTGCGGCGAGGATCCGTCCCATCGTCCGGCTCGGGACCGACGTGCCGGCGAGGGCGAAGGCGAGCGGGACGATCGCGCCCAGGCAGACGGCGGGCGCGAACGCCACCAGCGCCGCGAGGGTCGCCTCGACTGCGAGCCCGCCGGTCGGCCCGGCGACGCCGAGTCCCGTCGCGAGCCGGACGCTCGCTGGACCGACGCGATGCATGACGAGCAGCGTCCCGACCGTCGCGATCGTGAGGAGCGCGAACGCCAGCCCGAGCCGGTCTTGGATCGGCGTCGCGCCTTCGACGCGACGGGCGCCGGTCGCTGCCCCGACGACGAGCCCGAGGAGGGTCGCCGCGAGGACGAGCGTCACGCTGTAGACGCTGTTGCTGAGGACGCCCGAGAGCCCCCGCGTCCAGAGCACCTCGTCGGCGAGCCCGACGAACCCGGTCGTCGCGACCAGAATGGCGGCGAGCGCGGGCCGCGGCGCCGCAGTCGCGTGACGCGGCTCGCGGCGAGCGGGCGTCACGCCGCCGAGCGCGAACGCGGCGACCGCGACGGCGACGTCGACCAGCACGGCGGCGAGGAACGTCCCGTGGACGCCGACCGTGCGAATGCCGACGAGGCCGGCCGCGAGCGCGCCGGCGGCGCCGCCGAGCGTGTTCCAGGCGTAGAGCCGCCCCGCGGACGCCGGATCGTCCGGAGCGAGCGCCCGCGCCGCGGCGGGCAGGGTCGCTCCGAGGAGCGCCGTCGGCACGATGAGAACGCCGAACGCGAGCAGCGTGCGCCCGCCAGGCAGCTCGAGCGACGCCACGATCCCCGGCAGGGCGGGTCGGATCGCGACGTAGCCGAGGATCGCAACGGCGACCGCCGCCTCCAGCGTCGCATAGAGACGGAGCGTCCGCGCACGGACCGGCGCGGACGCGACGGCGGCGGCACCGGTCGCGAGCCCGGTGAAATACGCCGCGAGCACGATCGCGGTGCCGATCGCGGTCGAGCCGCAGAGCAGCGCCCAGTCGTGCGCCCACAGCACCTCGTAGATGAGTGCGGCGGCTCCCGAGCAGAACACGAGCGGCGGAAGCGGTGACGTGCGGGGCGGCTTAGCCCGAGTGGTCGTCCACTTCCAGGCATCTCGCGATGCCCCGCGTCAGAAGCGTCGGAAATTCTCCTTGACACTCCTCGACACGAGCCGCTACAGCCTCCTACCGCGCGGTACGCCAGAGTGAATTCGCGACCCGAGACGGCACGTGCGACGGCGGACGGCGACGGGCGCCGCGGCGAGTGCCCGACGGGCGGGCTGGCGCGGTGCCGCCCGAGGAGGCGCGTCTTGATGATGCGGGTGTTCGTCACCGTGCTGTTGCTCGGCGCAGTCGCCGTCCGGTCCGACGCCGCGCCGACGCATTCGAGTCCGCTCGCCGTCGTTCCGGCGGGGGCGTCGGGGGACATCGTGTTCGTCGTGAATCCCGACTCCAACTCGGTCTCCCGCATCGAGTTCGACGCGATGCACGTCGGCACGGTCACGCACGAGCAGGCGGTCGGAAAGTATCCGCGAACGCTCGCGCTCGCCGGCAGCTCGGTCTTCACCGCGAACCAGAACGACAACACGGTGTCCCGCCTCCGGCAGTCCGACCTCGCGGCCGATCCGCCGCTCTCGCTCGGCACCGGGTGCAATCCATACGGCGTCGCCGCGACGCCGGACGGCGCGCAGGTGCTCGCGAGCTGCCAGGGCACGAGCGAGCTCGTCGTGATCGACGCGAGCTCGTTGCAGGTCGTCGGTGCCGTGAAGCTGTCATGGCCGAACGCGCGCGCGATCGCGGTCTCGAGCGACGGGACGCGCGCCTACGTGACCCACTACCTGACGGAGGAGCCCGGAACGGACGGGCACGTGAGCGTCGTCGACGTCGCGAACAAGTCGGTGGCGTCGGTGTTCGTCGTGCCGGCCGACCTCGTGACGTGCGAGACGCAGAACTCCGGGCAGGGCGTGCTCAACCTGCTGTCGGCGATCGCGATCGTGCCCGACGACGCGCCCGCCGAGGTGCGGAGCCAGATCTGGGTCGGCGGCACGCAGGAGAACAACATCAGCAAGGGGCTCTTCAAGCGCTTCCCGATGTTCAAGGGCGAGCCCGGCGCGGGCCTCTTCCCGCTGGTCACCTTCGAGCCGTCGCCGGCGCTGCCGACGACCCGACGCAAGCGGCACAAGAAGAACAAGACGCCGCCGTTTCCGCTCGAGAATGCGAGCCGGAACAAATACAAGGCGTCGTTCCACGACATCACGCGCTTCGGGATCGTGAAGCTCGGTGCGGACGGGAAGGTCGTCGGCAAGCTCGACATCGACGAGGCGAACAACGCGACCGACATCGACTTCTCGCCCGACGGTCAGGTCGCGTACGTCGTCGACGTGATGTTCAACAGCTACCACGTCTTCAACACGCTGAAGGGGCAGGGGAGCGACGTCACGACGCTGTTCGCGCCGCCGAGCGCGTTCGGCGTCGGCGGCGGCACCCCGACGACGCCCTGCGTGCCCGACGCGCTCCAGTCGGTCACCGGCGAGGGGCCGTTCCGCATGTCCCCCCAGGCGGAGCTCCGCGTGATCGACGGCTACAACCCGGTCGACACGAACTTCAACGTCGTCAACACCGGGCTCGACTTCGATCCGACGACGTCGCTCATGAAGCCGGTCCCCGACGGCATCGGGACGGGTCCGATCGGTGTCCGGCTGTCGCCGGCGGGCGACGTGGTCTACGTCGCGAACTACCTCTCGCGGAACGTGGTCGTCGCGGCGTCGGCGTCGCCGCGGGATGCGTCGAGCCGGCCGGTCAACTTTCGCTGTACGGCCGCCGCGAACCAGGCGTGCGGGACGGACAGCGACTGCCCGCGGACCGTCGGGTTCTGCAACCATCCCGGCGGCGGGCAGTGCACGACGAACGCCGATTGCGGTCCGAACGGCCCGTGCGTCAACGGCTCCGACTGCGTGCCGCTCCTCCTCGGGCAACCAGTGTCGAGTCTTCTGAACCCGGATCCCGTCTCGCCCGCCGTGCTCGACGGGAAGAACCTCTTCAACACGGCGGCGCGCGATTCGAGCGTGCCGAACGGGATCGGACTCGGCCACGCGGCGCCGCTCTTCAACGATCCGCCGAGCGACCCGAACCTCCGCGTGCCGGGGAGCGTCGTCAGCACGTCGCACGACGCGTCGTACGTGACCTGCTCGACGTGCCACGCCGACTTCGGTGGGCAGGACGGCCGCACGTGGGACTTCTCCCAGTTCGGCGCGTCGCTCCGGAACACGATGGACCTCCGCGGCCGGCCGGAGTTCGCGCCCGGCCACTGCAGTAACGACGCAACGGTCCAGTGCTTCTTCGACGCCGCCTGCGGCACCGGCAACGTCTGTAGGATGCGCGACGATCTCATCCCGCCAAACGTTCCCACGGCCGACCGCGACCGGTACTTCAATCCGATGCTCACCGTCCACTGGAACGGCGACCGCGACGAGGTCGAGGACTTCGAGCACACCTACCGCTCGCTCATGGGCGCCGGCGACTGCGACGGCTTCGAGGACGCGCCCGACAAGTGCATGGGGGCGCTCATCCAGCGGAGCAGCCTCACCTCGAGCGATCCGGTCGACGTGAACGCCGACCTCGGTGCACCGAACCGGAACCTCCACGGCAAGGTGAACCCGAGCACGAACGTCGGCGTCCGGCTGACGCACATGGCCGACTTCGTGTACTCGCTGACCGATTTCGTCGAGAACCCGAACCCGTCGAACGAGGCGGCGGAGCGCGGCCGGCTGCTCTTCAACGACTCGCAGACGCGCTGCTCGGAGTGCCACAACAGCTTCCCGGTCTCGTCGACACAGCTCTTCACCGACAAGCGGCCGAAGAAGGCCGGCGAGGGGTTCGACGCGGCGCAGCCGGCGGCCGCCGATCACAACAATCCGTTCCTGCGCCACGACGTCGGGACCGCGAACCTCTTCGACCAGGCGGATCCGAACCAGATCGCGAACACCACGAAGAGCCTGCAGAACGCGCGGGCCGTGCCGCCGATCCCCGCGCCGCGCGGTGTCCTCGGCGAGTACATCACGCCGGTGCTGAACGACCTCTGGAACACGCGACCGTACCTCCACGACGGCAGCGCGCGCACGCTGCTCGACGTCGTCCGGCCGTGCGACACGAGCCTCGACGACTGCCTCGAGGCCGGGCGCGGCCGGAACCTCGACGACCGGCACGGCAACACGAGCATGCTCACGCCGGACCAGCTGAACGATCTGGCGGCGTTCCAGAAGACGCTCACGGTGAACACGGCGGTCGGCGTGGGCGACCGCGTGATCAATGCGGGGAAGCTCGATCTCCTGCGTGCGGCCCTCGTGTTCCGGAAGCGGAGCGCCGCGTTCACGGCGTCGGGCGTCCTGCAGGGCGCTCCGGGTCCGGTCGCGCCGGAGAACGGCGTCCGCGTGTCGATCGCGACGCCCGGCAGCGAGGAGATGGTCGTCTTCTCGCGCACTCTGAGGGTCACGCGCCACGGCCGGTCGTTCACCGCGCGTGCGAAGGACGCGAACGCGGACCTCTCGGTCCGCCTGCGCGCCTTCTCGGGGGGCGGCGGCATCCGGTTCGTCGTCAAGGCCACCGGCCCGGAGCTCGCGAAGCTCGACACCGGGAATCGCGACGTCATGGTGGCGTTCGAGGTGAGCGGGGTGAGCTTCGTGAAGAACCGGAACTTGACCGGCCGGAAGCGGCTCTTCCGGCTCGTGCGGAGGCATCGCCGATGACGACGCGCACGCTGCTGCTCACCTCGTCGCTGCTCGTGCTCGTGCCCGCCGCAGCGCGGGCCGCCGCGGGGACGTGTACCGTGACGGCGGGCGGGTATGCGGTCGTCGCGAACGTGCCGTCGGCGGGTCGGTTCGTCTTCCGCCCGCAGGCCGACGGCATCGCGCTCCCGGTCGAGATCGACGAGCAGGCCGGCACGTTCACGATCGATCCGTCGCCGCTCGCGCAGACGAACTTCGACACCGACGGCGGAGTCGTCGGGCTGTCCGTCACGCCGCATCCGTTCACGGGCACGATCGACGCGGGCGGCGACGTCACCGTGCCCAACTTCGCGGCGGCCTTTCTCTTCGGCGGCCTCACCCTTCCCATCAACCCGACGCTCTTGACGGGCCCGCAGTCCCAGCTGATCAACGCGACCGAGTTCCCGCAGCACGGCGAACCGCTCGATTTCACGACCGGTCAGCTGACGCTCACTGGCTCCGACATCATTCCGAGCGCGCCGATCGTGGAGGAGTCGGTGATTTCCGGGCTCCGCCTGACCTGCCGCCTGGCGCCGATCCCGAGCGCCGCAAACTTGCCCGGGGCGCCGCAGGCGAAGGTGAAGGGCAAGGTGAAGACGGGTGCGGCGGGCCAGGGAGATGCGGTGCAACTGACCGCGAAGCTCAAGGCCGGACGGTCGGCATTCGATTTCGCGCACCAGACGCTGATCGTGCGCGTGGCGTCCGCGACGTCCACCGACGTGTTCGTTGCGGTCGTGCGCGCCACGTCCCTGCACGGCAAGGGGAAGGTGTCGACGGCGAAGGACAGCGACGGCCAGACGATCCAGATCGCCGTCGGGCACACGATGGCCGCGCCATTCAAGGGCTCGCTGCGGATCGTGAACGCGGGGAAACGCGCGACGCTCGCGCTCCACCTCGCCGGCGTCGACACGAGCATGCTCGGCGCGGGCGCCGTCGTGACGATCGGGTCCGGCACGAACGTCACGACGACCACGCTCGTCGTCGGCGGCAACGGGAAGAAGCGGACGTTCCACGGTTGAGGGGGCGTCCCCTGCGCGCGGTCGTTGTCGTCCTCCTGCTCGCCGGGCTGCGCTCGGCGGCCGCAGGGGAAGCGGCCGGGCCGCGGGCGTACTTCCCGCTCGGCGTCGGCAACTGGTGGGCGTACGAGGAGCTCGACGTCGACGGAAAGCCGCTCTCGCGCGAAACATGGACGATCCTCGGGGCGCCTGCCGCCGGCGCGGCCGAGTTCCATCTTCACTCGCTCACGAAGCGTCTCGACGAGCTCGGCCACACGGGGAACCATTTCGAAGGCGACGAGTACCTGCGCATCACGACCGACGGCGTCTCGAAACGGTACCCGGCGGGTCGTGGCGATGCCGAGCTCGAGGTCACGCTCCTGAAGGAACCCATCGGCCCGGGCACGAGCTGGCACGACGCGCAGGGCGACTGCGACGCCCGCGCGGAAAGGACGTGTGGCGGTCCGTCCGGCGACCTCGCCGATTGCGCGGTCGTGGTCTGCCGTCTCGGTCGTCCGACGTCGACCGTCGTCACGTCGACCTACGCGCGCGGCATCGGGATGGTGCGCCAGGAGCTCGACGTGATGCAGCTGTTGCCGACGCTACACGGAAGTGGCGCGCCGCTGATCACGTCGGACGGCGTCCAGGGCGGTCACTCGTTGCTCAGGCTGACCGGGTTCCACGTCGCCGGGGACGTCAGCGGCGATAGATCCGGCAGTCGTAGAGGGCGTGCAGCTCCTCGTAGAGACGCTGCCGCTCGGCCTGACTGAGCCGCGGCAGGAGCGCGAGCAGGCGCGGGAGCGTGGCGAGCTCGACGGGCGCGTCGTCGGCGGCCTCGGTCGGCACCGCGCCGCTTCCTTCGCAGAGCGGGCAGGGATCGGGATCGCCGTCCTGATCTGCCCAGAGCCCCGTGCCATCGCAGAATCCGCAGAGCGGCTGCCGGTCCCGTACGCTGTTCACGGTGCGTTGCCCTCGCCCGCGTAGTATTCGCCCCGCCTCGTGCGAGGTCAAGGCGGGCCCTTCGCAGCGCGTCGCGCCCGCACGGCACGCGTCGTTACCGCGGGCGGTCGCCGTCGGCGCGCGGCCGCGGCGAGCAAACGAGCGCCTCGGCTCCGTCGAGCTTGACGGCCTCGCCGCCGCCCGCTACTTCGTGCCCGCTCCGGCTCGAGCCGGCGGCCAGGTAGCTCAGTTGGTAGAGCACGTGACTGAAAATCACGGTGTCGGCGGTTCAACTCCGTCCCTGGCCACTCGATAGAACCGTCCGTCGCGCGCCGAGCGCTCGCCCGGTAGGACGCGTCGTCAGATCGACGTGACGATCAGCTGCGTGCCGCAATCGACGCAGTAGACGGAGCCCCGGCGCCGCGAGAGCGCGTGCTGCTCGGTGCTGCAGTCCCGCCGCGGGATGTCGCGGTTCACGACCTGGCCACACTGCGGGCAGTGCGCGACCGGCGCACCGCGGCGCCGGTGGTTCATGTTCTCGCAGGCGATCGGTTGCTTGAACCGGTTCATCGGACGTCAGGCGCGGGCTCGCTCTCGACGCACGCGGTGCTCTCGTCACCGCCGGCGCGCTCGCCGCACTCGCCGGCACCGTATCTGGCGTCTCGTGCGGCTGCAAGCCACGTCATCCGGTCAAGCAGACGCCATGCTCGATGACGCGCGGGCGTCGTACGGGACGTCGCGCGGACGTTCGAGCTGTCCGTCGGGTACGAAACCGCGTAGTCTCGCGGCGATGCCGAAGGGGTTCACCGTGCTCTGCCTCGTCGTCGCGTCGTGCCTCGCAGACCCCGCGCGTGCCGCGACCGGCGACGAGCTCGTCTGGCGGACGGACCGCGGCCAGGTCGACGCGCACGTCGACGCCTGGCCGCTCACGCGCGTCCTCGAGAGGATCTCGTCGGCGACCGGCTGGGACGTCTACGTCGAGCCGGACACGCAATACGCGGTGACCGCCCGCTTCGAGGACCTGAAGCCCCGCGACGCGCTCCGGCGGCTCCTCGGCGACCTCAACTTCGCGCTCCTGCCGCAGACCACCGGTCCGGCGAAGCTCTTCGTCTACCGGCACTCCGTCGAGGACGCGACGCAGATCCTCCAGGTCGCGAAGAAGCCGGCGTCACCGCGGCGGGAGCGGATCCCGAACGAGCTCATCGTCACGTTGAGGCCGGGCGCGACGGGCGATCTCGACGCGCTCGCGAAACGGCTCCACGGCCGCGTCGTCGGGCGTTTGGACGGCCAGCGGGCGGGCCGTCTCGCGTTCGACGACGCCGCCGAGGCGCGGCGGGCGCGCGGTACGCTCGAGCACGACGGCGACGTCGGCTCGGTCGAGGACAACTTCGTGCTCGGCGCGCCGGGCATGCTCGAGCCCCTCGCGATGAGCTCCGCCCCGGCGTTCCCGCTTCCGCCGAACATCTCGCCCTCGGCGGACGGTGTCGTCGTTGGATTGATCGACACCGCCGTCCAGGCGCAGGGCTCCGTGTTCAAGGACTTCCTGCAGGCGGGAATCTCGGTCGCGGGCGACTACCAGCCGCCGGCCGACCCGATCACGCACGGGACGGCGATGGCGGAGACGATCCTCGACGGCGTCGCGCGCGCGCTCGCGGAAGGCGGCGACCCGCGGGGCCAGGCGGGGATATCGATCCTGCCGATCGACGTCTACGGCGGCAACGAGACGACAAACACGTTCGACCTCGCGCGCGGGCTCTACGAGGCGCTCGGACACCATGCGAACGTCATCAACCTGAGCCTCGCGGGCGACAACGAGAGCCCGCTCGTGCAGAGCCTGATCGAGGAGGCCGAACGACGCGGCGTCCTCTTCTTCGCCGCCGCCGGCAACGCGCCGGTCTCGACGCCGACCTACCCGGCCGCCGACCCGGGCGTGATCGCCGTCACGGCAGGCGACGGTCACGGCAACGTCGCGCCCTACGCGAACCGCGGCTCGTTCGTCGACGCGATGGCGCCGGGCGTGAACGTCGTCCACTACCAGGACGCCGCGTGGCTCGGGACGGGGACGTCGTTCGCCACGAGCTGGGTGAGCGGATGGGCCGCGGGCTACATGTCCGCGGTCGGCAACTCCTCGTCGGCGACGCAGAGCGCGACGCTCAAGCGCTGGGCATTCGGCGCCCAGCCCTGAGCTACTGGAGCTGCGCGATCCCCGGCAGCGACACTGCGCCCGGGCCCGGAAGGTCGGCGGCCGGATCGACGATCGCGTTGAACGTCGGCGGCGTGCAGTAGACGCTCACGAGCGTGCCGGTGTGGGTCGCGTGGTCGGTGAGGTCGCCGGACGGCGCGCCCGTCTCGGTGATCGTATTCGCGAGCGCGTTGCCGAACGCGCCGGAGTTCCGCTGGCCGCACATCGTGAAGGGCGCGCGCGACGCGCAGTCCGCGTCGCTCGTGCATGCGACCGCGGGACGTTTGAAGGTCGGGCTTTCGGGTCGGCGGCAAAAGCCGCAGAAGACGCGCGGTTGCTGCGGCAGGTCGACGGCCGTCTTGCTCATCGTCCCGGTCGTCAGCGCGTAGGGGATCGGCAACGTGCCGACGCGCGCGCTCGCGAACGGCGGACAGTCGTGGCTCGTCGGGAAGTCGACGCCGGGCGTCGCGAGCGTGCCCGGCGTGCACGGCAGTCCGTCGTTGTCGGCGCCGTTGCAGACTCCCGTCGTCGGGTTGCAGATCGGGCACGGCTGGAGGTCCGGGTCGTCGACGCACGTCCCGGGATCGCCCGGATCCGCTCGGCAGTTCACGTCGTCGAGGCAGACGCGGCCGGGGAACGTGCCGAGGCTGTCGCCGCTGCAGCGCTTCTCGAGGATGTCGCCGGTCAGATAAATCCCAGCCGTCAGCGGGATGTCCATCCCGATCTCGCCCGTCGTGCACACGCCGGAGCCGACCGCGTTCTTCGCCACGGAGTTGATGACGCACGTGCTCGTCGTCGGCGAGATCGAATTCGGGATGGGGAGCGGAGCGCCGTACTTGCACCCGACGCTGGTGCACTCGAGGTCGCTGCCGGTCTCCGCCGCGCTCGTCGCGGCGAGCGTGAACGTCGTTCCGCTGCAGCACGTCTTGAAGACGTTCTTGCCGTAGTCGGGAACGGTCGCCGGCAGCGGGACGCCGACGAAGCTCCCGCCGAAGTAGAGCCCGCCGCGGTCGAGGTGTCCGCGGCAGAGGCCGGCCGCGCAGACGCCGCCGCCCGGGCACGTCGACGGCGGGCACGGCTGACCGCCCTCCATCCCGCCGACGCACGCCGGCGCGCTACAGTCGGCGTCCGTCGTGCAGTCGGCGTTCGCGTTCGCGCCCTGGAAGCATTTCGCCGGCGACACCGAGCCGGTCGCCGGTCCGCCGGGGACGTCGCTCGTCAGGAGGAGCACCGTCGGATCCGGGGTCCCGCACGCGCATGCCGTCGCGGTCTCGCACTGGCAGCCGGCGTTGCAGAACTGCCCCGCACCGCACCCGCCCCCGCACGGCGGGTCGCACTGCTCCGTCCCGCCGACGAACCCGTCGCCGCACGCGGGGAGCGTCGTCGTCGTGGTGCTCGACGTCGTCGTCGTGGTCGACGTGGTCGTGCTCGTGGACGGGCACGAGATGCCGTCTGCGCTCGCGCCCGGATACTGCCAGCAGAGGAGCTCGTCGACGATCGCGCCGGCCGCGCCGACGACGACGCACGTCCCGACGTCGGCGACCGACGCGATCGTCTGATCGCAGGGCGCGGTCGAGTCGGTGGGGCAGACGTCCCACCACGGTGGCAGGCTCGGGCACTTCGACGCGATCGCGCGCTGCGCCTTCTGCGCGGCGGTCGCGAGCTTCGCCGCCGTCGGGGGATCCGGGCATGGCGGCGTCCGCGTACCGGCACGGACGGCGTTCAGGCAGGCCCCGAGGCGCTTCTGCTTCGTCCCGAGCCACCGTGTCCCGGCGCTCGCGATCGTCCGGAGACACGTCACCGTCGCGGTGTCCGCCGGGTCGGGGCAGCCGCCCGGCGGCGTTCCGCACGCGAGTGCCGAGCCGGCGGGTACCTGCGCGGAGAGGCACGGGTGGACGACGCGCAGCCATTCGTCGAGCTCCGCTTCCTTCCAGCAGACGAGGCAGTCGGCGAGCTGGTCGGTGCTCGTCACGGCGAGCGCCGCGCAGCTCTGCTCGGCGGGCTCGAGCGGGGCCGGCTCGAGCTGGCAGCTCTGGGCGAAGCCGACGCCGGCCGGCTGCGTCGTGAAGAGCAGCACGTCCGTGCATTTCGTCGCGATCGTGCGCTTCGCCTTCCCCACCGCCACCGCGATCGCGGCGTCCCGCGCGGCCGCATCGCACGCGTTTCCGCGGAGGACGTCGTCGAGGCAGCGCGACCACGCTTTCAGCTTCGCACGCTCGAACCGGGCGAGTCCCCTCGCGAGCGCGCGCTGACAGCCGGCGGCGTCCTTGGAGAGGGGCACCGCGTTCGCTCGACCGGCGAGGCACGCCACGACGCCGAGCACGGCGAGCCCGCGGGCCATGCTCGGAGAGCTACTGCGGCCGCGCCGAATGCGTCAAGCCGAAAATTTCAGTCGCCCGTTCGTTCCGGGCGGCCGGCGTCCGCCTCGCGAAGCCAGTCGAGGATGGCGGCCCGGTCGGCGTCGAGGTCGGGCGCCGGACGGTGGTCCAACGGGTCGGGCATCCCGTCGATCTTGATCGGGTTTCCCGCAACGAAGAGCGCGCCGATGGTCGGGTCCGAGACCTCGACCACCATGTGGCGCGCGGCGACCTGCGGCAGGCGGACGGCGTCGGCGACGGTGTTGATCGGCGCGCACGGGACCCCGGCGCGCTCGAGCCGCTCGAGCCACTCGGCCGCCGGCCGCGTGCGGAGCACGGACGCGACCTCGGCCGCGAGCGCCTCGGCGTTCACGCGGCGTCCCTCGGTCGTGTCGAAGCGCCGGTCGGTCACGAGCTCGGGGCGCTCGATCGCTGCGCACAGGCGGAGGAACAGGTTGTCGTGGCCGGCGCAGACGACCAGCGAGCGTCCGTCGGCCGCCTCGAACGCCTGGAACGGCGAGATGTTCGGATGTCGCGTGCCGAGCCGCTGCGGCATCGCGCCGGTCACGAGGTGCGCGGTGAGTGCGTTCTCGAGGATCGCGAGCTGGCAGTCGAGCATGGCGACGTCGACCATCGTGCCCTCGCCGGTCTCGCGCCGTTTCATGAGCGCGGCCTCGATGCCGACGGCGGTGAAGAGGCCGGCGGTGATGTCGCCGATCGAGACGCCGACACGCGCCGGCGGCCCGTCGGGGTAGCCGGTGAGCGTCATGATCCCGCCCATCGCCTGGACGACCATGTCGAACGCGGGACGCTCCCGGAGCGGGCCGGTGTGGCCGAAGCCCGAGACCGCGGCGTACACGAGCCGCGGCCAGCGCGCGTGGAGCGTCGTCCACGGATAGCCGAGCCGCGCGAGAACGCCGGGACGGAAGTTCTCGACGAGCACGTCGCCGGCGGCGAGGAGGCGCTCGAAGACGGCGCGATCGGCGTCGGTGCGGAGGTCGAGCGCGATCGATTCCTTGCCGTGGTTCAGCCCGGCGAAGTACAGGCTCTTCCCGCCGACGAACGGCCCGATCGAACGCGCGTCGTCGCCGCCGTTGCGTCGCTCGACCTTGATGACGCGCGCGCCGAGCTGCGCGAGCACGAGGGTACAGAACGGGCCCGCGAGCACGCGGCTCATGTCGATCACGGTCGTCCCGGCGAGCGGCCTCGGGTCGGTCTGCGCCATCGGCTCGCTATAGCGCGACGGTCGCGGAAACGCCCGCGACGCGACCGCCATCGAACCGCCGGCGAGCTTCCTGCTAGGCTCAGCGTCGGAGGAGAGCGAGAGATGAAGGCCGTCGCCGTGTTTCCGGGGAGCCGTGAGGTGAAGATCATCGAGCAGGCACCCCCGAAGCTCCGGCGGCCGTCCGACGTCATGCTCCGGATGCGCGACATCGGGGTGTGCGGGACCGATCGCGAGATCTGCGCGTTCCAGTACGGGACGCCGCCTCCGGGCTCCGACCGGCTCGTCCTCGGTCACGAATCGCTCGGCGAGGTGGCCGAGGTCGGGAGCGCCGTGTCGCGCGTGCGCGTCGGCGACCTCGTGGTGCCGACGGTGCGCCGTCCGTGCCCGCATCCGGAGTGCGTCGCCTGTCGCGCCGGACGGCAGGACTTCTGCTTCACCGGCGACTTCTCCGAGCGCGGCATCAAGAACCTCGACGGCTTCATGACCGAAATCGTCGTCGACGACGAGCAGTACATGCACGTCGTGCCGCCGTCGCTGCGCGACGTCGGCGTCCTCGTCGAGCCGCTCACGATCGCCGAGAAGGCGCTGATCCAGGTCGATCAGGTGCAGCGCCGGCTCCCATGGGGCGCCGCCGTGCCGTCCGGGACACCGCGCGACGCGGGGCACCGGGCCCTCGTCCTCGGCGCCGGGCCCGTCGGTCTCCTCGGGACGATGGCGCTCGTCGGGGCGGGCTTCGAGACCTCCGTGTATTCACGGGAGGCGACGCGGACCAGGCGGACGTGGTCGCGTCGATCGGCGCGCGCTACTTCTCGTCTCGGGACGTCGCCGTCGAGCAGCTGCCCGAGAAGATCGGCAACATCGACCTCGTCTACGAGGCGACGGGCGCGTCGGCGATCGCGTTCCGCACGATTGAAGGTGATCTGACCGTCTTCCAGCAGCGCTGGCCGGTGGGGGTGCGCGCGCTCGTCACGGGGCGCTACGCGGTCGAGGCGTACCGCGACGTCCTCGTCGGCCCGGCGCAGGGAATCAAGAACGTCATCGCCTTCGCATAGCGGCGCCGAGTGGCTCGAGGCGGACGGCCTCGGCGGGTTCGCGTCCGGGACGGCGACCGGGATCCGCACGCGCCGCTACCACGCACTCCTCGTCGCGGCGACCGCGCCGCCCGCCGGTCGCGTCGTCCTCGTCAATGGCCTCGAGGCATGGCTCGAGACCGCGACCGGCGTCTCCGCGCTCTCGTCACAGCGGTACGCGCCGGACGTCGTTCACCCCGACGGCGCGGAGCACATCGTCGATTTCACGCCTGAGCCGTGGCCGACGTGGACCTTCGCGCTGCCGGACGGCAGCGTCGTCGAGCACGGCGTGCTCGTCCGGCCCGGGCGCGCCGCCGTCGCACTCTACTGGCGGCTTCGCGGCGGGCTCGGCGGCGTGCTCGCCGTGCGACCGCTCGTCTCCGGGCGGGACTACCACGCCCTCCACCACGAGAACCCGGCGTTCGACTTCGCCGCCGCCGTCGACGGCGATCGCGTCGTCTGGCGGCCGTATCGCGGCATCCCCGCGATCGTCGCACGCGGCAACGCGACGTACACGCACGACCCCGATTGGTATCGACGATTCCTCTACACCGCGGAGCGCGACCGCGGGCTCGACGACGTCGAGGACCTCGCGTCGCCGGGCATCTTCCGCTGGGATCTCGCGCGCGGCGAGGCGTCGTGGACGCTCGCCGCCGAGGGACACGAGCTCGCTCCGGAGCTGCCGACGCTTCGCACGAGCGAGGCGCGGCGCCGGCGCGCATTCCCCTCGCGTCTCCACCGCGCCGCGGATGCGTACGTCGTCCGGCGCGGGAGCGGGAAGACGATCGTCGCGGGATATCCCTGGTTCACCGACTGGGGACGCGACACGTTCATCTCGCTGCGCGGGCTCTGCCTCGCGACGGGGCGGCTCGACGACGCGCGCGCGATTCTGCTCGCGTGGGCGGGTGCGATCTCCGACGGCATGCTGCCGAACCGTTTTCCCGACCAGGGCGAAGCGCCGGAGTACAACGCGGTGGACGCGTCGCTCTGGTACGTCGTCGCGGTGCACGACTTCCTCGCGCTCGCGACGTCCGTCGACGCGCGCGACCGCGCGACGCTCGAGGGTGCCGTCGACGCGATCCTGACCGGGTACGCGCGCGGGACGCGCTACGGGATCCGCGCCGACCGGGACGGCCTGCTCGCCGCGGGCGCGCCCGGCGTCCAGCTCACGTGGATGGACGCGAAGGTCGGCGACCGCGTGATCACGCCGCGAATCGGAAAGCCGGTCGAGGTGCAGGCGCTCTGGCTGAACGCGCTCCGGATCGGAAGCGGCTTCGCCGAGCGGTGGGCGCCGCTCCTCGCAACGGCGCAGGCGGCGTTCGAGGCCCGCTTCTGGGACGCATCGCGCGGACATCTCTACGACGTCGTCGACCCCGACGACGCGACCTTTCGCCCGAACCAGATCTTCGCCGTCGGCGGGCTTCCCCACGCGGTCCTCGACGGCGAGCGCGCGCGACGCGTCGTCGACGCGGTGGAGAAGCGGCTCGTGACCCCACTCGGGCTGCACTCGCTCGCGCCCGGCGAGCCGGGCTACCAGCCACGCTACGAGGGTGGCGTCGCCGAGCGCGACGCCGCGTACCATCAGGGCACCGTGTGGCCGTGGCTCATGGGACCGTTCGTCGAGGCGTGGCTCCGCGTCCGCGGCGCGACGGGGGACGCGAAGGCCGAGGCGCGGACGCGCTTCCTCGTGCCGCTCCTCGCCCACCTGGACGATGCCGGTCTCGGCCACCTGCCCGAGATCGCCGACGGCGATCCGCCGCACACGCCGCGCGGCTGTCCGTTCCAGGCCTGGTCGGTCGGCGAAGCGCTCCGCCTGACCCGTCTCCTCGGCTGACGACGAGAGATTCGGCCCCGGTCAACCGACGACGCGACGCATGGAGCACATCCCGCAGCGGGGACAGGCGTACACCTCCTCGAGGATCCCGCCGAGCGCGGGATCGACGGCGGCGGCGTCGGACGCGTCGATCGGCGCGACGAGCTTCTCCGCGTGACGGTTCATCGGGTTGCCGCATCGCGGGCACAGGAGCGGCGTCACGTCGGCTGCCCCTCGAGCGCGATGTGCTCGCGGCCGTGACGCAGCGTCTTCGCCATCCAGACGAGCTCCCGGAGGAACTTGTCGATGCGCGGGAGATACGCCGCGTCCTTCAACACGCCCGTCTCGTCGAAGGCGTTTTGCACCATGGAGAAGTTGACGTCCCAGAAGATCGCGACCAGGCCGAGCTCGCGGAAGACCGGCAGCAGGTTCTCGATCGTGCGCGTGCCGCCGAACGGACCCGCCGACACGCCGACCACGCCGACCGCCTTGTGGACGTACTCGGAGAGGCAGCTGTCGAGCGCGTGCTTCAGGAGACCGGAATAGCCGTGGTTGTACTCGGGCGAGATGATGACGAGCGCGTCGGCGCGTGTCATCTGCGCGGCGAACGTCGGGTCCTTGATCGCCTCGCCGGCATCGTTCGTCGGCAGCGGAATGGTGGCGATGTCGATGAGCGCCGTCTCGATACCCGGTCGCCGCGCGATCTCGCCGGCCACCAGACGGGCGACGGGTTCGCTCATGCGCCCGCGACGCACGGTCCCCAGGATCACCGGGATGAACAACGGCCGGTCGGGCGCCGTCATGCGCGCAACCTAGCCGGTCGTCGTGACCGCGGCCAGTGCCGCGCGGCGGTCGACGGCGCCGGCCCGATCGTGCTGATCTAGGGCCCGAGCGATGAATGGAACGACCCTCGACGCCGAGTCCGTCCGTCTCGCCGAGGACGCCGCCCGGCGGAAGAACTGGAAGCGCTGGGGACCGTATCTCCCCGAGCGCCAGTGGGGCACGGTGCGCGAGGACTACTCGCCCGACGGCACGTGCTGGGATTACTTCCCGCACGACCACGCCCGGAGCCGCGCGTACCGCTGGGGCGAGGACGGGCTCCTCGGCATCACCGACCGCGAATGCCGGCTCTGCTTCGCGGTCGCGCTCTGGAACGGGCGCGACCCGATCCTGAAGGAACGGCTCTTCGGGTTGACGGGGCCGGAGGGGAACCACGGCGAGGACGTGAAGGAGTGCTACTTCTACCTCGACGC
>Ga0070741_10007593_pt1 | contig 22327 bp, 17 predicted proteins | sample Coa_R1_4_FD_66440 | JGI IMG/M metagenome (GOLD analysis project Ga0070741, IMG submission 66440) | Surface soil microbial communities from Centralia Pennsylvania, which are recovering from an underground coalmine fire - Coalmine... | ecosystem: Environmental > Terrestrial > Soil > Unclassified ... | reverse complement strand
TTGCGGCTCGACTTCCAGCAGCGCACGGATCTTCCGCAGCGCCGTCTCATTGTAAGCGGCGAGTAATTTGCGCACCTCCGGGTCGCGGCGCGCCGCGGCGTGCACCTCCACGGAGAGCTGCCGCAGGAGCGTGAGGGCCGGGTCGGTAAGCCGTGCCGCGAACTCGGGCAGCAACGCGGCGTTCTCCTCACTCCTACTCTGGTCAAAGGACAATGGCAGCGCCACCAGCGCACGCTTGACGACCTCGAGCAGTAACTCCGCCTTGCTTTTGAAATGGCGGTAGATCGCACCCGCCGTGATCCCACTCAGTTCGGCAATCGCTGGCATGGAGGCGTTGGCAAAGCCATGCTCGGCAAAGAGGTTGGCCGCCGCGTTTAAGATGCGCTCGCGCGTCGCCGCGCCCGTACTTACCAGTCCGCGCCTCTGCGCACGCGGTGGTGCGGGGGGAGCGGCCGCTGGTGCCGGTGGGGAGAAAGCAGAGAAAGCAATCATTAGCGCGTAGTGTATCGAGTGGGTCTTGACAAGTAAATAGTCGTTTACTACCCTATGTAAATAAACATTCATTTACTTTTCGTGCGCTGCACGATGAGTGCAACCGCCCCTAAAGGAGGGAGTTATGCCGCAGTTCGATACCATCATTAAGAATGGCACGATCGTCGATGGGACACGGGTGCCCCGCTACCGAGCGGACATCGGGATAAAGAATGGCAAGATCGCCCAGATCGGTCGACTGAACAGCAGCGACGCCACCAAAGTGGTCGATGCCACGGGCCTCATCGTCGCTCCGGGCTTCATTGATCTTCATACGCACTATGATGCGCAGCTGCACTGGGATCCGTACTGCTCCATCGGCAGCTGGCATGGTGTCACCTCGGTGACCATTGGCAACTGTGGCTTCGGCTTCGCACCACTCCGCCCCCAGGACGCCGACCGCGCGATGTTGGCCTTGTCGCGTACGGAAGCGATTCCGCTGGAACCCATGCGTGTCTCGATGAAGGTGGACTGGGAAACCTTTCCGCAGTACATGGATCGGCTCGCGCGCATGCCGCTCGGCGTAAACATCTCGCATCTCTTCCCCGTCGCCCCAGCGGTTGCCTATGTGATGGGCGGCTTCGATGACGCCAAGAAGCGGTTCCCCAATGAGAAGGAGATGAACACCATTATCCGCCATTACCACGAAGCCGTAGATGCGGGAGCCGCCGGCTGGTCCGCGCAACGCCTCGTGCCCGAGAGTCGGGTGTCGGTACAGCGGGATTACGACGGCACGCCGATGATCACGGATATTTTGCCGGATGAGTTCTATCTCCGGATGGCCAAGGCGATGGCCGAGAAAGGCGACGGCTGTATCCAATTCACGCAGTCCGGGGCCAGTGAGAGCACGTTTGGTGTGGAGGATGATTTCCGCTTCTTAGAGACGATGGCGGAGACGAGTGGACGGCCGTTGTTGTACAACGCCATTCTGATCAGTGACAAACACCCAGAATCCCATAAGGCGCAGCTCAACTGGGTTGAAGCGGCCAATGCCCGCGGCGTGCGGGTCTTTGGGCAAGCCGTGACGGCCCGTGCGCCCGTGCGCATGACTCTGGAGGACTGGAACCTGTTTGACAGCATTCCGGCCTGGAAAGATGCGACGCTGGGCACCATCGAAGAGCGCAAAGCCAAGATGTCACGGCCGGAGCTGCGGGCGACTATGCGCGCCGACTACGATGCCGGCGGTATGGAGACGCTCAACATCGTCTTTGGAGAATTCGACAAATTCATTGCCCGCAAAGTGCGCAACCCCGAACTGAAGCTGAAATACGAAGGCATGTCAGTTCAGCAGATCGCCGAGAAGGAAAGTAAACACGTCATTGACGCGATGCTGGATTTGTCGGTGGCCGATGATCTCCGTACCGAATGGGCTGGGCCGGTGGCGAACGCCAACATCGCGGGGTACAAGGATTTGCTGAGTTCACCGTATACCATGCCGGGGGTGTCGGATGGCGGGGCGCATGTGAAGTTCATTACGCCCGCGATCTACCCGACGGAAGTGCTGTCGTGGCTCGTGCGTGAGACCGGGGTCTTGACCTTAGAAGAGGCACATTTCCGGCTCAGCGGCCTGATGGCGTGGGCGGCCGGCTTCAAGGATCGCGGCACGCTGCGCGAAGGGCAGGCGGCGGATATTGTCATTTACGATAGCAACACGGTGCAAGCCCTGCCGAGCGAAATCCTGTACGACCTGCCGGCCAATGAGTGGCGGCGCGTGCAGAAGGCCGAAGGGTACAGACACATCCTGGTCAACGGCGTCGAGACTTACCAGGACGGGAAATGCACAGGCGCGACCCCGGGCGCGCTGTTGCGCAACGGCGCGGCTCGCTAGGTGACCGACGGGGAGGGAGGTCGTTCACTTCCCTCCCCCATCCATCTGTACCTCCACGCGACTTTGTTGCACAATTCGAAATGTCACAAATAGTTTACTCCTGTAAGGGTAGTGTTTCAATTTGGTAGCTGTTCCTTTTATGCGGTACAGCCGAATCCCACATAGTTCATATATAATCCAATAGTAAGGTCGTGCGTGAGACACGAGCGGGAAAAACTCGGTAATGTCTCCAATCTGTTGATTAAAGAGAAGACGGTGAGCATACTGCCTGAAGGAGGACCAGCCGACGGCAGAGACAGCCGTCCAGTGTCCGCACTGTCAAAGTAAAGTCGTAGTGAAGTATGGCAAGACGAGTACAGGCAAAGAACGATTTCGCTGCCAACAGCGTGACCGGTGTGGCCGGACGTTTCTGTGGTGGAGCTATACCTATCCTGGCTGTTTGCCCACGGTGAAGCAGCAGATGGTCGAGATGACTCTCAATGGGAGTGAGAGACGAGATATTACGCGGGTCCTGCGCGTCGGTCCCAATACGGTGATCAGGGAATTAAAAAAAAGCGTCCATCAGCTGAGCACCTCACCGACTTCGAGGTGCCTCTCTACGAGGAGAAGTCGTAGTCTCTACCGACAGACTCCATTGATATCAGGGGCCGTTCCCGGCGCGTATTCAACGACAGTCGTCTTGATCTGCGGCGGAGTGGCTGAAGAGAAGTAGAAACAGCCGGTGAGCAAGGGCGACGCGAATAAGACTGCAATAAGGTTTGGGAGCGTGAAAAGTCTTTTCATGCTGTTCAGCTTGTCACATTCCTAGCGCTATGGAAGGCGCCGGCAAATGGGTCGACAACCACTCGCGTACGGTGCGCGCGGACACCGAGAGAATCCTTGCCAGCAGCTTCTTCTTTTCGTCACGCTCGCGCTCGGGCGTGCAATACGCTGTCCTTTTATTTCATCTACTACGATCAGATACCCTGACAAGAGCTGCCTCTCCCCTCCTTGAGGCGGCTCTTTTTCCTGTTTCACTTTCCATATCCACCGTTCCACACGAGACAACCTCCAGTAGGACTTCACGTACGGGTCGGACACCTTAACTTCTTCCCAGACTTAGCAGCGCACTCTTTCGGTATTTCCTCACTTCTTGTTTACATTTACACGGGGGGAGTCCGTTTGCTCACCTCCTCTTCATCGAAAGAGGGAAACGGCGGTTTCATGCTCTCCCGCGTGGCTTTCGTGAATATGCCGTAGACGTGCCCGCATTCGGAGCAGTGGGCAATGTGAAACCAAGCGTCTCTTATATACGACCGTGCTTCGCTTTCGGAAGAGATAATGTATCGGCGGCCGCGCACATCACACGACGGACATTTCGGTTCTGCTTTCATCTCTTATCTCCTTACTTCAGAGGTCCCTGTCTCGTTCGTTTATACCGTCTTGCCTCTCGCTTCCATCCGAAGAAGAGCTGCTCTGCGCCCGCCGGCGGTGCACTTCTCACTGGAGAGGTGAGGTGGACCGCGAAGAGCCTAGGATCTCCTAGGGAGATAGCGGGCCGTATTCGATCGGACGAATGGCAATTACTGACCCATCCGATGCATAGATCTTCTCGGGAAACAGGGAGCGCTCTATATGCACTCGTTGGGTAGTGTTCCAATTTGGTATCTGGTCTTTTTTATATCGCACGGCCGAATTCAACCCGGTTCATATATAAACCGATAATCAAGTCGGGCATCACACACGAGCGGGAAAAACTCAGCGTCTTGCGGCTCAAGCGTTGCAGGCGCGTCCGCAACGTGAGGTGCTCCCGTTCAATCTTCTGCATCAACAATTTCCCTACCGTGTGCTGACTAGGCGGGAGATGACACCAATAGACACCTGCCTTGTCCGTGTAATACCGGATGTCAAAAGGGGCGAGCAAAGTGCGGAGTTTTAGGAACATCGCACCCTTCCGGATGCCAACGACATACGCAAGCACTCTCTCTGTGTGACGATCGACCGCATGCCAGAGCCACCGCGGGGTCGCTTTGGTGCCGACAAAACTCCACATTTCATAGAGCTCGGCGGCGCGGGTGGCGCGTGACCGAGGACGGGGGTTCAACACGGGATGGGCGTGTTGCAGCGTGACGGCTTTTTTTTTACGGCGATTACGGTCGTGGGGCTAATGCGCAATACACGGGCGGTGTCGCGGATCCCGCTACCATTTATAGCCATATCGACCACTTGGCGGTGGATTTCAGGTACTCGGCCTCGATCCTGGTACTGCAGGAGAAAGATTCGCCGCGCGCACCGGTCGTTGTCACATCGATAGCGTTGAGCCCCATTTGTTTGCTTGCCCGCCTTAATGACCTCTGTGCTGCGACAGTACAGACACTCGACGGGAACGTAGACCATCCTTGCCCTCCTCACACTATGATCGTGCGCGGCCATTGTACAGTGAAACTACTGATTTGGAACATTACCAACAACTGCTTCTCGGGAGACGCAGCCGTCTCCAGGAAGATCCCTCTGTCCGGGTCTCTGTCGCTGTGTGAGTGTGACCGTGTCACCGGTGAGGGGTGCACTCACTCTGTGCCCGAGGTCCGATAAGGGAGGTGTCTGGGAAGTTTTGGAAACACGGAAATTGGCCACCGCTTCGCGTCTCGTTTCCATCCCTCAGTGGCGGACACCCCCGCAGTGTGAATAACCAAGAGTGAAGCTCTTGTCTTCGTGGGGTACAATATATTTCACATACGCGGCCTTCGCAGGACTTGAGCACATAGTAAGTGAATACTGGTAGCCCCTTCAGTTTCGTGGGCTGTATGAACCTTCCGAGAGTATTAGCGGGAGCGCGCCATCCGGACGTGCCCATCGGAGACGTGGCAGGCGCGGTGAACGACACAGACACGTCACTGCGGACGGTCAGCACTCTCCGTGAAGATCAGACGACCCGCCGCGTCTTGCGCCTTGACGCGCTCCTCGACCTCCGGTGAGAGTGTGAGTTTTCTCTCGTCGGGGAATCTATCGCGATAGAGGTGGGGGCGCAGGAATCCTTCCTCCGGCCTGCGGACTGTCGCTTGGGTCTTCAACGGAATCGGGAACCATACCCGTCGCATGAAATCAGGGGTAAAGTAGACCTCGAGATCCTTCCCGGTCCACTGTTGATGCCGATGGCCATCATGAACGGAAAACGCGAGGAAGTCGAGCTCCGCGTTCCACCACACGCTAATCAAGTTGTGATACCCTCGCTCTTGCAAGTCTGAGTTGTACAGCGCGGCAATCCGCTCTTCGAGATAAATCAGTTCTCCCTTGGGTCCGTACTGTTCCGTGCGGAGCGGATAGAAATAGTGTTGGTCTACCCAATACAGAATACGCGGGGCGTAATAGTCGTGGAGCCAGTCCGCCTTCGCTTTTGCTTCCAATACGTAGCACGGTACCCCGCCCGTTGACGTATAAAAGAGATATTCTTCTCCCATCAGCTTGAGTGACTTCACGGGGACGTCTTTCATCTGGCCCTCACCTGACATCAGCGTGATTGTCTGTCGGGTCGTAGGGAACCGCACTGTTTCAGTCAGCACATCCGTCCCGATAATTCGCCAGGTAAACTCCCAGGCATCCCGACCGAGGAAATCATCAAACGTGATCGGTTGGTCAGGAAAGCGATCCTGCCGCCGTGGCTGCGGGAAACGACGCACGCGCCGCAGAACGGGCGAGTACCCGAACATGTCGGTTTTGGTGGTCACCTGCTGGTCAGTACGGTGCTGCACCATAAGCAACTGGTTGCCGAGATTCTCAGGTGGCGCGGTATCTTGCGAGAGCCAGCGGGTAAAGACTGCTCCTGGCTTGGTTTGCAGATAGCCTTCGAGTCCTTCGGGCTGTACATGCATGGCGAGCACGATGATCTTGCCGCCAAAGAGATAGCCCGTGGGCATGATGGTGCCGTAGTCCTCGATCTGTACATGGTTCCACCGCGCCATGTGGGGAAACTCCATCGACCGGATTCCCATCTCTTCTGCCGTGTACGGAGCCGTAAAGGGATAGGGTTCAGCGGGGAAGTACGGCAGCGCTGCCGAGCGCGGGGTGTCGGTACGGGGGTCGATATTCTTCCGCTCGTCTTCAGATAACTCGTTGAGATATCTCCAGGTGCGCTGTTCGGCACGGAGTCCGCCGGGCCCCAGCAAAATCACAGTAAACAACACGAAACGCAACCAAGAGCAGATTACTTTCATATGACTTCCTACAGTACTGAACATTGGCACCTGCTGAGATCCGGTCCTACCAGGTTTTCAGCTCTGATCTTTTTGAGTTCGTCATCTATGGGCAAGCCAGCTTCTGTGGCACCTACCCCAAGGATAAATAGAGTTTTTTGTCTCAGCATGGATTGCTAGTTATAGCAGGTCAGCAAGACACCGCACCCCGGGAAGGGCTGTCGTGCAATTTCTGAGGTTGCGAAGTTGCTTGGGGCTCAGGCACTGGTTCGGCGTTGTATCATACTTTCAGTGCTCAACATCGCTACATGTCTCGGGAAAATGACTGGTCCCTCATGGTGAAGGCTGACCCAGTAGCACTTGTTTCACGAAACCCCAGACACCTTCGTAAACGTAATGCATCGGGAACATGGATAGCGCCAAAGAGTGATATCTCTTTGAGGAGTCGTGCGGGCGACCAGGCAGTACGAAGCGAGCTGCACGTGAGGAGTGTTCTATGCGAACGCAACAGTAATGAATAGCAGAGAAGGGAAAACCTCAGGAGATCCATGACAGACCGTGAAGCAACCCGTCGGTCGCTATCGAACGCAACGGGGCAGCGGCCCGCGCTGGTGCCCATTCCACTCTCCGGCTCGCTCACTTACCGCCATGGATAACAGGAAGTGTCTCGCTGCCTTGCCTCTGGGTTCAGCGTGCTTATACTCATCTGTAGCCATAGTGGCCTAGGCAGCAGGGGGGCATTGACAACTTGTTTGGCACCACGCAGGTGTGACACAGTTGCGACATGAGCAGCGTAATCTTGGCCATTCGCTATAAAAATCACCGGTTCCCTAAAGAAATTATCAGCCACGCCGTGTGGCTCTACTTTCGCTTCTGCCTCAGCTTTCGTGATGTCGAAGAGCTGTTGTTGGAACGTGGGGTTATCGTAACGTATGAGGCCATTCGTAAGTGGTGCCGGAAGTTTGGCCAACAGTACGCCAATCAGCTCCGTCGCCGCCGTGCGCGGCCGGGAGACAAGTGGCACATGGATGAGGTGTTTCTAACGATCAAGGGGAAGCATCACTATTTGTGGCGGGCCGTCGACCAAGACGGGAACGTTCTCGATATCTTGGTACAACGCCGCCGCGACAAGAGGGCCGCGAAAAAGTTCTTCCGCAAACTTCTGAAAGGGTTAACCTACACCCCGCGTGTCATCGTCACGGATAAACTGAAGAGCTACGAGGCCGCCAAGCGAGAATTCCTCCAGAGTGTAGAACATCGGCAACACCGCTATCTCAATAATCGTGCGGAGAACTCGCATCAGCCCACCCGCCAGCGAGAGCGGGGGATGCAGCGATTTAAGTCCCCCGGCCACGCTCAGCAATTCCTCGCCGCCTACGGCCCCATTGCCCAACACTTCCGTCCGCGCCGGCATCGCCTCTCCGCGCCCGCCTATCGTCAGGCGATGCAGAGCAGATTCCAGAGCTGGCAAGAGATCACGGGGCTCGCCTTAGCTGCTTAAAGAAAACAACCAGTGAGATATTCTGATATGCTCGTGGCGATTGCATCCGTGCGATTAAGTTGACAATGCCCTGCAGGAGATCTGTCCCGACATCCCGGTCGGTGTAGTGAAGGCGCAGGAAGACGAGCATACCGCCCCCATTGTTGTTGCTTCTGTGCAAACCCTCGGGCGAGCGAAGCGGCTTGACCGGATGACGTGGGATTTTACGACCGTGATCGTGGATGAAGCCCATCATGCAGTCGCAGCAATGTATCGCCGGATTCTGGAACGGGCGGGCTCGTTCACGAAAGGTGGCCCGCTGACGTTGGGCGTGACCGCGACGCCGATGCGTGGAGATCGCGTGGGTCCTGAGCATGTCTTCCAAAAGATTGTGTATCGGAAGACCCTGCTCGAAATGATCATGGCGGGCTACTTGGCGGATCTGCGTGCTATCCAGATTCAGCTGCACGCCGACTTCCGGCAGTTACGGACACGCGCGGGAGATTTTGCCGATGCGGAAGTGGCAAACACATTGTTACAGGCGGACGCACCTGCACACATTCTTGCAGCGTACCAAGACCATGCCCCTGGCCGCAAGGCATTGCTCTTTACCCCCACGGTTCATCTGGCCGCGCTGATGGCAGACCTGTTCAATGGTGCTGGCATTCCCACGGAAAGCGTGAACGCTGAGACGCCCCTTGAAGACCGGCGTGCGCTCTTGCAGCGTTTTCGCATGGGAGAGACTCGGGTCATCACCAACTGTGGCGTCCTCACCGAAGGCTACGATGAACCGTCGGTGGACTGTGTGATTGTGGCCCGTCCGACCCAAAGCACGCCACTGTTCACCCAAATGGTCGGCCGTGGGACACGGCTCTATCCCGGCAAAGCGGATTGTGTCGTGATCGACGTGGTTGGAGCAACGACTCACCATCATTTAGCAAGCGTCGCCTCGCTGACCGGCTTGCCCTTGCACGCACTCCAGACCCGCACAGTCAGAGAAGTGCACGAGGAACTGGAACAGATCGAAGAACGCAAACCAGTGAGCGTGCAACGGACAGCGCGCACGGTAGACCTGTTTCGTCAGCGGCCGTTGCACTGGCTCAAGGTGGAAGAGGTTTTCTCATTATCCCTGGGCGACCAAGGCTGGATTGTGCTCTCGCCTGACGGGACAGAGACGACGCGGTGGGCAGCAACCCTTATGTCCCCAAACGGAGCAATGACAGAGTTGGCCGCGGGCTACTCGCTTCCGTATATCCAAGGCATTGCCGAAGATCATGCCCGCAAAGTAGGAGCTGGAGGGCTCACGAATCCGAGGGCATACTGGCGGCAAAATCCCGCCAGTGACAAACAGCTCAATGTCTTACACTATCTGCGCATTCCGCATGCGGTACCGCTCACGATGGGCGAGGCATCGGACTTGATTACGCAGGCGAAGATGCGAGAAGCGGTGAGGCGCGCCGCAGCACGGAGGCTTGCGCAGAGCGGGCAGCTCCAGCAGAGCCAGCGCTAATACACGGGACATGCGCGAGACGATGTGAACCCCACACGTCAGTCACGCCCAACAGTATGCGCGCTCGCACGACGATCATGCACGTATCCAAACCGTGCGGATTGCCTTCTGTAGCGCATCTCCACTGTGGAGCGCCCGCACCGCGCCGTGCGCAGGATCGCTCACCTGTGGGGTACTCGCCGTTCACAATGTCGCTAAAGACCTGCGGAGTGCCGAGCACGAACGTGGGGATGCAGCGTATGCCCACTCCCGCACGTGCAGAAATACACTGTGAGTATTCTGTTGCCACCTCGTTCTGGTAGGGGCAGTGGATTTTTTTGTGCCTGTCGTCCCCACCACAGTGCGGATCGACACGAAACAGAGTGCATTGGGACCAACATGTGAGGTAGGCATTCAGTGTCGCCGTCCCCGTCGGAGCCGTGCCATGTACGCGGTCTCTTCCTGGCTGAACCGTTCGTCATCCACGGAGAGCTGGTCGGGTGCCGCGAGCACATCGGCCCATGACCGCCCATCGCCGAGTGGCGCATCGAGGGAGATCTCGTGGCGTTGCGTCGCCAAAGCCGCCGCAATGTCGCGTGGCAACAGGCCCGTGGCCGCCGCCAGTTCGTCCGGCGAGATGGCGCGCGTCAAGAGCTGTTCCAGTTGCAGGGTTTTCCGCGTCAGCTGCCGTGCGATCCGCTGCTGGGCGCGGGGCGGCAGCACGATACGCCGCGTGCGCAGCGACCGGGTCACCGCGTGTCGCAGCCAATACATCGCGTAGGTCCGAAAACTGGCTCCGGCGCGCACGTCGAAGCGCTCGGCCGCCGCCAGTAACCCCAAGGCGCCGTCTTGGATCAGGTCGTTCACATCCTCTGTGGGAATGCCAACGGCACGATATTCCTGGGCCATGAAGTGGACCATGTACAGATGGCTCTCCACCAAGCGATGGCAGCTCACGCGAATTTGGTCTTCTGCGGTGGCAATGGCGCGCTGCGTGGCGCGGTACAGCTCCGGGGGTATCTCGGGTGTGCCTGCCACGACAGCGTCGTGGAACACGCGACTCTGGGTACGGAGAAAGGGTCGGGTGAAGGGCACGTCCGCGAACAGGTGCTGTGCCTGCGCACAGAGGATCTGAGCACGCGGCAAAGACGGCGACAGCTGCCATTCGGCGAGTAACGGTGGGACACGCGAGAGTTTCTGCGTGACGGTCGTGACCCGTGCGACGGTCGCAGGGGACACGATGGTCGCAACTTTCCCGCGCTTGGCGTAATCAAGCACGGCCCGCAGGGTCGTGGGTAGCCCGGTGAGCTGATGATGCAGGCGGGCAAAGCCGTGGTTGAGGGCACAGCCTGCCGCCAATTCAGCATCGCCAGCCGATGCCCCTGTGCGGTTAGTGCCAGTGGTGTGGACCCACGACGGCACGGTCAGGGTCGAGCCGTTGTGTCCTGCGTCCCCGTTCGGTGAGTGTGGCGGTGCTGCTGCCATACACAATCTCCTTGGGTGTGGGTCCACAGAGACGGGACACGCGTCAGGAAGGAGGAGGGAGACGCCGTCCGCAGGGGCTCTGCGGAAGCCCGACGAAATGTAGAGAAACTCTTCCATCCGACAGCATAGCAGCAACCATCATCATAGCCATGCCTAGATAATAAGACATTGTATTTCTGATAAATATGTCGCTTCTCTCTTGTCAAAAACCGAAACGCCCAGGTCTGAGGCTGCTGACGCAGCTTTATTGCGCAATCGTCAAAGGCGCAGGCGTATTTTCCGCTCGACGCACAGTATGAGAAGAGAGCCGGGTGTACCGCACCCTTGGTGCGTAGCGCGTCCTGGACAGTGTGCAGGGCCACGAACACGGTCCGATCTCGCCCGTGTACGGGCGTGAGAGCTGAGCACGAGGGAGCAGAGGGCGGAGGGAGTCGGCGGCCACAGGCGAGCAGCGACGCAGGTACTGCCCACCATGTCCGCTGTCCAGTCAGGGATGGCCGTCCGGCGTGATCCGCTACTCCCGCGTGAGGATGGCGCGCAACGCCTCGGTGAGTGCTGTATACGATTCGCCCGACAACGCAGATGCTTCAATGCCTAAGCCGTGCAACACTGCTTCGGCGGCCTGCCGCTCGATGGTGAGCAGATGCACGGCGGCGTGCAGCAGCTCTAGCGCCAGCAGCTTGCGCGGATGGTGGGCGGGCAGAAAGGTCGCCGTTTTGCTGACGACATCGCGGTCTCGGCCCCCGAGGACCGCCTCCACCGGATACCCCTTGTCGCGGATGGCCAGCAGCAGGCCGAGCGGAATCAGCGTATCCCCGGCTTCATAGGCGCTCATTTGCGGCTGGCTATACCCGCCAAACTGCGCGCCGAACTGCGATTGGGAGAGCCGCAGTCCCGTGCGAAAGGCCTTGAGCCGCGCCGGCAGCTCCGTGCGATCGAGCACCCGCTCGTGCAGGAGATCTTCGAGCCATTTGCGTTCGGTGATGTCTTGCGCCGTGCCGACCACCTGGCACGGGGTGCCGTCCGCGGCCCGCAGCGCCACCGTCTCGCGCAAGCGCAGGGAGCGCCACTCGCCGGTCGCATGTTTCACGCGGAGTTCCGTTGTGATCACCTCACCATCCGCGGCGGTGGCGAGCCGCGCGTCCCGGTCTTTCACCTTGTCGACATCGGCCCCATGGACGCGGTCGTGGAGCAGCGCGTCGGTCCGCTGGAGGACCTGCTCCGGCTGATAGCCGAGGATCGTGAAGAGCTGCCGATTGACGTACACGAACGCACGCTGGCCGAGATCGTAGGTATAGACAATGTCCGGCATGGTCTCGGCCATGCGGTCGCGGAGACGTCGACTTTCGAGAATGTCGGCCTCCCGCTGTTTCTGCTCGGTGATATCTCGCGCCGCGCCATAGAGGCGCAGAGACTGCCCCCCTGGATGTTGGACGGCCTGCGCGGTGGACTGGATCCAACGTTCCGCGCCGCGCTTGGTCCGGATGCGAAACTCGTACGTCGCCGGCCGCGCCGGCGGGAGGCGCTGCACCAACGCCGTGATCCGGGGAATATCCTCGGGATGCATATAGACGGCTAAGGGATTGGCCGCCGCCAGCACCTCGGCCACGGCGTAGCCTGTGATGGTGGTAAAACTCTCCGTGAGCCACTCCAGAACGAACACGCCCTGCGCCACCCGAAAGGAAAACGCGTAATCGGAGATGGAGTGACTGACCAGGCGATAGCGCTCTTCACTCTGACGCAGGGCGGCCTCGTCCCGCTTGCGGGCGGTAATGTCCCGCGCCAGGCTCAACACCTGGGTAATCGTCTCTCCCTCGTGCAGCGGCAAGGCGTTGATTTCATAGGTGGCAATCGTCCCGTCGGCGCTGCGGGCTTGGACCTCAAACCCTTCCACTGCCTGGCCCTGCTGGAGCTGGGCCAAGGCCTCGTGCACTGCTTCTGGATGCTCACCGGCAAAGAAATCTAGCACATGATGCTGCTGCAGTTGCGCGAGCGTGAGACCGGTGCACTGCAAGAGCGCAGGATTAGCATCCAGAAGATGGCCGGTGAGGTCCGTCAAGTACATGAGGTCGGGCGAGACGGCGAAGATGGTCCGATATTTCGCTTCGCTGTCGCGCAAGCGTTGTTCCGCGGCCCGACGGTCGGTGATGTCGCGATAGATGCCTTGAAAGCCCAGTACGGTGCCGGTCGCATCCCGGAGCAGACGGTCGCGCGCTTCGACCAGGACGACCCTGCCGTCTTTGCGCACGAGTTCGGCCTCGAACGTTGACGGGAGCGGTTCCTTCGCTAGGGCTTTGCGCGTCCGCTCTGCTGCGTGTGCGGCGGTCGCTGGCGTCACGACCAGACGATAATGCTGATGGAGGAGTTCTGCACGGGGATAGCCCAGGAGCTGCCCGGCCGCGCGGTTGACCATGGCAATCGTGCCGTCAGGATGGAAAAGCGCCAGGGCGTCCGTGGCATTCTCGAAGAACTCGCGATACCGCGCGGCGTCCGCGACCAGCGTTCCTGTGCCCTTGGGCCTCCGAGGGTGCTGGCGGCGCGTCGTTGGTGGTCGCTTGCGCGACTGTGCCATCGCTCGATTCCTCTCCTGTCCGCATTGAGGGGTGCCGCGGTCACGGCGCATCGCGCCATCGTGTGCGTGCATCAACGCTGATCGATCGCCAGGGGCCCTCACGAGGCATGTGCACCGGTGGTGAACACCGCACAAGGGGAGGGGGCACATTGTCATGATGGAGGAGCGGCTCAATCATGGCGTCTATGACCAGGGAGCGCCCACTCGCCGGACGTTGTTTATAGGGAGTGGAGTTCTGTACAGGATCACGCATCGGAATGATCACCGCCCGCGCTGGCATGCAAGGATGTCTGATATTTACTCTCCGCTGTGCTGTAGCGTAGACGGTACCCCGGTCGCAAGGGGAGCGGCGGGCACGAGGTCGGTCGAGGACATTGCCGTGGGCACTGCGTATCCTCTCGGCAGTAACGCGTGGCGATACAAAGGCTCGTACTCCACAACATATCGACTATACTCAAAAACTAATATTCTCGCACTTCTTTGTCCTTCTTTCTTCTGTTTCTCTTGTTTCTCTGTTGTGTGTTCTATGTTCTAGATGTAGGAAGGTTTTCGGGGGACTCTTACTTTTATGAATATAGTCAAAATTGTGTCTTATGCAACAACCATCAAGAACTAGGACGTCCATCACTAACTCCTGTTCGTTCACCACATGGGAGACCCGGACATGACTACTGATCGCGTTCATGACACGGTATCGGTTCGTTCCGATGGAGCGCAGGTGGTGCTCCATCGGGACTCGGCGCGCCTTGCAGCGTACGGCGCACCACGGCACGCAAGTGCGCGTTACGCAATGGGAGCGTGACGCCACGGAGGTGCGCCCGGACGGCAGGGATCAGGCGCACCAAATCTGCAACCAGTTCTTCGAGTCGCTGGCGGGCGGTGTCGCCAATGCCAAGGACTTCTGACAAACTTCCCGCTGGCACGTGTAACCGCGCTTCCGCCTGCTGCAAGAAGAGGACTTGACGCACGGGGTGAGAAAGCTGCTCTGCCAGCGCCAGCACTTCACGACCGGCTTGTTCTAACGAATAGTGCGTCGCGAGCTGCTGCAGCACGTATGTATCCAATGGCACTGCCTGCGCGATCAGTGCGGCGAGTGCCGCGATACCATGCGTGCGCACGTACGAGTCGGGATCGTGCGTCGCGGGCAAGGTGACCGCTCGTCCAGGCACACCACTCTCCTCGACGGGGAGAAAGGCGCGGGTCATCGCCGTCTGGCCTGCAGGATCACCATCAAAGACCAACACAACATGTTTGACCAGAGACCGTAACTTCGTGAGTTGCGCAGCGGAGAGCGTCGCTGACAAGGGGGATACGGTTGTCGTGAGCCCCGCTTGATGCAGCGTCAGGACATCAAGATAGCCTTCAACGATCACGGCTTCGCCACCGTGTTGTATGGCCTCCCGTGCCTGCGCGAGGCCATACACGAGCTGGCCTTTGTGAAAGCAGGGAGAATCCGGCGAATTGAGGTATTTCGGGCCACGGTCCGTCAACGCGCGTGCGCCAAAGCCACGGACCTGTCCACGCGCATCGGTAATCGGAAACATTAGACGGCCACGAAACCCACTCACCCAGCCCCCTCCTGTCCGTATTGCAAGTCCCAGCGCCGCCGCGTGGTCGAGTGACACGCCCTGTGCGACCAGCGCACGAAGCAACGCGGTTGGATGATCGGGATGATAGCCCAGTCGAAACTGTTTGGCCGTCTGTTCTGTAATCCCTCGTGTCTGCAAATAGCGTCGCCCTGGTGCTCCCGTGGCCTGCCAGAGCCACTGCGTGAACACACGGGTCGCACACTCCGCGGCATGGGCAAGAGGCGTCGTCGCATCCGCCTGCGCATGCGTCGGCGGTGGTAATCCCAAGAGCCGCGTGACCTCGTGCAGCGCCTCGGGAAAGGCAAGTCCGGTCTTCTGCATCACAAACCCCACGCTGTCACCGGCGGCGCCGCAGCCAAAGCAATGGAACACACCTTTGTCCGGACTGACCGACGACGAGGGGTGGGTATCGTCATGAAACGGACAGTGACCGACATAGTGCTTCCCTTGCGCCTTCAATGGCACGAAGTGGCCGATGAGTTCGACGGTCCGTGCCTGAATGGTGTCGCGCAGCTGGGTATCGTGCATCGCTGTTCCCCTTCGCCATTGGCAATGCGCGTGAACGCATGAGACGCCAGAATGTGCTCTCTTCCTGACTGATCGCCGCTCGCCACGACCAGTATATCACTTATAGTGACGTACTCAACGCTATCGTCGACCGTGGTTGGCTCTGTACTCTATAGCGCACGGCGACCGGGTCACCAAGACGCAACGGGAGAAAACGGTCTCGGGAGTGAGGCCATTTTTCCCAGCATCGCGATCCCCGTGTCTGGCCACGCTCCCCCCGCTCTCCATGAACGAAGCGCATGTCAGTCGTTGCCAAAGAGGCTGAGTTGGCCGGGAGTGCCCGCCAGCGTTCGTGCCACGGTCAGTCGTTTGCGTTGTGCGAGGGTCTGCTGCTTCTGTGCACGTAGGGCCTCCAGTTGCTGCACCGCGCGCGCATGGTTTTCATTGAGACGTGACGAGTGTGACACCTGGGCGCCATTGCGTTCGATCGCGGGTTCATTCGTCGGCAACACCACGTCGAGAGGAGGCTCAGTTATACGTGCGGTGGTCTCCGGTGTCGTGGGTTCGCTTGCGGCAGCACGCACGGCACGCAGCGTCGCAAAGGTTTCCTCAAGCCCAGGAATCGCGTGCCCATGCAGCAAGCTCCGCGTCAACTCGCGCGTAATGTCTCCATCATCATCAAACGCAGACAAGCCATCTTCGACAAATTCCCCTTCCGCCATGAGCGCCGAGCGAAGTTTGCGCGCCATGAGTGCGAGTCCTTTTTCTTGAACCGTCCCAGTGTAGCAGAAGAAGTGGACTTCGACGGGCTGCGTCTGTGAGGGGCGATAACTGCGGCGTGACGCTTGACGCACGGTGAACGTGGAAAAGTCAAACTGCACGAAGGCAATGGTGGGGAACTGCGTCAAGGTCAAGCCGGTCTGCACTAACCGGGGGTGACAAATGATCGCATCTGCGCCGTGGGCCAGGAGCCGCTGCAATTGCTGCTTCCGTGTGCGTGCTTCGCCAGTGGCACGCAAAGCAGCCAGGTGAATCCCGTCTTGCGCGGCTTGGGCAATCAAGCGTGGCAAGATATCCCGCTGGTCCGTGTGGACGGCAAACACCAGGACTTTGCGACCACGTGCACGCTCGCGCTTGAGCAGTTCTAGTAAGGCGGCTTCCTTCGGATAGCGGACGGCAGGATCATGTGGGGTCGTGCGCGTCACGACTGCACGCTGTCTGGTCCCGCTCTGGTCGGAGATCGTCGCCGTGATCGTCTCCGCGATCCACGGCTGATCGGGATAGGCCAAGAGCACTTGTAAGAACTGCGCCAGGGTTGTGCCGCGATGTTCTCGCGTCCACGTGCGGATCTCTGCTTCTAACCGTGCATAAGCGTCTGCAACCTGTGTAGGTAACGCCACCGGATGCACGAATTCTGCATACGGCGGCAGGGCATGGGCGATATCGCTCAAGCGCAGAAAGACAAAACGGTTGAGCAATACGGGAACAATGGCGGGCGAGAGCCCAGGCCGTTCGTAGACCTTGCCGCGCTCGCCTTTGCGAATCGAGCCACTGCCATCTTCGTCGCGGTCGGCGCGGACGCCGGGCGTGTCGTCGTGGTAGGTGACCTGCTCAAGCATGCCGTAATCCCGCACGAAGGCCAGCGTGTCGGTGTGCTGATACTGCGCACGGATCTCCGGCGCCAGGCGATACAACAAGGGAAAGAAGTCCGAGGCTTTGCCGGAGGACAGCGTACCGGTGAGCGCCAACGTCCGAGGGCAGGCACGCATGAGTTTATGAAACGCCAACGCCTGGGCGCTGCTCTGGGCTTTGAACTCATGCGCTTCATCGGCCACCAGCAAATCAAACACCCCAGGACACTTGCGACGGATGTACACAGCCAAGGGAAACAGGCGCCGACTCGTGGCAATGGGCTGCCAGAGTGCACCGTGGCACTGGGGACACTGGCGTTGGGCTTTCTGGAGATCAATGAAAGCCAATGCCGCACCCTGCTCATCGAGCAGTTCCTGGCCACACGAGGGACAGCGCAGTTGGACGACCCGCTGTCCGTCGACGCGCCACGGACGCTGCCACACGGCGGGTGCCCAGCCATAACGCAGTTTGGCGCGACTGTGGGACAGGATGAAGAGTTGCAGTGGCGCCGTCGTGCGCCGACTCGCTGCCATCGCCGTCTCCACATCACCGATATGCTCCATGATGTAGCAGGGACAGTCCTCCAGCGAGCGTTCGGCTTCCTCCCGCCATTCTTCCACCAGGTGCGGCGGACAGACGACTACGACCCGCCGACACCCCAGGGCACGAGACAAAGCCAAGGTGGTGAAGGTCTTGCCAAAGCCCGGCTCACCAGCGAGTCCCAACGTCCGTTCGTGCCGAAACGCGGCGACTAAGGCCGCGACCGTGTCGTGCTGCGCCGTAAACAGCGCACGTTTGAGGCCAGGAATGACGAGCGCGTCACGGGACGCCGCAGTCGGTGTGTGCACTGGGGCAAAGTGCGTGACAATCTGTGAGGTGAGGGTAGGGGCATACGCCGTTAAGAACTCTGCGAGTCGCTGTGGGGGTGCATCCATCGTGTCTGTTCTCCTTCGCACGATTAGGTGAGCGTGGTGATGACGCCACGCGCGTCGATGATTTTGATGGTGATCTGCAGCTGTTCCCGCATCACCGTTTTGTCTTCATCCGATCGTGCGGCATCTACCTGAAACTGTTTACGGATCGATCCTTTGAGCACTTGCGGGCCTGCTGGACCATCGACGACCGCATTATTCAACAGCCCGGCAGCCGTGAGCGTGGCCACATGCGCCTTGCGCGGTGGTAAGAGTGGGTGACACGTGCGTAGCGTGTGGTCGGCACAGTAGTACTGGGCTTCTGGTGTCTGCCACAGCGGCGAGTGCTGACGCAGGAAACGTTGGGCTTCGACGGGATCAATGTCCAACGATGTCAGCTCCCATGGGGTTGTGAGACGCGGGAGCGTGTAGCGGCGCAGTGGACGGTCGGAGAGCACGGGCGCATGGGATACGTCCCGCGAGAGTATCCCGGCTGCAGTTGGACTTCGTTCCCCACACGCTTTCCGCACGCCGAGGACGATGCCTTGCTTGAACGGCGCATACTCAGGATCAGGAAACCGGAGCACGGTCAGGTCGGTACACCACGTCGTGAGCAAGGTGCAAATGCGTGGATGCACTAAGCGACTGAGGGGAACGAGGTAGACCAGAATCCCCGTCGGTGCGAGATACGGCAGCGTCTGCTTAAGAAACTGTTCTTCTTCGCGACGCCCACCGGCATCATCATCGTACGGGGGATTGAGAAACAGCAAAGAAAACGCGTGATGGGTGCAGCGCAGCTTGAAGACATCGGCATGCAGCGCACGAGACAGCACGTCCTGTGCAATCAGCGCGCGCTCGCGGTTGAGTTCTACGCCGACCGTCACAAGCGGCGTGGGGAACGCGCGACTTACGAGGTCCAGCGCACGCCCCATCCCACAACAGGGATCGAGCACACGTACTTCACCCTTGCCAGTGCCAGGAACCAACCACGAGTGTAGCAACGTGGCGACGCGATCCGGCGTGGGGTAGTACCCGCCGATCGCTTTCGCAATTCCGCGCAATTTTCACCTCCTGTGAGTATCTGACCGACACGATGATGTGGACCATACTGCGGCAGGACCGGTCACGGGATGATTCACCAGACCGATTGCACGACAGCGAGGCAGAGGTCGGTTACCGCACGGACTCAGTCGTGGAAATACTCAGTCGCCTTGTCTCCAATGCGGTCTGCAATGCCGCTTCCAACGCGGCCTCATCCACGCTCCCACGCCAGGCACGACAACCGATCGACGCCAGCGCCTGTACGGAACCGCTGTGTACTGCCCATTGCCACAGCCACGGTGCCCAGGATGGATGCAGCGGCGTGGTCAGCAATCTGTCACACACGCGATGGAAGCGGGGAACCGGATCGTCCTCGTGGCGCACGAGGATGAGGAAACGTTGCGCGCTGAGACTCTGGGGAGTTGGCAGCACCGTCACATGCGTCACCTCGCCAGTCCGTCGTGTGCGACAGATACACGTCTCTGGTGACACGAGGTGGGCAGTGACGTTCCGCGTGATCGTGAGCGTCGCGATTTCTCCCATGCGCAACCGGACGCGGACGGCTTCAACTGCCGTCTTATGGCCAAAGAGTGAGGCGGCGTAGATCTCGGCTCCCCACTCGGTCGCTTCGTACGCAGCAAAATCAATGTACGCACTAAACCCGCCTGCACTGAGCGTAGGAAACCGTGTCGTGGTCATCATGCGTCCTCTCTGTGCGGTCTCCGTGGTCTGTCCCGGAGAGACGTGAACGTCAGCGATCTTCTCCTCAGCGGTCTCGCTGTCACAACAGTCGCATCGGCATGACCACGTACTGATAGCGTGGATCGCTCTCGACGCGGAGCAAGGCTGGAGCCGCCTCATTGGCGAGTTCCATCACAATCTGTGGTTCCGGTTCGACAGCGGTGCAAAAGTCCAGCAGATACCGCCCGTTGAATCCGATACTCAGCGCGTCTCCCTGGTAGTCAATCGCCACCTCTTCCTGTGCCTCGCCGAGGTCTGGCGTGCGCACCGAGAGGACCAAGGTGTTCGCGCGAATATCACATGTCACGCCACGGGCGCGCTCCGTCGTGAACACCATCATGCGACGGAGCGCTGCCATCAGCTCTGCACGAGGGATGAGGAGGCGAGAGGCAGGCGTACGCGGAATAACTCGTTCGTACTCAGGGAACTCCCCCTCAACCAAGCGGAGCGAGAGTGTCGTCGATCCGACCATCAGGACCACGACGGTCGCGCCGCACGTCAGCGTCACGACGTCGTCGGTGACGTCGTCGAGCAGTCGCCGTGCTTCGGTGACACCTTTATAGGGCAAGAGCATCGAGCGCGCATTCGCCGTAAGCCCGGGAGCGGGACGTTCGATGACCGCGAGTCGATGGCCATCGGAGGCCGCACATCGCACTTGTTCGTTCTGTGCACAAGACAAGAGCACACTGTGGAGCTGGCCACGCGTGCTATCAGCGCAGACCGCAAAACTGCTGCGATCAAGCAGTTCTTTGAGGTGTGTGGCGGGCAGTGTGATGGTCTGCACGCTGTCTCCCGCAGGGGCGAGGTGGGGAAACTCGGTCGGATCACAACTGGGCAGCCGAAAGCGCCGCGTGTCTTGGATAATGGTGAGGCCATTGGTGATGCTGCTCTCCAGCGTCAGGACGCCGGGCGGCAAGGTCCGGACCAGATCATACAACCGCCGCGCATCGGCGGTGCACGCACCCATCATCTGTACCATCGCCGGGCAGTGACGACTGAGCCCGATCTCCAAGTCGGTGGCACGCAACGTGAGGGTATCGAGGGCGCGAGCTTCCAGCAACACGTGACTGAGAATCGGCAGTGCGGGATGTGACTCAGCAATTGCTTGCATCAAGCCAAGGGTCGGGAGCAGATGCTCCCGCTCGATCTGGCAGCGGAAGCCAGCGGCGGAAGTGTTGGGTCTATCGGCGGCGTTCGTCGCTATCGTAAACAAGACGGGAGGGTTGTCCGATGTGCTCGGTTGCATAGGCATTCTCCTTGTAGTTGCGATGTTGACTGGGTTGCGCTGACTCCCTGCAATGGAAGGTGACGGCGTTATCGATGTGCGCAGTCACCATGAGGACGTTCTCTTGTGGTGCCTTCCGCACGTCGCAGGCAGGCAGCGTACGGGCTCAGCGGCGCAATGGACTGAACGCTGGCTGTGGTCGTGTAGGTTTTGCAGACGCACCGATTGAGGGCTCACGCACCTGCCGTTCCCAGGTCTCGGGCAACTGCACCGCGCGGCACTGCGCGCAGCGCAGCGTCTCGCCCTGAGCGATGATGTGGAAGGTGAGCGTGTCACCTCGGCTGTCGGCGAGTACCAAGCGATCGCCGTGCCGTGCGGCATGCAGTGTCAGCCGCGATCCATCAGGCCAACGCAGCAGGGCCGTCTCGCCATCGACGCGCAGGTCTACACGAGCACGCACGAGGCCAAAGAGCACCGAGACATACCCCAAGTAGTGGCCATCGACGTCAGGCGCGCAACCACTGAGGAGCAATACGAGGGCAACGGACATACGACGGCTATACGAGAGCATAACAACTCCTTGTGAGATTCTCGCGATATGCTTGGCACCCGTCAGTGCCTACGGATCTGCTCGGATACGAGTGTGGTACCGAATCTTCGATGACCACTGGCGTCCGGCGTACTCCTCACGTCGACCAGTAGCCGTCATCTACGAACGACACATAGCGCTCGTCACCAAACACCAAATGATCGAGCACACGGATGCCGAGCAGGTCACCGACATCGCGGAGTCGTTTCGTAATGTGTTGATCTTCCTGTGAGGGCGTGGGATCACCGGAGGGATGGTTGTGCAGAAGTATTATAGCCGCAGCGGATGCCCGAATGCCATGCGCACAGACGCTGGCAATCACTCCCTGTTCGCTCCGGTCGACCACGTCGTTGTACAGCACAAGGAATTTATAGACCTCCCGTGGATGAACTAAGCTTGAGGTCAACGAGCCAATCGAGACGGTGTGAAACCCGAGCATCGTATTCTTCGCATCAAGCAGCAGCACGACGAAATGTTCACGATCAAGTCGGGAAAAATGTTCCTTGAAACTCTCATAGATATCCTGACTACTCCGCAT
>Ga0070741_10007592_pt1 | contig 22327 bp, 23 predicted proteins | sample Coa_R1_4_FD_66440 | JGI IMG/M metagenome (GOLD analysis project Ga0070741, IMG submission 66440) | Surface soil microbial communities from Centralia Pennsylvania, which are recovering from an underground coalmine fire - Coalmine... | ecosystem: Environmental > Terrestrial > Soil > Unclassified ... | reverse complement strand
CTCGCCGACAGGACCGCGGTCGTAATCGCCCACAGGCTCTCGACCATCGAAAAGGCCGACCGAATCCTGGTCCTCAGCAACGGCGTGCTGCGCGAGAGCGGCAGCCATCGGGAGCTGCTGGCGCGGCGCGGCCTCTACTACAGGCTGTTCGAGCTGCAATATGCGGTTGCGGACGAGGCGGCCCGTGAAGCGGTCGATTGAGCCCGTCGCCCGCCGCCGCGCCTCCCTCCCGGCCCGAATCGCCGGCCTCTTCCTGATCGTTGCGGCCGCGACGGCCGCCCCGGGATGCGGCATCGGGTACATCGCCCGCGGCGCCTACGAAGAGGCTCGCCTGCTCTGGAACCGGCGCCCGATCGACCGGGAGCTGGCCGATGACTCCCTTACCCCGCAGGATCGTGAAAAGCTCGAAACCGTACTTCGCGTGCGGCGCTTCGCCGCCGACAAGCTGGGGCTCAACGCGGGAGGCGCCTACCTCACCGTCACCGACGTGGATCAGGACGCGATCGTTCATGTGGTGATGGCGGCGCCCCAGGATTCGCTGACTCCGTACACATGGTGGTTCCCGATCGTGGGATCGGTGCCCTACCGCGGCTACTTCAGCGAGGCGGATGCCGATGCGGAAGCGCGAGAAATGCAGGCCCGTGGCTATGACACGATGGTGAGGTCGGCGGTTGCGTTCTCGAGCCTCGGCTTCTTCGACGATCCGCTGCTGTCAAACCTGCTCAAACTGGATCGAGTGGAACTGGCGGGCGTGATAATCCACGAGCTGTTCCATCGAACCTACTTCCTGCCGAGCGACGCAATCTTCGACGAATCGGCGGCCAACTGGGTCGGCGCGCGGGGAGCGCTCGCCTTCTTTGCGGAGACCGAAGGAGCGGATTGCGCGGATACGGCCGAAGCGCGCGCGGTTCTCGAGAGTAATCTCAAGTTCTCGCGATTTCTTCTAGGCGAGCAGGCTCTTTTGCTTCGCATCTACATGAGCGGGGAGCCGCGGGAAGAGATTCTCAAGCGCCGCGCGGCGGCATTCGTGCAAATCAGGACCGATTACGCGCGCCTGGCGCCCGGCCTGAGCGGCCTTGAAAGATTCGACCTCGACAAGGAGCCGCTCAACAACGCGGTCCTCCTCAACTACCTGATTTATTTCCACGACCTCGACGATTTCGAAGCGCTCTACCGCGCTGACGGGGGCGACCTGAAACGCACGATCGCCAGGACGATCGAGTTGGCCAGGGCCAACCCGGGCGATCCGTTCCATGCCATATGGGAGGCCGCGCGCAAGACGCAGCCGCAGAATCAGGCGGCGGGGGGATTGTCGGCCAGCGCCGAGAATATCGCCGCGGACAGACGGCCCTCGTATCCGCCGAAGAAATGATCGCTTCCCTCGATGATCTCGACGCGCGCCTGATCGCCGAGTCGCGCTGCAAACGCCTCCAATCCGTCCCCGGGCGAGTAGTCGTCGCGATCGCCCGAGATGAGAAGGACGGGTTTGCGGGCGCCCGAAGCGCCCTCCGGACGCATCATCGCCACTGGCAGGGCGATCGCGATCAGACGATCGACGGCGGGATTGGCAAGGCCGGCCCTGAGCGCGATTGACGCGCCGAACGAGTATCCGCAGAGCAGAATCCGCGCGGCCGATGCCCGCTCGGCAAGGAACGCGACCGCAGCCGCGGCATCGTCAACCTCGCCTTCGCCGCCGTCATACTCGCCGTCGCTTGAGCCGACGCCGCGGAAATTGAAGCGAAGCGTCGCGTACCCCCGCTTCCATAGCCCTTCGAGCGCCGCCTCGACGACGTTGTTGTACATCGATCCGCCGTACATCGGATGCGGATGGCATACGACGGCGGCGCCGGCTGGGGTGCCGGCGGGAATTGCGATGAGGCCTTCGAGGCGAAGATCGCCGCAGGAAAAAATGACCTGCTTCTCGGTCATCGTGGATGACCCGGGGACGCGACAACGCCGCGCCGGCGGACCTTCCGGCGCGGCATCCGGCGAATCCGGCTCCAGCCTGAGACTATTCCTCTTCGGGATCGCGCCTGATTAGGGTCACGATCGCGAGGAATTCCCGCGGCGACATCACGTACCCGAGCATGCTCAACTGCCTAAGCGCCTGCAGTTCGCGCTTGGTGACCTGGTAGCGGTTGAGCAGGGCGCGGTCGCTGAGGAGCGCGCGCCACGCCTCCTTTGGAGACTTCGGCCGCGCCGGTCTCGCCGCCGGCATCATCGACCTGGCCTCCGGATGAGCGAGGACGAAAAGCCGTTGCTTGTCGAGATGGAGAGTATCGGCGATACGGCCGATGAGAGCGAGGGAAGGCTTTCGCTGGCCAGTTTCGAGGTAGGCAACGTGGCTGGCCTTGACGCCGATACGCGCCGCCAGTTCACGCTGCGTCAGCCGATGAGCCTGACGCTGCTCCTTCAACACCTGACCGAATCTGTTCTTTGTGTTCACAGGTCGTACTCGTCGAATAGCGCTCTTCGCAGTTTTGTATAGTGGACCACGCCCGCGAGATACTGGAGCCGGTTCTCAGGCCGGTCCCCCCTTCTGAGATCCAATCCGTAGCGGCTGGAAATCGATTCAACCCCTCTGATCAAATGACTGGTCTTTTCACTTCGACCCTCCACGTTTCCGGTCTCGGTCAACTGCTTGCGTGCGATGCTTTGCGGGAAGATGCCAACGCTGACCAGGACGTCCGCCGCCAGTTCTTCGGGGCAATCGATGTGTTCGCGGTAGCCGGTGAGACTCAGGAAGTGAAGGGTTTCCTGTTCACGTCCGAAAGCCTGTGAGACAAGATGATGCCCCATCTCATGTGCGAAAGCCGAAGAGACGGCAACCCTATGATGAGCGGTGTTAACGCAGATGAGCGGACGTTTCATGCCCGCGCCCTTCCCCACGTAAAATCCCATCAACGCGAACCCGTCGGAGGACGTCAGGTCGGCGAGATGAAACTGCACTCCGGTCGCGGACCATCTACGCAGGAATTCGTCCGGTGATCCGGTCTGGACGGGCTGCTTATTCAGGTTTGGCCACACTCTGCGCCGCGCCTCTGAGATCAGCTCCCGCAGTTCCGATCGGCTGAACGATCGGCGTAAAACGCGTCCATAGTCGCAACGCGCCAGTTCCTCGATTTCGTTTCCAACAATTGCACCGCTAACCGACAATCTTGCGGTCGATTTGCGCAACTCCCTGAGAATCTCGCCGATGAGGGCCTGAAGATTCTCGGGCCCGTCAGCTTTTCCCATCCAAGGCCCCCGATTCCGGGACCTCGCGCCATACGTGGCACCCTCTTTTTGTCAGGCCGCGACAGTGCGGGTCCTCCGCCCCTGGGCGAAAGTGGACTCGGATCACAGGTCGTATTCGTCGAGCAGCGCCTGCCGCAGCTTCGTGTAATGGACCAGCCCTGCGAGATATTGCAGCCGATTCGCAGGGGAGATCTTTGAATCGAATTTCAACCCATACCGATTCGAACAGTAGGTCAAAACGTCGTTGAAGCGATCCTCCAGCCGGAGGGGTTCCTTCTTTCTTGCCTGCGAGGCCTTTCTCATCTCTTTCAGGGAGGCAAGAGCCAGCGGTTGCGGATACATCCCAAGGCTTACGAGCAGATCGGCCGCCAGTTCCGCGGGATCGTCCAGATGCTCGCCGATGCCGGTATAGAGGAGGAAGCTCGGACGGTTCTGGGAGCCGAAAATTTCGCTGGTCAGATGATGACCCATTTCATGGGCGAATGCGGCGCCGATTGCCGCCTGATGGTGAGCGGTGTTCACACAGATGAGAGGCCGCTTTAGCCCGGAATTCTTGTTGACGTAAAAACCCAGCAGGGCAAGCCCGGCCGCCGAGGAGAACCTGGCAAGCCTGAACTCCACCCCGGTGGAGGACCATCGGCGGGTGAACTCCTTGGGCGACACCAAAGTGACTGCGCGCTGGTTGAGCTGCGGCCAGACCGAGCGTCGAGCCTCGGAGATCAGCTCTTTAACTTCGCCACGGGCCAGCGAGTTCCGCAGAGCAGGACCATAGTCTCGAATGATGAGATCCTTGATTTCCTCTGCAGCTTTGGAAAAGTCGCCTTGACGACGCGCCTTTTGGGGGGCGGTAGCGACAATTTCGCCTATCAGTCCGTCGAGACTATTGTCATGCCTGCTGTCAGTCATAGCTCCAACCATGCTCAGCATAGCAGATGTGAGTTTATTCAAGCCATGCCCAAATCGCAACAAGTGCCGTATAAGTAAGACCGCAGTTTTAAGGCGATGCCAACTTCTTGACAGCTAGCCTCACTCGGGGTGAGCGATAGACTCTAGGGGGCCGATCTCTTGCGATGCGCACGAAAATAGCAGCAAACGGACGGACTTCCATAAAGCCGCTCCCTCGCTCTCCGCCTGCGTTCTCCGCTTCCACCGTCCACCACAGTCCGAACTTTCACCCATGGAGAACAGGGGAATGGAACTACGTCTGCTTACAAGCAAACACGAACGAACGATATTCGCCGAGCGTGTCGCGATGGTTCGCGACCAGAGCGGAGTCGGTTACCGCGAGGTCAGCGACGGCGAAATCGACAACAAGGAGCGTCTGGCGGCGGCCGACCTGCTGGGCCTTTTCGACGCGCCCGGCGCGCCGGCGGAGCGAATGATCGCGGGAATCGCGGTTCATGACCTCGAAGTCTTCCCCCAGAGTTGCCGCGAACCCGACCTTTCGCATTTTTCTCCGCGCCACGTGTTCGAGTGCAGCGACCATTGGTCGTTGGCGGCCGGCGCCGGGGTTCGAGTCTGGTACGGTGCCGCCCTTCACATGGCCAGGATGAGACCGCTGGCGATCCTCGCATATCTCGCCGTCGGCCCGGCCGACCATACCGGTTTCTACGCATCGATGGGATTCAAACCCACGGGCCTCCCCGTCCCGCATCCCTATATGAAGACGGCCGAGGGGGAAAACCTGATGGTCCAGGCGATGGTGATCGAGGGAGAAAGGCTCAGCCGCTGGCAGGCGATGATCGACGGGATTTCAGCCGAGGCGTCGGGAAGCCGGATCCACCTGGAAGCGACCGGAAAGCTGAGACCGCTGCTTCGGCGGACGGAAGGACGCGGCAGCAGGCGATACCGCGACAACGCGGCTGTTTCAGGAGGATCGGTCGTCGAAGCCGTCGCTCCGTAGCGAAGCGGGAGCAGCACAGGAAAAACGCCTTCGAGGCGTCATATGATTCGCCGGCGCCAATGCCGGCAACGGGAAGTTTACGATGAATTCGGAGAATCCTATTTCGCGCGGCGGCTCGGATCTGCCGCAAAAGAACCTTTACGGAAACATTTCGAAGCGGCTGGCGAAGGATATCCGCGAACTGTCGGTGCTCGCGCCGGGGCGCGGAATCTTTCATATCGCGATTGAATGGCTGATGATCGTGGCTGCCATCCACCTTTGCCGCAGCCACTGGAGCCCGCTTCTCTATGTTGCAACGGTGGTGTGGATTGGCGCGCGGCAGCACGCGCTGCTGATCCTGATGCACGACGGCGCGCACTATCGCCTTTGCAGGAATCGCACCCTGAACGATTGGCTTTCGGAGATATTCCTGGCGTGGCCCGCGCTAATATCCGCCCGCTCCTATCGCATCAACCACTTCGCTCATCACCGGTACCTCAACACCGACCGCGACCCGGACTGGGTGAGGAAGCAGGGCGATCCGGCGTGGGAATTCCCCAAGCAGCCGCGCACACTGTTTCTGGTCCTGATAAAGGACCTGACCGGGCTCGGCACGATCGCGCTGTTCAGGTTGATGGCGAAATTCGGCGCGCCCGAGGATGAGTCAGGCCGCCCGTTTCGCGTGGCTCGACAGGTCTACTATTTGGCGCTGGCGGGCCTCTTCCTGTGGTTCGGTCTTACGAAGGTGGTGCTGCTGTATTGGTTCGTGCCCCTGCTCACCTGGCTTGCCCTGATTCTTCGGGTGCGGAGCATCGCGGAGCACTTCGGGATCGAAACACCTTCGGCTTTCGGAAAGACGCGGACGACGCTCCCGTCGGCGTTGGAGCGCGTGCTCGTGGCTCCCAAGAACGTCAACTATCACCTCGAGCATCACCTGTATCCGAGCGTTCCGTTCTATCGTCTGCCGAAGTTGTACGCGTTGCTTAAAACTCTCCCCGAATACCGGGAGGCTCATATCACCCGCACCTATCTAGGGGTCCTTCAGGAATGCGTCAGCAACGCCGGAAGCGCGCCAAAGGTGGGCGTGATGTTTGATCGGCCGGCGGTTGGGGGAGGAATTACCGCTTGAGCGACAGAGACCGCCGCATGGTGGGGATTGGCGCGTGTCGCCGCCTTTCCGCCACCATCGGCGCGGAGGCCGGTATGGGTTAGCAAAAAGCTGGGCTTGAGAACTGCAGGAACGCATTCCGCTCCCGTCCGTGGGGACGGCAAGAAGTTTCCCATTGCAGTTCGAAGCGCAACACGACTATAAAATTTCTGTATAGACGGGGGTCGCCACGTTTGTTTCGGGCGGGGGAGGATCGCCATGAAAACCAGGGCTTTGGGCCTGGCACTCGCTCTATGCCTCGGCTGCGCGGTGGACGCAGGCGCGGTCTCGCTGACTCTCCAAGGTCAGGGCGCGACGCTCGAGGACTCAAACTCCAACGTCCTCTATGCCAGCGACAGCGACGGCGAGCCCGTGCTGATCACGGCGGTCGGCCTGCCTTCGCCTGACGGCGGTGCCTTCTCTGAGCTCGGCGTTCCGTCGATGATGCCCGATGGGAGGGTGCTGTTCGGCGCTGAAACGACCGCCAAGGACAAGAAGCTCAACTGGGGAATCTACATCGGCGACCCCAACGTCTCGCCGCTGTATCGCGTCGCCCGCGCATTCGATCCTCCGGTGCTGACCGCGACCAAGGATTGCGCGCCGCTTCTGAACGGCGATCCCTACCCCGTCGCCGATGCGAAGGGGAACATCGCGTTCATGTCCCATCTGCCGGAAAAGCGCGATGCGCTCATCTACTATTCGGAGGGCAAGCTCACCTGCCTTGCCCGATCGGGCGGCACCACCAACGAAGGACACGAAATGGCCGTCCTCAGCTTCGGGAGCCCGCAGATGGGGGACCAGGGACAGGTCGTATTCAACGCGTGGCTCAAGTACCCTCCGGAAAAAAACGACAAGGACGCGCCGCAGGGTCATCGCCAGGCCCTGCTGATCGCTTCGCGTCAGAACGGAATTACCGAGCTTGCGGTCGAAGGCGAGTATGGGCCGAACCATGCCAAGTATGCCCGGCCGTTCGGCCTGCCCGCCGCGCTGGCGTCTCCGGTCGGCACGCTGATCGCCTTTACCGCGAAAACGCAATCCGGCTCGGCGCTGTTTCTCTACAGCAACGGAGAGATGTCCCGCATTCTGCCGACGGGCACCAACACGCCGCTCGGCCCTGTTTCGTACCTTTCTCCCGGAAGACCGGGGCTGATGGCCGACGGGACGACGGCGGTGCTGGCGGGATGCGCGCGGCTGCCGGTGATCTTCCGGATGGCGCATCAGAAGCTCGATGTCAGGCTGCAACGCGGGCAGCTCACTCCCTTCGGCACGGAGCTCGAATCGCTCGGCGATCCGGTTCTGACCGCGAGCGGCTCGATGTTCATCGGGGCCACCGATACGGACGGTTCCGAACAGCTCTACGTGCTCAACCTTGACGATTCATTTTTCGAAGTCGGCGAGCCCGGGATGATCTACAAGATCGCCGCCGGCGGGCGTCATCACTCGATCTTCACCGGGACCCTGACCGTGAACGAACGGGGTGACTTCGCCTACCTGGGCGGCAAGTGATCGCGCCTTAAGGGGGGACTGACGCGGCAGGGGGGCAGGGATGGCGGAAGCCGCCGATTTTGTGCGGGCCGTTCTGAAGGCTTCCATCGCGCCGACGACGCGCCGTTTCGATTTTTCGAGCATCGCGGCTTCGCTTTTCTACGCGCAAGGAAGATGCAATCCTTTAGCGGATGGCCGGTATCAGCAAATTCATCAGGATGTCGCCCGAGTTGTACGAATACGTGGTTGCCCGCGGCCACAACCACGATTCCGTTCGGCGCGAGCTTTCAGAGGAAACCGCGAAGCTCGGGCCGATCAGTATGATGGAGATAGCGCCGGAGCAGGGCACCTTCATGGGGATCCTGGCGGCGTCAATCGGGGCGAAGTCCGCCGTCGAGGTCGGCACCTTCACCGGCTACAGCGCGCTGTGCGTGGCGCGCGCACTGCCCGCCGACGGCAAGTTGCTGTGCTGCGACGTGAACGAGGAATGGACCTCGATAGCGCGGCGCTATTGGGAAAAGGCCGGCGTTGCTCACAAGATCACTCTCAGGCTCGGCCCGGCCCTCGAAACCCTGCGCGCGCTACCCATGTCGAATTGCTTCGATATCGGCTTTATAGACGCCGACAAGGCGAACTATCGCGCCTACTACGAGGAAATCCTGAAACGGCTGCGCCAGAACGGACTGATCCTGCTGGACAACGTCCTATGGAACGGCGCGGTCATCAAGCCCGACGACAAAAGCGAAGACACCCGGGCCATCCGCGAGCTCAACGATTTCATCGCCCGCGACGACCGCGTCGAGGCGGTGATGCTGCCGATCGCGGACGGCCTAACTATAGTGCGCAAACGCTAAGGTGGTATGGATCGATCTGAAAGTGCTTCCACTCGAACTGATCTGCGACGAGTCGGCATCCACCCCGACTTCTGGTACCCGGTAGCCCGGTCCGAATCATTGAGAAGGGGACGCGCGCTGCCCGTAGCTTTCGCGGGCGAGCCGATCGTGCTGGTGCGGACCGCCAACGGGACGATCTTCGCGCTCGAGGACCGCTGCGCCCATCGCCAGCTCCCGCTCCATCTCGGTGTGATCACCGACGGGCAGCTCAAGTGCAGCTACCACGGATGGTGCTACGACTCGACGGGGCGCCTCGCGCGCATCCCGTATCTGGCCGACGGCGGCAAGATGCCCGAGGCGGCGCGGCGTGTCCGCAGCTATCCGTGCCGTGAGGCCTACGGGCTCATCTTCGTTTTTCCTGGCGCACCCGAGCGGGCCGAGCACTCGCCGCTGCCGTCAGTGCCCGAATGGTCATCGCCCGAGTATCGGACGATGTACTTCGAGCGCACGCTCAAGTGCCATTACACCTTCATGCACGAGAACCTGATGGACATGAACCATCAGTTTCTCCATCGCAGCCTCATGGGCAGCATCCAGCCGGTGATGCTGAGTTATCGCAGCGGCGAGAACTGGACCGAGGCGCAGTACAAGTTCGAAGGCGGCAAACAGCACGTGGGCGCGGACTTCCTGGTGATGGGCGGGAAGGATGCGAAGTCGGCGGTTGACCGCGATTACGAACTGATGACCATCCGGACCAACTATCCCCATCAGGAACTCTCCGTCTTCCGCGCGCATTCCGATGTCCCAGCCATCCGGCTGTGGGCATCGTACGTGCCGCTTGACGCGGAGCAGCGCACCAACAAGAGCTTCGGGATCCTGATGGTGCGAAAGCCGAAGACGCCGCTGCTGCTCGGCCTCGCATGGCCGGTCATCCGCTACTTCGCCCAGTCCGTGTTCGAACAGGATCGGATGGCGGTGGAAGGGGAACAGCGGGCGTGGGAGGAACAGGGCGCGGACTGGAACGCCGAAGTATCGCCCGTGCTGCTCGAGCTCAGGCAGGTGCTGGCGAGATGCGGCGTTCCGATCGCGGCGCAGGGCGCAAAGACGTCCGCCCGCGCCAACGGGAACGGCGCCCACGCCGCGTCATCGGCCGAGCGCGCCTAACGGCGCCCGTTCAGCGCGAAGCGCTCGCAGAATTTCCGGTACTTGAGAACGTTCTCGTCGTCCGAGGTGTACTGCGGCGTCACGTCGAGCGCGAGGTTTTCCCATACCGGACGATCCTGTTCGAGCCCCATGCTCTCGAACTGGAGGATGACCTGGGCGAGTTCGTCGGGCGGCTCGATCCCCTCGGCCAGCCGCGGCATCGCCACCGACAGCCTGATCGTCGAGGTTCCGTCGAGCATCGGCACCGCGGAAGCGATCACGAAGTGGGGATGATCCCCGCCGCCCACCGCGACCTGGGTGATGGTGAGATTGGGGCTGTAGGCGCGCGCCAGCAACGGGACCTCCACCCACGTCGAGCCGTCGTCATGATGACTGCCGTCGCTCGTCCCCTGCCACATCGACGGTCCCACGCGCAGCGTCGTGGTCGCGGTGAAAACCCCGTCCTCGATCGTCGGCTCGCCAAAGTCGACTTTGAGCACATCGTGAACCGGGATGAAGTGCGCCCAGTCAAAGGCGTTCTCGATAACCATCTCCGGCGGAACCTTGATGGTCTTGGTGAAGCCGGGAAAGATCTTGTGGGTCCGCTCCAGATAGTCGAGCATCTCGGGCAGCTTGCCCATCTCGAAATCGCCGATCAGGGCGAAGACGAGTCCGCTGCGCACAAGCGAGGGATACTCGCGAACGCAGTACAGTCCCTTCCTCTCGCCGCCGAGCGCGACGCGATGGCCGTGGTAAGGGCACGCGATGGCGCCATCCACCAGCTTTCCTCCGAAGCCGAGATCGGCGCCGCGATGCGGGCAGATGGCATCATAAACGTTGATCTTCCCATCCCTTCGGACGATAAGCAGGCGGCGGTCGCCCACCGGCACCGAGCTGACGTCGCTCTGAAGCTCATTCTCATAGGCAATCTGGTACCATCCCCCGTAGCGCATCAACGACCTCCCCGCGATCGGGCAACAAAAGTATCGTAGATTTCGTAGCGCGCGACTGAGGATCGGTCAACGCACAGCCGCAAACGAGCGACGGGATTGGGTTGATCAGCCCGGCGGACGCCCCGCATCGAACACGCGCGTCCCCCTCACCACCTGCGCGCTCACCACGTTACGACATCGCAGCGCGTGCCATGCCGCGCCAGGCCGCTCCTCGGGGTACTCGATGCGCGCGGTCTTGCATATGGCGGCTTGCTCGATGGCAAGGTCGGGTTTCACGATGCAAAGCTGGGCCGCGCCAGGACCCGTCGTCTTGAGGGCATCCGTATGATCGTAGGCGAGGCGGCTCGGCTCGATGGTCTGCAAGAGCGGAAGTTCGACGTGCAGCAGGGGTCCCCTCGAATCGCTTATCGCGGCGCGGGCCCGGGAAACTCCGGCTTCGAACTCGATCGCGCCCGCAACCGAAGGAAAGCCTCGCTCGAAAATTCCGGCCGCCAGCACATCCCGGTTGTCCGTTATCGAAGCCGCGACGAAGACCGCCGGCATCATGTTGAGCCGGCATCCGAGCGCCAGAACCGCCTCCCGAAACGGCCCCACCGGCGATTGCGGATGATCGACCACCGTCAGGCGGCAGTAGGGCGGAGATGTCCTGCAGAACTCCGGAGGAAGCCGGTCGAGCAGAGGATCCTTCAGGACCTCGAAGTACACGTTGATCATCGTGATCCCGTCGCACGTCCACGGCAGCGGAGGATACGAGGGCTTCGGGTCCGGGAGCGTGATCACATAGTCCTGATGGCGGGCTCGTCCTTCGTCCGGCACTTGCGTACTCTCCTGATGCTCTTCAACCCGGCATGAAGTAGCGCCGCGGTGCTTCGCGCGCGAACCGTCTCAGCGCATCCGTGATCTCAAACCATCGCGCCTTCGATTGCGTCCACACATGGGCGCTGGGACGGATGCCCGGATCGTCCTCGATCAGACCGAGGCGGACCCGGACCAGCGGCGTGTCACCTCGTCCCCGCATGCACACCGGCGAGCCGCATCGCGAACAGAACATGCGAACGGCGCCGGGCGATGATTCATAGCTGGAAAGCAGCTCTTCGCCCGAGACGATCCTGAAGGCGTCCGCGCGCACGGAAGCGTTGGCGGCGAAAGCGGAACCGCTCGCCCTCCGGCACATCGAGCAATGGCAACAGACCGCGGGGCCGAGCGGCGCGGCAATCTCGAACCGCACACCCCCGCAAAGGCATCGCCCCGTCAGCATCGTCAGCCAACCGCTCTACGCGGGCATCGGGGGCGCTTCGGGTCCGCTCTTCGATGGGCCTGGAACGGCCGCGCCCTTTTTGTCCTCGGCAAACTCCGGCATCACGTACTTGGCGAACCGCTCGAGGCTGGCGAGCACTTTTTTCTGCGGGATCTGCTGATCGAAATTGATCATGCACACGACGCGCTCGACCCCGACTTCCTCCCAGTAGCGAAGGTTCTCGATAATCTGCTCGGGAGTGCCGACCGGGAAGCCTTCGCGCAGCGAGAAGATCTCGGCCTGGCTGAGCAGCGCGGTGGCATTCGCCTGGGCGGTGTAGGCATGAGAAGGATAGATGCCGCCGAGGCCCACGAGATGGGCCGCGGTGCGGAAGAAATGAAAGGCCGCGGCTCCGCCCACCGCCCGCGCTTCGTTCTCATCCTCTCCGCAGTAAAGCCAGCTTGCCGCATTGACCTGGTTGTTCACGAACTTGCCGACCGGATCGCAATGCTTGATGATTCTCCGGTAGTCGGCGACCAGGCGCTTGTAGTCGGCAGGCGTTCCCAGCGTTACGCCAAGCATCCCGATTCCGCGCTCCGCGGCCTGAACCGCGGTCTCGGGCGACGAGACCGCGACCCACATCGGGGGATGAGGGTCCTGGATAGGCTTGGGAAGGACATTGCGCGGCGGCATCTTGAAGTACTTGCCGTTCCACTCGAACTCCTCCTCGGTCCACATCCTCGGGATGGCCCGGATGACCTCGTCCCACATCTCCTTGGTGTTGTCCGGATCGATGCCGAAGGCGCCCACTTCGGTCCATGTGGCGGAGCGCCCGGTGCCGAATTCGAGCCGGCCGTTGGAGATCAGATCGAGCGCCGCAGCGCGTTCCGCGATCCTGGCCGGATGATTCATCTGGGGGAGGCACACCGCGATGCCCTGACCTATCCTGATCCTCCTGGTGCGTGCCGCAGCCGCCGCAAGAAACACCTCCGGCGCCGAAGAATGGGAATATTCCTCGAGGAAGTGATGCTCGACTTCCCAGACCTGGTCGAAACCGAGTTCGTCGGCGAGTTCGATCTGTTCGAGCGCCTGCGAATAGGCGCGCAGCTCGGACTGCCGGCTCCATGGTTTCTGGACCGAGTGTTCATAGAAGATCCCGAATTTCATACAGGCGCTCCTTTGTGCCGGCTCAGTTGAGCTTGACCAGACCCGGACACCATCCGAGCCCCACCGTTGCGGCGCCGCAATATCCGCCCGCCGAAGGGCCGAGCTCGGTTACGATCGATCGCTTGATGCGAAGCCGTTTCGCGGCGGCCTGCAATAGATCGCGGGCGGCGGCCGGATTCGATGCGTGCGTAACCATCACGGTCGCTTCCGAACCGCCGAGTTCCTGCTCCGCGCGCGCCAGCATCTTCTCGATATTCTCGGCCTGGGTGCGGGCCTTGTCGACGACCGCGACGCGCCCCCATACGCGGATCAAGGGAAGCATCCCGCGCAGCGAGCCGACGTTCATTTCGTAGATCGATATCCTGCCGTCCCGTTCCAGAAATTCGGTCGTGGCGGGAGCCAGGTAGGTGTCGATTTGCGGAGTGGCCTGCTCGATCGCCGCGACAACCTCGGCAAGCGTCGCGCCCCGCGACGCCATCTCCGCGGCCTCGATGCATACGGCGCCGAGCGCGGTAAGCGCGCGACCGGTGTTAAGAACCTCGACGGAAATCTGATGGTCGCGCTTGGCGACGACCGCCGCCGAGTAGGCGGCGGTGTACGTGGAACACGATTCGAACGGATTGATGAGGCAGAGGATGTTCTCGGAGCGCTCGCGGGCCTTGCGATAGGCGGCGAGAAAGTCCGAGGGCATCGCAGCCGCGATCACCGGAATCCGCGGCTCCTTTGGAAGCCTCCGGTAGAACTCCCCGCGCGCGAGCGCATCGTCGCGGAAGAACTCGGTGGAGAACGCCACTTGGATCGGCGCCACTTCGATCCCGGCCCGCTTCACCTCATCCGGCGGAAGGTCAACGCTGGAATCGGTGACAATCGACAGTGTCTGACTCATCGCCCCTACCGCCCGTTCAAGGCTCCCCATGCGCATAACGCGGCCGTTCGCGGGCTGTCAAGGAAGCCTAACGCGCGTTCGCCCGCGCGCCGGGGCGTTTCAAGGCGATGTCCGACGCGATAGACTTGCCGCTCTGAAAGGCTTTTGACGCGTATTCCCCCGATGGACGAGCGCTACGACCCGAGCAAAATCGAACCCTACTGGCAGGAGGAATGGGAGCGCAGCGGGCTGTACCTGACCCGCGAGATTCCCGGCCGCCCCAAGTTCTACGTCCTCGAGATGTTCCCGTATCCTTCCGGCAACGGGCTCTCCGTGGGACATCTGCACAACTACGTCCCCTGCGACGTCATCGGGCGGTACAAGCGGATGGCGGGATACAACGTGCTGCATGCGATGGGGTGGGACGCGTTTGGCCTTCCGGCCGAGAACGAAGCGCTGCTCCGGCAATCCCATCCGAGCGAAACCGTTCCGCGATATGCGGCAAACTTCAAGCGTCAGTTGATAATTTCCGGATGCGCCTACGACTGGACGCGTGAAATCAATTCGTCGTCGCCCGAATACTACCGCTGGACCCAATGGCTGTTCCTGCTGATGCTCAAGCGGGGGCTCGCTTACCGGGCGATGGGCTCGCAATGGTGGTGCGACAAGTGCCGCACCATCCTCGCCAACGAGCAGGTGGTAAACGGATGCTGCTGGCGGCACACCGACACGCCCGTCAGCAGAAAGGACCTCGAGCAATGGTACATCCGCATCACCGCCTATGCCGACCGGCTGCTCGCCGATCTCGATACGATCGACTGGCCCGAGCCGATCAAGCTGATGCAGCGAAACTGGATCGGGCGCAGCGAAGGCGCCGAGCTTGCCTTCCCCGTCACCGGCCATCCGGGCAAGGAAGTCCGGTTCTTCACGACGCGGCCAGATACGGTGTTCGGCGTCTCCTTCATGGTGCTTGCTCCCGAGCATCCGCTGGTCGCGGAGATCACCACGGATGATCGGCGCGATGCGGTCGCGGAGTACGTGAGCCAGGCGCGCAGGCAGAGCGAGATCGAGCGGATGTCCACGGTGAAGGAGAAGACCGGGGTCTTCACGGGCGCCTGCGCGCGAAACGTCTTCACCAACAAGGATATCCCGATCTGGATCGCCGACTACGTCCTGATGGGGTACGGGACGGGAGCGATCATGGCGGCGCCGGGGCAGGACCAGCGCGATTTCGAATTCGCATCGAAATACGGCCTTGAGATTCCGCGCGTCACCGCGCCCGCCGACGGCTCGCCCGTACCGGCCGATCGCGCCTTCACCGAGCATGGAAAGGCGATCAATTCCGGGTTCCTTGACGGGATGCCGACGGCGGAGGCGATCCGCGCCGTATGCCGCTATGCCGAGGAGCACGAAATCGGCAGGCCCACCGTCAGCTATCGGATGCGCGATTGGCTGATCTCGCGCCAACGCTACTGGGGATGCCCGATTCCGATCGTGTATTGCAAAGGTGCGTGCGGCATCGTCCCGGTGCCCGAGGAGCAGCTCCCGGTGCGGCTTCCTCCGATGAAGAACTACCAGCCGTCGGGGACCGGCAGGTCTCCGCTCGCCAACGTTCCCGAGTTCGTCAACACGACCTGCCCGAAATGCGGGGGCCCGGCCGAGCGCGAGACCGATACTCTTGACGGCTTCGCGTGCTCCTCATGGTACTTCCTGCGCTTCGCATCGCCTCACGACGACAAGGCTCCGTTCGATCGCAAGGCGGTGGACCGATGGCTCCCCGTGGATCTCTACGTGGGCGGCGCCGAGCACGCCGTGATGCATCTGCTTTATGCGCGGATGTGGACCAAGGTGATGTACGATGCCGGCCTCATCGGCTTCAGCGAACCGTTCCCGGTTCTGCGAAACCAGGGGATGGTGTGGGCGGCGGACGGCCAGAAGATGTCCAAGAGCAAGGGCAACGTGGTCACGCCCGATGCGATGATCGAGAAATACGGCGCCGATGCCCTCCGTCTGTGGGAACTCTTCATGAGCCCCTTCGACGAGGCGACCAACTGGAACGAGGACGGCGTCGCCGGCACCCAGAAGTACATCACCAGGGTCTGGAGCATGGTTCGCCGCTACGTGCAGGCGGGATGCCCCGAAGGAACCGCCTCCGAGGAAACCCTGCGCCGAACTCACAAAACCATCCGCACCGTCACCGAGCATATCGAGCGGATGCGCTTCAACACCGCGCTGGCCGCCATGATGGACCATCTCAACCATCTGGCAAGACTCAAGCCCGAGGAGATGAATCGCTTCGTGGTCGAGAGCTACGTGGTGATGCTGGCGGCAATGGCGCCGCACGTATGCGAGGAATTCTGGCGCGCCCTCGGACACTCCGATTCCGTGCATCTCCAGTCATGGCCCAGGTTCGAAGAGGCGATGACGCGCGAGGAGACCGTGACCGTGGTCGTGCAGGTGAACGGCAAGGTCCGCGACCGCCTGCAGGTAAGCGCGGGAACCCCCGAGTCGGAAGTTCGCGAACTGGCGCTCGCAAGCGAGGCTGTAAAGCGGCATCTGGGCGGCAAGCCGCCGAAGAAGTTCATCTTCGTGGCCGACAAGATGCTGAGCATCGTGGTCTGATCGTCGCCCATCGGCGCCCTCCGCCTTGAACATCGCGTCCGCTGCGTGCGATGCTCATCGCGGAATCGTTTCGCCGATTCGTCCCCAAAATCCAAGGAGTGATCGCAATGGCCGAGGAAGTCCTCAAGGTAACCCGCCATCCAAACTACGTTGTCCTCACCCTCAACCGCCCGGAAAAACGCAACGCGCTCAACCAACCGCTCATCGAGGCGCTCAATCGCGCCCTTGCCGAATTCGAAAACGATCGCGAGGTGCGGGCCCTGCTGCTGCGCGGCGAAGGGGCGAGCTTCTGCGCCGGAATCGACCTGAAGGAAGTCGATGAAGCCGAGGGCGGGCATAATCCGACCTCGCTCGAATACGTCTTCGGCAGGCTGGAGCGCTTTCCCGTTCCGACCGTCGCGGCGGTTCAGGGAGCGGCCCTGGCCGGCGGACTGGAACTTGCCCTGCATTGCGACCTGCGTATCGCGGGCGAAGGCGCGCGGCTCGGCATGACCTTGGGCCGCGTCGGCCTGATGGTCCCGTACGATTTCACCCGCAAGCTGATCGAGGTGTGCGGCTCCGCCAACACCGCCTGGATTCTCTACACCGCCGATCTGATCGATGCGAAGCGCGGGCGCGAGATGAATATCGTGCATGACGTCGTCGCCGACGCCCGGCTCGGCGAGGTCAGCACCGCGCTGGTGCAGAAGATCGCCGATAATGCTCCCCTGTCGCTCCGAGCGATGAAGGCGACGGTGCGGCGATGCATGAGCGAGTCGTTCGACGCATGGCACGACGACCTGCTCAAGATGGCGCGGGAGGTGCGTCAGAGCGAAGACGCCAAAGAAGGCGTCCGCGCATTTCTGGAAAAACGCAAGCCGGCCTGGAAGGCCCGCTGAGCCTCTCGCCGGCGCAAGGAGTCAAAGGAAGCAGCCGAAGAGAAACAAGCCGCCCGGAAGGGACAAACTCCTCCGCGGCAACCTCGACTCCACGATGTCACCCACCGTGCGGCGATGGGCAGCGGGTCGGCTCTAATGCCTCGGCGAGCGGATCTTCGGGTCGACATCCCAGTCGTCGTTAGGTGCGGCCGAGAGATCCCATGGCAGGTCGCCGGCGAACATCTTCTTTGATGCCGCCTGAGCGAAGGATTTGACAACCCTGCCCGACGCCAGCTCGACTCCATAAACGCGAAACGAACCGTAGCAATCGCAGATGGAATGAGCACGGTTTCGGCGGCGATAAAGGCATGCGAGCGGTCGAGCCATCCGATCGGGTACAGATTCGGATATTCGTGATGCACCTCGCACCTGATCCCGATTTTATCGCGGTAGGCGATAAAATCCTTGGCCGCTTCGCGAGCGGGATCGGTGATGGTGACCCGGCCTCCCCCGAAGTTGATCAGCCTTGTCCGCCAGCAGCAATTCGCGCCGCCGTTGCTGAAAAATACGAATGCGCCCGAGGAGTCGTTGGCCCCTATGACATGCGGCTGGACGTATAGCTCCCGCGCCACGTTGAGCCCGTCGTACAGGTACTGCGTCGTCACCCCGCCCGACATGCGTTCCGCGGCGGCGCGGCGGCGAATGGGGCGATGATGTTGCAAAGACTGCCACGCGGGTTGTACGGAGCCCGTCCAGCGCGGTTCCGTCCACATCATTCGCGTTACGATATTCCTGCTTCCCCGCCACTGTGACTTTCGCAACGTCTTCCGCTCGCTTCACGCGCCGGACGTGTGAAGAACGCGGTCAGCCCTGCGGCGCTGTGGGTAGCCGTGCCTTCTCGGCTTGGCTTTCCCCCGCAAACAGGTAGCCCGAGAGCAACGCGGGCACGAATGCCGACAGACCTGCCATGGGATTCCGGGTTTGCGCAAGTATTCCCAGGCAAATGAAGGCGAACACCAAGTCCGAGACTGCAAGTGCTTTCGCAATTCGCGTCCTCCGAGCGAGCACCGTCGGGGTCGCGGCGATGCCAAGGCTGATGGCTAAAGCGACCATCTCGCCCATCAAAAGCGCCCTAAGTATTCCCCACAGCATGAAGCCGACCGCCAAGGATGCCCAGGCAAGCGGCACGTATCGCCCGATGGCCGCGGCCGCGTCAGGGCTGATGGCGCAGATCACGAGTCCCAACCATCGCCCCAGGAAACTGCCGCCGAGAATTACCCCGATGACCACGGGAAAGTGCCAAGGCCCAGGGTAATTTGGAGCCAATGCCGACGCCAATGCAGTTCCCGCTATCGACGTCCAGAATGCAAACCGATACCGGGCGGGAAGAGAAAGCGGCCACAGCAGCAACCTTATCACTTCCCAACGCGACATTTTAGTTCCTCCGTGATTCCACATGCTTCGTCCCCTGCGCAGTCCGCTTTTCCATCAGGGGGCGGCGCATGGCGGTGACGGACTCTGGAGGCCTGACTGCACCGACTCTGCGTCCTGCATAGCTGTTACCAACTCATGCATTGCAACTCCGGTCGTAGCCGCAGAAAAGGCCACGACGCTTAAAGGAAATGTCGGGGCGAGAATGATGGCAACAGAGGCGTCAGATAGTATTACCAGCGCCCATCCTGCGACCCTTTCGCCTGGCGTGGGTACCCCGCCGGGCGTACCAGCGGCGGTCGTGACAAATCCCGCCGCCGGGGCGTTCGACAGATCAGGACCCCCTCCAGCGGACAGAAATGCTCCCATCAATGCGACGTCTTCCAACGCACCCTGGTCAAAAGCGCCTCCGAACATGACGGCCTGATACGCGTCAACCGCGTCGGCCGTGGCGCCCACGTCGCCTTCCAGGCCGTCGTGATCCCCGCCGCCACCCCCTGACCCGCGCCCTCCGCCGCGACCGCCGTTTCCCTTGGGACCCCAGCCCTTGCCCGTGCGGGAGCATTTCATGCACGCCCAGTCGCTCCCGCCTCCGCCGCTTCCTTTCAGTCCCAGCGGATCGATCACATTCAGGGGGTTGTTGCCCGCGTATGCATACAGGTTTATCCCGCCCGCAATGCCGATGGGATCGGGCGACAGGAAGCGGCCCAGCATCGGGTTGTAGTAGCGGTGGCGCAGGTAGTACAGCCCGGTCGGGTCCTGCTCCCGCCCCGTGAACCGGTGGGAGTTGGAACTCGCCGCTCCCGATGCGGCCGTCGCCCCGAACGGTTCGTAGCCGTACGAGGTCGCAATCGCTCATCCGTTCGCGAGCGTCGGCGAGGTTCCACCGCTGAAACCGGCGGGCGGATCGAATTCGTCGATTCATCTTGCTGGCGGCGCTGCCGACGGCGCAGCGGCGGGGATGGCGCCGGGATGCGTCCGCGCGCTCAGGTACCTGTAGATTCGGTCAAATTCCCAGCCCGCGAGCAGCATAAGGAGGATGACCGCGAGCTCCCATAGCAATCTTTGTCGCGAGCGCCTCTCCCGGAAGAGATCCATAGTGTCTATGAATCTGACTTCGAGGTCCCCGATCCGGATCAGATCTCCGCTCCTGATTCGTGCCTTTCCAACGACGCGTCGCCCGTTCACGAACGTTCCAGTTGTCGCTCCCAGGTCGCGGATGAAATAGCGATCGAAGCGACGCCGAATGATGCGCGCATGACGAGGAGCGATGCCGCCACCGCTTAACGGGATGTCGTTGTCCCCTGCGGAGCCGATCGAGGTGTCGTGCCACGACAGAACGAACTCATGCGCGGTCGCCTCGCCCACGACTTTCAGATGCGGCGGCTTTGAACGCGCCGCCGACCTATCCCGATCATGAATGGGAACTATCAAGTCACGACCGTCCTATCGCAAAGGTCTCGCACCTCTACGATCGTAGATGCCTCGACTGAACGTTCGCGCCCCATAGCGATAGAGCAGCCAAAACCCCATGAACGCGGCAGTGATGTCGAGAGCACTGTCCACGGCAAGATCAAGGCCTGCCTCTTTCGAAGTAACGGTGAAGAGCGCATCAAGCCAGAGAGCCGTCCACAACAGACTCAGAATCCCGCGCAAGTAATCCTCGCCCCGGGGAGTCAGTAGAGCACAACCAAAAACGAAACAGCCTATCACCTCGAGCAATCCGATGCCCCACGCGAACGATTCTTCCACCATCGCTTTAAGCACCAAGAGCCCCGTGACAAGCGCGAGGACCGCACCCGCGGTCGATACATGCGGCGTGCGGCTTCGGACCAGGGTGGGAGAAATATCTTCAAAGAAGAATGCGACAGCCATTACTTCTACCCATGTCAGCATCCCCAGCGTCAAGGCGTCATTAAGATTGATGTGTTTCCATCGTGCCCGAGTAATGAAGACAGCGAGAGCCAACAGCCCGCCCGGAAGGATGAAGAGTTCGTTCCATTTGTCTAACATCATTTGCTTTTAATGCTCGCCTCGGCGAATCGCTCCAAAAACCGAGCAGCAATTCATTTAGGCTGGCCACTCGCACGAGAGCTGCTCATGGTGAGGGGGCAGCCGCTCCCTGAAGGCCAGGTCCGCCGCCAGAATCGGCTGCCGCCACTGCGACGATGACAGCTGCGGCTACGACTACCGGCGCAATGGCGCCAGCCGCGCCCAATGCCGCGAAAGCTTCCAATCCTGCCTCTCCGGCGAAAAAGGCACCGAATCTTGCTCCCGTGCCAGCAAGAAGTGCCACCAACGAGATGGTCCTCAGGTTAAGCACCGTCATGGAGCCACTTGGAACAACGCCCGGGGCCGCGACCGTGACAAATCCCGCGGCCGGGGCGTTCGACAGATCAGGACCCCCTCCAGCGGACAGAAATGCTCCCATCAATGCGACGTCTTCCAACGCGCCCTGGTCAAAAACGCCTCCGAACATGACGGCCTGATACGCGTCAACCGCGTCGGCCGTGGCGCCCACGTCGCCTTCCAGGCCGTCGTCATCCCCGCCACCACCCCCTGACCCGCGCCCTCCGCCGCGACCGCTGTTTCCCTTGGGGCCCCAGCCCTTGCCCGTCCGAGAGCATTTCATGCACGCCCAGTCGCCCCCGCCTCCGCCACCTCCGGAACTGCCGCTCGTGAGCCCCAGCCGGTCAACCCAGTTCATCGGATCATCGAATGTGTACGCATACAGGTTTATCCCGCCCGCAATGCCGATGGGATCGGGCGACAGGAAGCGGCCCAGCATCGGGTTGTAGTAGCGGTTGCGCAGGTAGTACAGCCCGGTCGGGTCCAGCTCCCGCCCCGTGTGGAACTCGCCGCCCCCGATGCGGCCGTCGCCCCGAACGGCTCGTAGCCGTACGAGGTCGCAATCGCGCCCCCCGCGTTCACCAGCCCGATCGTCGACCCCAGCGCATCGCGCAGCATCGCCACCGTCGCCGACGACTGCGTGCGCCCGAACCAGTCGTCCACTCCCAATCCCGACAGCAGGTCCGCGTTCCCCGCCGTCGATACCTCCCGCGCCACGTTGAGCCCGTCATACAGGTACTGCGTCGTCACCCCGCCCGCCGTCCGGCTTACCCGCCTGCCCAGCCCATCGTAGCCAAAGCTGCTCGAACCGGTCCCCACCGCAGCCGACGCCAGTTGGTTGCGCTCGTTCCACGTGTAGCTCGCCGCGTTGGTCGGATCGTAGGTCAGGTTGCCCCGGCTGTCGCTGCTCGCCGTGATCCCGTTCCAGCTTGCCAGTTGGTTGGAGCCGTCGTAGCTCGCCGTCATCGGAGCCGGAATCCTCACCCCCGCAAGACTATGAAACCTTCAACTTGACGAGGCTCTTCGCGGATGCGGGGACCGAGCCGACCGGAACCCTCGTGTCTTCGGCAATTCCGCCGCCCGTTGACCAGCGGTTATCCGTTGCGGCGCGGGGTCTCA
>Ga0070741_10007591_pt1 | contig 22328 bp, 23 predicted proteins | sample Coa_R1_4_FD_66440 | JGI IMG/M metagenome (GOLD analysis project Ga0070741, IMG submission 66440) | Surface soil microbial communities from Centralia Pennsylvania, which are recovering from an underground coalmine fire - Coalmine... | ecosystem: Environmental > Terrestrial > Soil > Unclassified ... | reverse complement strand
TCGTGGGTCCCGGCGGCGAGCGCCTGGTCGACGAAGGACTCGGTGGCATCGCGATCGCCAATGCGCTCGCACGGCTGGAAGACCCGAACTGCGCAACGTTGATCTGCGACAGCGCGATCTGGGACGGCCCGGGCAAATCGGCGCGCCTGCCGGCCAATCCCTATCTCGAGAAATTCGGTGGAACGCTGCATCGCGCCGGCATGCTGCGAGAGCTCGCGCTGCGCAGCGGCATTGCGCCGGACGCGCTGATCGCCACCGTCGAGGCTTACAACGAAGCGGTGAAGAGCGGCGCCTGCGCCAAGCTCTCGCCCCCGCGCAGCACCGATCGCATCAAGGCGTGGCCGATCATTGCACCACCCTTCATCGCGATCCCGATGTGCGTCGGCATCACCTACACGATGGGCGGCATCGTGGTCGACGGCGACGGACGCGTGCAGCGCCCCGACGGCACGAGCATCGCCGGCCTTTACGCCGCCGGCGCGACCACGACCGGGCTCGAAGGCGGCGGCGAGCAAGGCCACGTCGGTTATGTGGGCGGTCTGATCAAGGCGGTGTTCGGCTTGCGGGCCGCGGAGCACGTCGCGCACACGCTGCGCAGGACGCAAGCGACGCACGCCACCGCGACCTGACCTCATCGTGGCACGAGCATTTCGGTGACGATCGTCACGATCTCGACATAGCTCTTGCCCAGCACGAACACGAGACCGCCCGCGAACAGCGCGAGCGGCAGCGCGATCCACGCCAGCGCCGTCCAGGCGAGAAGCAGCACGAGGGCCGCGCCGATCACACCGAGCACCACGCTCGCCGGCGTGCCATAGCGCAGGATGAGATCCAGTATCGGGAAGCGCTCCATGACTCGTCAGCGCCAGCGTTCGCGGCCGCGGGAATCGCAGTAGGCATCGAGGAAGCTGCGAATCGCCGCGCCGGCATGGCGCGCCTGCTCGATCCCCGAGAGATGCGCATCCTCGCTGCGCGGCATCTCGCACTCGATCTCGATTGCGTCGGGCAGCGCGTCGAGGAAGTCGTAGAGCGGCAACGCGCCATCGCCGGGATACCGTCGCCCCGTACGCGCCTCGTGCGCGAGCTGGTCGGGCGGCGGTCGCTGCGCAACGGCGTCGCACAATTGCACGAACACGATGCGCTTCGGATCGACCTTCGCGATGTCGGCCGGCGTGCCGCCCGAGCGCGAGAGGTGAAGCGGATCGATGAGCAGGCCGAAGTTGTCGGCACCCGTGCGCAGCACGAGGTCGTATCCGACCTCGATCGTCTTCGCTTCGCTGAACGGCACGAATTCGAGCGCAAGGGTGATGCCGCGCTGCGCGGCCGCCTCGCAATAGCGCTGCATGAAACGCACCCAGCGCTCGTGATCGGGATCGGTGCAGGTCGCGACCATGATCTTCGTCCCGAGCTCAACCGTTGCATCCATCGCCGGCAGGACGTGCTCGAGCCTGATGTCCGGCGACAGGTGATACACCGATGTGTTCGAAAGCCGCAGTCCATTGTCGTCAAGTCGCCTGCGCAGCTCGCGCATGGTCGCCGGATTGCCGACGATCGGCTCGTAGCCGTCCGACAGCTTGCGGCCGGTGATGCGGATCGACACCGACTTGAAGTTCGATTCGGCAGCCGCGGTGATCACGTCGGCCGTCTTGGTGTTGAGCAGCGTGAGCCAGCCCAGGGTCAGAATCGGCATTGCAGTCCTTGCGAGCGTGTGTTGTCGTTCAGTGATACATCTCGTCGACGGCGACCGGCCGGCGGGTTTCGCTCGACCGCGCGATCGCGAGCGTGGTCGCGAGCGTGCGCGTGCCATCCTCCGCGCTCTGCAGCGGCGGCACCTTGCCGCGCACGACCTGCGCGAAATGCCTCACTTCTTCGGTCCACGGATCGGCCGGCGCGTAATAGAGCTGCTTGCGTATGAACGGGTCGCCGCGCCCGCCGCCGTTCTCGTTGCGCCAGTGCGTCAGGGTGGGGATCGCGAGCGAGCCTTCCGTGCCGCATAGCAGGTACGTGTCCTGATGCTCGTGCGGATAACCGGGCTCCTCTCCGGCCGCGATTTCCCATGCCCAGGGACCCTGCACGGCATCCGAGAGGGTGAGATTGCCGATCGCGCCATTGCTGAACTGGAAGGTCACCGCGGCGGTGTCCTCGACCGCGAACCCGCGCGTCGAGTTGGCGGTGATGGCCATGACGCTATCCACCTCGCCGCATAACGCGCGCAGGCAATCGATGTCGTGGATGCCGTTGATGAGCAGCGGCCCGCCCCCGGGCTCGCGCCGCCAGGGCGCGCTGTAGTAGCCATCGGGCTTGCGCCGCAAGTCGGTGGCGGCGACTGCGACCAGCCGGCCGATGCCGCCCGTGTCGAGGAACGCGCGCGCGGCGCGCATCATCGGATTGTGCCGACGATGATGTCCCACGAGTGCGACGGTGCCCGTGCGCCTGGCGGCCTCGCAAATGCGCAGCGCCGACGCGACGCTATGCGCAACGGGCTTTTCGATCAGCACCGGGATGCGCTGCTCGACACAAGCCACCGCGACCTCCTCGTGCAGCTGGTTGGGCGTGGCGACGATGACGCCTTCGGGCCGAATGCGCTCGAGCATCTCGTGAAAATCGGCGAAGTACGGCACGCCGTGCTCGCGGATGAATGGCTCCGAAGTCGGGGCAGGATCCGCCGCAGCGACGGGATCGAACCGGGAATCGCTGGTGATGATCTCGATGTGACGCCGGCCGATGACGCCGGCGCCCACCACGGCAATGCGAACGGGAGCTTCTTTTGCAGGCATGTGTTGACCTTGCATGTTGTAGCGGGTGCGAATCAGAGGCCGCTTCGGCCTTTCGAGGTCGAGGCCTCGAAGCGCGTCAGGAGCTCGGAGAATGTAAGGCTGCACGCGACGAGCACGAGCACCGCGGCGAACACGCCCGTCGAATTGAACTGGCCGGCATTGGCCTCGACCAGGTAACCGACGCCGCGGTTGGCTGCGATCACCTCGCCCAGCACGGCGGCGGTGAAGGCATAGCGCACCGCGATGCGCATGCCGGTGAACACCCAGCGCAGGCAGCCGGGAATCAGCACCTTGATGCTCACCTCGCGGCGCGTGGCGCCCATCAGCCGCATCGATTGCACGAGGTCGCGGTCGATGTCGTGGATGCCATCCAGCGTGCTGTAGAGAATGAGGAAGAACACCGTGATGCCGACGAGCGCCACCTTCGAGCCGAGATCGATGCCGAGTACGATCACGAACAAGGGCGCGAGCGCGATCTTCGGCAGGCAATACAAGCCGCCGAGAAACGGCATCACCACGCGATAGACGGTCGGCAGGAAGCCTAGGATCAGTCCCACCACGACGCCCGCGATGCAGCCGATCACGTATCCAAGGCCCATCTCGAGCAGGGTCGCGTGCAGATGCAGCCACAGCGAGCCATCGGCGATCCAGCTCCACAGCTTGGCTGCAATCGCGCTCGGGCTGCTCAGCCAGTACTTCGATACGAGCCGGCCGGAGGCTCCTTCCCAGGCGACGAGCAACAGCACGATCAACCCCACGCGCGCCGTGATCAACCCGACGGGCGACAGAAAGAAGCGTGCGATGGCCGAGGGCTGGTCGTCGGGTCGCGCCACCGGCGCGCGCGAAACCGCGATGGGGGTGCTGGCCATGGCTAGACGTCGGTGCCCTTGACCACTTCGTCCTTGAGCTCGTCCCACAGCTCCTCGTGCAGCGCGCTGAAGGTGTCCGTGAAGCGGATCTTGAACACGTCGCGCGGACGCGGCAGCGGGATGTCGCGCACGACCCGGATCCGGCCGGGACGCGCGCTCATGACCACCACGCGATCGGACAGCGCGATCGCTTCGGCGAGATCGTGGGTGACGAACATGACCGTCATCTGCCGCTGCATGGTGAGGCGCTGCAGCTGGTCGTGCATGAGGAGCTTGAGCTGGGCATCGAGGGCGCCGAACGGTTCGTCCATGAGAAGCGTCTCGGGCTCATAGATGAGGGTGCGCGCGAGCGCCACGCGCTTGCGCATGCCGCCCGAGAGCTCGGCCGGGTAGTGCTTTTCGAATCCGCGCAGCCCGACCACGTTGATGATCTCCGACACCCGCTCGCGCAGCTCCTTGCGCGGCACCGCGCGGCAATGCAGCTCGAGCGGCACGCCGATGTTCTGCTCCGTGGTGCGCCATGGGAGCAGCGTGTCCTTCTGGGTCATGTAACCCGCGCGCGCATTCAAGCCCCGCAGTGGCGCATCGTCGTAGAACACGTCGCCGGTCGTGGGCGAGAGCAGGCCCGCGACCATGTTGAGCACCGTCGACTTGCCGCATCCGCTCGGTCCCACCAGCGACACGAACTCGCGGCTTTCCACGTCGAGATCGACCGTTTCGAGCGCGCGCGTCTCGAGGCCGCGCACCGTGAAGCTCTTGCTCACGCCGCCGAGGCGGATCTTCGCCGGCGCAGCCGGTGCGTGCGGCCGAGGCTGCGCCGCTTCCACGATGTTCGCTGTCATTTGCATTCCATCACCTCAAGTCGCTCCTGCGCGCCAGCGCAACAGCCACCGCTCGACCCCGGACATGGCCGCGCTCGACACGATGCCGAGCACCATCAGGACCAGCAACGCGGAATACAGACCGGTCATGTCGAATTGCGCCGCCGACTTCGAAAGCAGCGAGCCCATGCCCTCGCGCGCCGCCAGCAATTCCCCCGTCACGGCGGCCGCGAACGAATACGGCACCGCGATCTTGAAGCCCGACACGATCCAGGGCATCGCGCCAGGTGCGCTCACGTTGCGGAACTCCTCGCTGCGCCGCGCGCCCATGAGGCGCATCGACAGGATCACGTCGCGATCGATCGCCTGCACTCCGGCGAAGGTATTGAAGAACAGCAGGAAGAACGACGAGATCGTCACCAGCACGATCTTGGGCGCGAGGTCGAGCCCGAACCACAGGATGAGCAGCGGCGCGAGAGTCACGATGGGCACGCTGTAGAAGCCCACGATGATCGGCCGCAGCACGACCGAGAGCACCTTCGTGCGCCCGAGGATGAGGCCCATGATCACGCCTGCGGTGCCGCCGACCGCCAGGCCGATGGCGATCTCCAGCAATGTCACGCCGATGTGCAGCCACAGGTCGGTCCTCGCCCACTGCACGATGCGCACGGCGATGTCGGAAGGCTTGCTCGACCAGTTGCCGCCGGTTGCGCGCCCTGCCCACTCCCACAGCGCGATCAGCGCAATGGCGAGCAGGATCTGCAGGATCACGATCCTGATCTCGGTGCGCTGTCCGGTTGCTGCCTGGTTCTGTGCCATGGCTTACTTGCCGAGGATGTCGGCCGCCGCCTTTTGCGCGAAGTCACTCGAGATCACGGCTTCGTACTTCGGCTTGAGCGGGGTCTTGGCGGTGATGTTGAGCCAGTTCGTGGTGTTCTGTAGCTGCTCCTGCGAGATGACGGGCGAGGCCGGAATGCCCTTGCGATAGTCGGTCCAGGCGCGGTTGAACACCGCCTCGTCGATGTCCGGGAACTGCTGGCGCACCAATGCGCGCGCGCCGTCGGGATTGTCGTGCGCGAACTTCATCGCACGCGTCATCGCCCGCACGGCAGCGCGAATGATCTCGGGCTTTTGCTCGAGCGTCTGGCGGCTCGTCACCAGCACGAGATAGGGCACGTTCCTGACTTCCGGCACTTCCCCCGTGAACGGATTGATGACGATCCGGCCCACGTTCTTCACCGCCGCGATCTGCGACTGCGGCGCGCCCCACGCGAACCCGTCGGTCGCGCCCTTCTCGAGCGCGGCCAGCATGTTCGAGCCGCCGCCCATGGGCTGGATGGTGGCGACCTTGTCGGGGTCGAGGCCACGCGCGCGAAAGAGCGTGCGCACGAAGGTGTCGGTGGTGCTGCCGGGAGAGGTGATGCCGAAGCGCAGGCCCTGCATGCGCTTCACTTTCTCGTCGATCGACATCGATTCGCTGATGCCGGTTTTCTTGATGGCGTCATTCGAGAGCACGATCTGGATGTCGAGAATGTCGAACGCGGTCGACACGCCCACGAGATTGGCGCCCTCGGCGTTCGCCTTCACGATCTGGATCATGCCGAGCAGGCTGAACTCGGAGGATCCGCCCATCAGCGCCGCGACCTGGCGCGGTCCGGAGCCGACATCGAGGGTCTGCGCATCGAGACCTTCCTGAGCGAAGAACCCGCCGCGCATGGCGATGTGCTGGGTGATGAACTGAAGTCCGTCGCCACCCATGGTGAGGGTGACCTTGGTGCGTGGCTGCGCCTGTGCGGTCGCTGCCAGCAAGGCAACCACCGTGAGCGCGAGCAGTGCGATGGCTCTAGTCACGACGTGCATGTCTCCTCCAACGGTCCTTGTTGTTCGGTCATTCGACGCTCGCAATGGCTACGGCATGAACGAGCCACCTGTCACGTCGACGATGATCCCGGTGACGAAGCTCGCCTGGTCGGAGCACAGGAATGCGATCACGTTCGCGATGTCGATGGGCTCGGCGAGGCGGCCCACCGCCGTCTCCGCGATGTTGCGCTCGAAATAGTCCTTGCTGCCCGCGGCCACGGCGAGCGTCATCGCCGTCATCACGCGTGATGGGGCGATGCAATTGACCGAGATGCCGTCCAGCCCGACTTCGCCCGCGAGCACGCGCGAGAATCCGATCACGCCTGCTTTCGACGCCGCGTAATTCGAGTTGCCGATGCCGGTGCGCATGCGCGCCGCGCGCGAGGCGATGTTCACGATCCGGCCCCACCTGCCCCGGCGCATCAGCGGGATGGCGCCGCGGCTCGCGAGAAACGTTCCCGTCAGATTGACGTCCAGGGTCTGCTGCCACAACTCGAGCGACATGTCCTCGACGCGTGGTCGGTTGCCGGCCTGATCGAGGCCGAGCACGCCCGCGTTGTTGACTAGGATGTCGAGACGCCCGAAGCGCTTGTCGATGTCGCGATAGAGGTTCGACACCGAGCTTTCGCTTGCGACGTTGACCGTCATCGCGATCGCCTCGATGCCGCAGTCGGCGAGCTCGCGCGCCGTGTCGCGTGCCGCCTGTTCCTGGATGTCGGCGATGACGACGGCGATGTCGTCGCGCGCGAGCCGCTCCGCAATGGCGCGGCCGAGGCCCTGCGCGGCGCCGGTCACGAGCGCGAGGCGTTTGTTGGAAGCCATCGGGCGTTTCTCCGTTGTTGTCGCCATCGGGCCGGTCAATACGTGGCGCGTCCGCCGGACAGATCGAAGGCGAAGCCCGTGGTGAACGAGCATTCCTCGGACGCCATCCAGGCGATCATCGCCGCCACTTCCTCGACGCGACCCGCGCGTCCCATCGGTATCCGGCTCACCGCCGCCTTCTGGCGCTCGACAGGCATGGCCGCGAAAAGGTCGGTTTGCACCGCGGCCGGCGCGATGGCGTTGATGCGGATGTCGTCCTCGATCGCTTCCTTCGCGAGCGACTTGGTGAGCGAGATCACCCCCGCCTTGGCGGCGGAATAATGCGCCGAGTACGCATTGCCCTCCTTGCCGGCGATCGAGGCGACGTTGACGATGCGGCCGTATCCCGTCGCCTGCATGTGCTTCAGCACTTCGCGGCAGCACAGGAACGTGCCGTTGAGGTTCACGTCCAGCACGCGGCGCCAGTCGGCATAGTCGCAGTCCACGACCTTCACCCTTGCCCCGGCAATGCCGGCGCCGTTGACGAACACGTCGATACGGCCGAGGTCGCGCACCGTTGCCCGCATTGCATCGCGCACCCGCGCTTCATCGGTGACGTCGACGACGTAGGTGCGGAATTCGGGATGCCTCGCGCGCACCCGGTCGAGCTCGGCCGCGTCCACATCCCACAATGCGACGCGCGCCCCGGAGCTGGCGAAGCGCGCCGCCACGGCGAGTCCGATGCCACGACCGCCGCCGGTCACGACAGCATGGCGGCCTTCGAGATCGATGCGGTTCATCGGATGTCGCGGCCTTCAGTCGAGCTTGATGTTGTTGTCGCGCAGCACCTTTCCGGTGAGCGCGTAATCGGCCTTGAGCCGCGCGAGGAGCTCGTCCGGCCGGGCCGTGCCGGGCTCGTAATTGTTGTCGCGCAGAAGCTTCGCCACCTTAGGCTCGGCAAGCGTTTTCACCAGGGCGGCATTGATGCGCTCGCGAATGGCGATCGGCGTTCCGGCCGGCGCGCTGACGAAGTTGTAGAACTGCGGCGGATTCCAGTTCGGCAGGAATTGCTCGATCGGCGGCACGCCGGGCAGAAGGTCCAGCGATTTCGCGCCGGAGATCGCCAAGGCGCGCAGCTTGCCGGCCTGCACCATCGGCGTCACGGCGGGATCGAACTCGAACTGCACGCGTCCGCCGATGAGGTCGTTCAACGCCGGCGCGGCGCCCTTGTACGGCACGTGCACGGCGTTGATGCCCGTCTGCTGCTTCAGGTATTCGATCAGGATGTGGGCGCCCGTGCCGCTGCCCGACGTGCCGTAGAAGAGCTTGCCGGGATTCGCCTTCGCATACGCGACGAACTCCGGGAACGTCTTTACCGGCAACGACGGATTGACCACCAGCACGTTGACGTTGGTGCCGATCATGCCGACCGGATCGAAATCCTTGAACGGATCGTACGTGACCTTGAGGAGCTGCGGAGTAACGGTGAAGAACGACACCGAGGTGTGCAGCAGGGTATAGCCATCGGGCGGCGACTTCTGCACGAGCTCGGTGGCGACGACGCCATTGCCACCGGGCCGGTTATCGACCACGAAGGGCTGCCCGAGCTCGGTCGACAGTCCCGGCGTGATCGCGCGCGCGACGAGATCGCTGGTCCCGCCCGGCGGATAACCCACCACGTAATGCACCGGATGCGTGGGATAGGCCTGGGCCCACGCGCGCGGCACCCAGGACGGCACCGCACCTGTTGCGGCGATGGCCGCCATGGCTCGCAGCACACGACGGCGTTGGGGGATTGGCATGAGACTCTCCGGAACCATTTCAGATGTTGGACGCGAAGACTTCCTCGCGCTCGGCGGCGCGGGCGGCCTCTTTCGCTGCACGCACGGCATGTGTAACTGCGCGATAGGCGAAGGTGATCGCCGGCCCCAGGGTGATGCCTGCCGCGGGATACATGCCGCGCATGATCGAGGCCTGGTCGTTGCCGCAGGCATAGAGGCCGTCGATGGCATGTCCGCTCGCATCGAGCACGCGGGCATCGCAGTCGGTCGCGAGCCCGATGCTCGCGCCTATCGCGGCAGGAAAAACCGGCACCGCGAAGAACGGCGCCTTCACGATCGGCGCGAGACAGGGATTGGGCTTGACACCGGCATCGCCGTTGAAGCGGTTCAGGGCATTGCCGCCCTTCGCGAACTCGCTATCCGCGCCACGCTCCGCATCGGCGTTGTAACGCTCGATCGTGGCGACGAACGTGCGCGCGTCGACGCCGACGCGTTCCGCGAGCTTCGCCAGGGTCGGCGCCGACACGATGTAGTGCGCATCCTCGTACCACTTGATCCATTGCCAGACCGGCCGGATGAGACCAATGCCGTAGCTGCGCAGGAATCGGCGATCGCAGACGAGAAATGCGGCCGGCCCGCGTCCGTCCTGCGGTTGCGCGTACATGGCCATCACGAAATCGTGGTACGAGTCGGCCTCGTTGACGAACCGCTTGCCCGCGCGGTTGATCGCAACGACACCGGGCCGGGCGCGATCGGCGATGACGTGCGGGAAGGGAAACCGCAGGCCATCTCGGGTGGTCATGATCGACGCCGGCATGAAGAACGAAGGCGCGGCATGGTCGAGGTCGATCGCGGCACCAATCGCGCGCGCCGCGTGCAATGCGTCGCCGGTGGCCGTCGGTGCGGACAGCGCCCAAGACGCGGGAAATCGGCTACCGAGCTCGCGCCGCAATTCCGGATTCGAGGTGAAGCCGCCGGTGCCGAGCACCGTGGCGCGCGATGCCTGAATCACGATGCGCCTGCCGTCGCGCATGAATGCAGCGCCCTGCACACGCGAGCGATCGCGCATGAGCTCGACCATCGCCGTATCGGTCCAGATCTCCACGCCGCGCTCGCGCAGCGTGAAGTAGAGGCTCGCGACCAGCGCATTGCCGAGCAGCAGGCGCGTACCGCGCCGGTAGCGCAGCCGGTCGGCGGCGTAGCGCAGCATCGAGCGCGACGCGAACTTGAACGCGGCCCACGACGAGAACGGCCGCGCCAGCAGCGGCGCTTCAGGGCGGCTCACCATGAGTCCACCAAGGATCATGAGGCCGCGATTGGGCGCGCGCAGGCGCTCGAAGTCGCGCCCGAGCCGGCGCCCGTCGAACGGCAGCGGCTGCAGCGCGCGACCGCCATTCGCCGCGCCTTCCTGCGCGGGATGGTAGTCGGGATACACCGGCGGCAAGGAAAACTCGAGCGCGGAATGGCGCTCCACGAATTCGAACGCCTCGCCGGCCGATTGGAGGAACGCCGCACGGCGGCCGTCGCTGTCCGGCACGCCTATTTCCCGGTCGAGATAACGCGCCGCGGCTTCGATGGAATCACCGATGCCACGGGCACGGGCGTGGTGATTCCCCGGCACCCAGCACGTGCCACCGGACGTTGCGCTCGTGCCCCCGATGTGCGAGGCCTTTTCGCACACCAGCACGCGCATGCCGCACACCGACGCGGTAAGCGCGGCAGCCAATCCGGCGGCGCCGCTGCCGACCACCAGGACGTCGACTTGCTTGTCCGGCATCATCGTTTCGGTCATTCGAGCACGAAGCCTTTCGCCCGCACGTAGGCGCCGAAATCGGTGCGCTGCGGCACGGCGTATTGCCGCGCCTTCTGCTCCGACCAGCCGTATGCCGGCGCGACGCCCCAGCGTTCGGTTTGATACTGCTTGTCGTAGGGCTGCAGCGCTTCGCGGCGGCGATCGTAGACACGCAGCACGGCATCGAGATCGGCGCTTGCCGTGTAGCGGTTCTCGTGCACGGTCAATGCGAGCGGCAGGCGTGGGCTGAGCTGCGCGTCATCGGCCGGCCACCCGAGGCATAGCCCCGCGAACGGGATCACCTGCTCGGGCAGTTGCAGCATCGCGTCGATCTTCGCCGCGTGATTGCGGATCTCGCTGATGGGACAGCCACCGAGCCCGATGCTCTCCGCGGCTTGCAGGCACGTCGCCAGCGCAATGGCGGCATCGCCGACCGCATTGAAGAAGAGATCGATGTGATTGTTGGGAAAGGGCTTGCCACGCAGGCGTGAAACCTCGCGCACGCGCCGCCCGTTCGCGCAGAACACCAGGAACGCCGGGGCCTCGCGCACCCAGGGCATATGCGGCAACAGGTCGGCGATCGTGCCGCGCATGCTCGTGTCGGTGATGATGACGATGTCGCGCTGCTGCAGATCGCTTTTCGAAGGCGCCGACAGCGCGCATGCGCAGAGCAGACGCACGAGCGCGATGTCGACCGCACGCGCGCTGTAGCGCCGATGCACGCGGCGCGTGGCGATGCGTGCCAGCGCGTCGAGGTGGTCGAGGCCCGGCGGCACTTCAGGCGCATCGCCGAAGCGCTCCTGCAGCGCGGATTCGAGCATCGCTTGCGCGTGACTTGGCATCGGGGCCGCGTATGGACCGGCGCGCCTTTAGGCAGGCAGCTTGAGCAGGCGCGCGGCGTTGTCGTAGAGCACCTTGCGCATCGACTCGGGCCTGATGGGCAGGTGAAGGAAGCGCTCGGCGTAATCCTTGAGCGGCGTGAACGGATAGGCGCTCGCGTACACGAACTGATCGGCGAGGTACGTATCGGCGGCCTTGATGTAGTCCTCGGAGCCCGGCAGGTCGAAGAGATACATGTCGGGCGAGACGTACACGTTGGGACGGCGAAACGCCACGTGCAGGATCTGGTGCACCCAAGGCCAGTTGCCGTGCGAGAGGATGATCTTGAGCCCAGGGAAATCCGCCGCCACGCGATCGACCGTGACGGGATCGGTGTACGAAAGGTCCGGGCCCGGGTTGCCTCCGGTCATGAGGATCACCGGGATATCGCGATCCTCGCAATGCGCATAGATCGGATAGAGCCGGCGATCGTCGGCATAGAGAGGAATGCGATACGTCCCCGGCTCCAGATTGACGCCGCGCAATCCAAGCTGATCGATCGCGCGATCGATCTCCTTGACCGCGGCCTTGCGATCCAGCGGATCGATGCCGGCGATGCCGACGAACCGGTTCGGATGCTCCTTCACCACGGTCGCGACGTCGTCGTTGCTGGTCGTACCCAGCGTTTGCGACACCCGCCCGACGACCACCCCGAGCGTCACCCCGACCGCATCCATCTCCTCGAACAGCAGCGACATCGAGCCTTGCTGCGCGGACGGTGCCGGCGTGAAGCCCAGCTTGCGATTGAATCCGTCGCGTCGCTGCGGATTGGTATAGAAGATCTGGTTGGTGATGCCCTGCATCGGCGGGCGAACGCGGAAATCGATGATCTTCATGGGCGTCTTCAGTGCAGCGGCGAGAAGGCCGCGGGCAGGTAGATTTCCGATTGCATGGACTCGAGATGCTCGAGACCGCCAGGCGGTGGCCACACGCCCTGCTGCACGGCGGCATCGCGCAGCGTCATGCGCTCGTTCATCGTGCGATAGGGCCAGATGTGCATGAAGCGCGGCACGACACCGTTCACGGCGTACATCACGATGGCGAGCGGCGAGACTTCGCTTCGCGCCCGCAAGACCTTCTCCCACGCCTTGAACGTGGGCGAAAGCCCGGCGCGCTTGAGCTGATAGGTGCGAACCTCGAACACCGGGCCGACATTGCCGGCGTGGAGAAACTCCACGTCCGGAAACGCCGCGTACGCATCCAGGGTGATGCCCGTTGCGAGCGCGGCGACGCCGAACGGATCGCCGCCTTCGAGCAGCCGGCGATGATTGCTCGTGAGCGGATCGGCCGACGCGTACGCGCTGATCATCAGCACGCGATTGAGGCGGCCGATCTCCGAGTACCAGCACGCGCGCAGATCGCCATCGACGTGTCCCGCGTCGAGCGCCGACTTGATGCCGGCGAGCGCCGCGTTGACTTTTCCGGGGGGGACTTCGATGGTGCAAACGCTGTAGATCATCCAGGCTCCAGGACGGTCGATTGCGAAGCAGGAAGGCGAACGGCCGGATCAGGCGAACTCGGCGGCCACTTCCTTGGTGAGGCGCCCATAGTCGTTCACTTGAGCGCTGCTGATGCGGGCGGTGGGACCCGAGATTCCGATCGCGCCGACCACCTGGCCGAGACGATCACGCAACGGCGCCGCAACGCAGCGGATGCCGAGGGCGAACTCCTCGTCGTCCACGGCATAGCCGCGCTGCACGATCTGGGCGAGCGAGACGCGCAGCGCTTCGGGGTCGACGGGTGTGCGACTGGTATAGCTCGTGAGCGAGCGCGGCAGCGGCGCTTCGCCGTACGCGAGAAAGATCTTCCCGAGCGCCGTGCAATGCAGCGGCGACAGCGTGCCGACCGGACGGTCCACGCGCAGCGGCAGATCGGTCGCAACCTTGTCGAGATAGAGCACCTGATCATCGGCGCGCACTGCGAGGGTCGAGGTCTCGAGTGTCGCGTCGTGAAGGTATTGCAGCAGCGGTCGCGCACGCTCCCGGATCGACGCGCCACCGGGCAGCACCGGCTGACCCGAGCGCGCACGCAGCTTCGGTCCGGCCTGGTAACGCCTTCCTGCGCCTTGCACGGCATAGCCCGCTTCGACCAGGGTGTGCATCAGGCGCGAGGCAGCGCCCTTGTCGACGCCGAGCACCGTGGCGACCTCCACCGTGCCGATGTCGGGCCGCTGCAGCAGCAGGTCGAGTGCGCGCAGGCCCTTGGCGAGCGACTTGATGCGGCCGAATGCGCCCGCCTCGGCCGCGACGGTTGCAGAATGCGTCGCCAGTTGCGGCTCCAGCGTGCTCGTGACTTGCTCGGTCATGATCGTGCTCATGTCGTCCTAGCCCATCGCCACTGCGATCGTGCCGTCGCTCTCGCTGTACGAGAGCCGCGTGCCATAGAACTCGGACAGGCGAGCCATGTGCTGCATGATCTCGCGCGCGCCTTCGGGCGACGGAACGTATGGAAGCCCACGCTCGGCCGGCCGGTCGCGGTTGAGATCGAGATCGATCGGCACGAGCTTCACCTGCACCGCATCGCGGCCCAAATCGCACCGCGCCATGCAGCCCAGCGAGAACTTGCGGTCGCCGTAGAAGCCGATGCGCTTGCCGCTCGCATCGCTCACGCGCGACATGTGCATCTGCGAAGGCAGCGCATCGCCGCCGAAGCCGAAGCCCTCGTACATCTCGGGCGTCATGCGTTGCTCGCCGGCCTCGAACTCCATGAACAGGCTGCCGAGGTTGTAAAAAATCGGACGGCCGCGGTAGATCTCGATGCCGCGCAGCATATGCGCGCCGTGCGCGACGAACGCGGTGGCGCCCGCCTCGATCGCACGACGCGCGAAATCCTCCACGAAGGATGCGGCGCGCGGGTGGTACCAGTTCTCGTCCACGCCTTCGTGGGTATGCAGGCTCATCAGCACGTAGTCGGCTCGATTGGCGGCATCGCGAATGTTGGCGAGGATCGCCTGGCAATCCTGCTCGTTCATGAAGTAGCGCACGTGCGCGCGATCGCCGCGCTCGATGGGCAGCGATCCTTCGAACACGGAGCCGAAGCTGAACTTGTCCGGGCCCGTGTCCTTCATCACCTCGACGCTCGCCACCTCGCGCCGGCTGCGTGCCGTGCCGAGGAGCTCGTCGATGCGCTTCAATTCCTCGAACTCGCGCGCCGGCAGCACGTAGGCCCGGCCGAAGCGCAGCGGATTCAATCCGGGCCGTGCCGGAACGCCGGCGCCGGGTGCGCTCGCCGTGAAATCCGCCGCACGCGTTGCGCTCGCCGCGACGAAGCCGATGCGACCCTCGGGCGTGTCCAGGAATCGCGCGGCACGCGCCTCATACAGGCTGTGGCCGATCCCGCCGGACAGCAATCCGCGTGCATGCGCCGCATCGATGGTGTCGATGACGCCTTGCGGACCGAAATCGCCGGTGTGGTTGTTCGCGAACGAGACGAGCCGGATGTTGAGCGCGGCCAGCTCGTCGAGGACCTCGGGATCCACCGCCGTCGTGAAGCGGCGCGGGGCGGGCGGCGTGCCTCGGCGCGGCGTGCAGAACTCCGCATTGGCAAACGCCGCGTCGGCTTGGAGGAGCTCGGTAGTGATCCTGGAATCGAGCCGGCGGACGAGATTACGGCTCGAGTAAAGGGCATCGCCACAGGCGACAAGACGCATTTGACTCTCCAGCACCACCGGGTTGCGTATTCGCAGCGAGGTTGTATCCAACGCAACCCGAGCGAGGTGCGCACGGTAACAGTCGCCTTTCGGGTTGTCAATTTGAGCGCGGAATGGGCCGTGCATGATGCCCGCTGATCGCTCCACTTTGCGCGGGCGACAACACCGCCCGCTTGACTGCGCATGCACATCGCGTAGCATCGCGGGCGGCACCATTGTCTTGCCGCAAGCGCGCTGCGCCCGCCTGCCGTTGCGAGCAAGTTCAGTTTGCGCGCGGACAGTTGCGCAATACGCAACCTTACCGTCACCACCAGCGGAAGCATGCAGTGAAAACCCTGATCGTCAGCACCGAGGAGCTCGCGGCGCACCCCGAATGGCGCGTGTTCGATTGCCGCGCCGAACTCACCGATCCCGACGCCGGGCCGAGGGCCTATGCCGCCGGCCACATCCCGGGCGCGTTGCATGCGCACCTCGAGCTCGATCTTTCCGGCGCCAAGACCGGACGCAACGGCCGTCACCCGCTGCCACGCGCGGAGGATTTCATCCGATGGCTCGGTCGCACGGGGTTGCGCGCCGAAGACCAGGTCGTCGCCTACGATTCCGCCGGCACGAGCTACGCCGCGCGCTTGTGGTGGCTTTTGCAATGGGTCGGGCATCGCGCGGTCGCCGTGCTCGACGGCGGATTCGACAAATGGATGCGCGAAGGCCGGCCCGTGACGCGAGACGTGCCTTCGTTCGTCTCGACCGTGTATTCCGCGACGCCCGACGACTCGCTATGGATCGATTCCGATCAGGTGCTGCGCGATCTCGATACGCGTGAACGGCTCATGGTGGATGCGCGTGGCGCGGGACGCTACGCCGGCATCGGCGAGACCATCGATCCGGTGGCAGGTCACATTCCCGGCGCGCGCAATCGGCCGTACACCGACAATCTCGCCGCCGACGGTTCGTTCAAGCCGGCGCACGTGCTGCGCCGCGAGCTCGAAGCGATCATCGCGGGATATCGACCGTCGCAGGTCGTGAATCTGTGCGGCTCCGGCGTGACCGCGTGTCACAACATCCTGGCCATGAACATCGCCGGTCTCGATGGCGGCCTGCTTTACCCCGGCTCATGGAGCGAGTGGATCAGCGATCCGTCGCGCGCCATCGCGACGGGGAGCAAGCCCTGATCCCGTCGCATACTCCACCGCGTTGCACCGGAGCCTCTCGATGACAACACCGGAACGTCTCGACCAAATCGCGCGCCATCTCGCCGACGCATGGCGCAGCGGCCGCGCCTGGACCGTCGAGCAGCACGACGCGCTGACGCCGGAAGACAGCTACGCGATCCAGGACCGCGTCGCGCGCCTCCTCGAATGGTTTCCCGATGGGCACCCGCGCGCGTGGAAAGCCGGCGGCAATCCGACCCTGACCGCAGCACCACTGGCGCGCGTGCAGGCGAGCGGCACGACCTGGCACCTGCACGGTGTCGGGGACATCGTCGCGGAGGCGGAAATCTCGCTGCGTCTCGCGCGCTCCCCGCGCGATGCGCAGGACGTGCACGCCTGCATCGGCACCATGTGCGCGTCGATCGAGATCGTCGCCACGCGCATGAAGAACGGCCTCAAGGCGCCGCCTGCGTGGAAGACGGCGGATCAGCAATTGCATGCCGGGTCCGTGATGGGCACGGAGATTCCATTCGCGGCTCGCGACTGGAAGCAGCAGCGTGGCACGCTCGCGATCAATGGCGAGATCAAGGTGAGCTTCGAAGGCACCCATCCGAATGGAGATCCCGCGTATCCGCTGACGTGGCTGGTCGATCATGCGCGCGCACGCACCGGCGCGTTGCGCGCGGGCGACGCGATCATGACCGGCGCGTGGGCGCTCGTTGCGGCGAACATCGGCGATCTGGTCGAGGTGGAGTTCGAGAACATCGGCCGCGTGTCGGTGCGCCTCGCAGGATGACACCCGAGCGCAGCCGCGCGAGCACGCGCGTCATCCCGTTTCACCTTTTGCTGGCTTCCATGCGAATCCTGTCACGACTCCTGCTGCTCGCCTTCGCTCTTGCTGCTTCCGTCGCGTTCGCGCAGACCTATCCCACCAAACCCATTCGGCTCGTCGTTCCGTTCGGGCCCGGCGGCAGCGCCGACGCGATCGCGCGGCCGCTCGCCGACAAGCTCGGCACGGTGCTCGGCCAATCGGTCGTCGTCGATAACCGGCCGGGCGGCCTGACGGTGATCGGCGCCGATCTCGTCGCCAAGGCGCCGCCCGACGGATACACGCTGTATCTCATGCCGGGCACGCACGTCCTGACGCCGCTCATGGTGCAGAAGGTCCCGTATAACCCGATCGCGGATTTCACACCGGTCGCGCTGCTGGGCTCTCAACCTTACATGTTCGTGTCGAACTCGCAGCAGCCATTCAAGTCGTTCGGTGACCTCGTCGCGTATGCCAAGGCGAACCCGGAGAAGCTGTCGATGGGCGTCTCGGATGCGGTGACCCTCACTGCGGCGAGCGCGCTGCGCAACGTGGCGAAGATCGACATCACGATCGTCAATTACAAGGGCGGTGGACCGCAGAACAACGATCTTCTCGGCAACCAGATTGCAACGGCCGTGGTGACGCCGAACACCATGCCGTTCGTCACCGAAGGCCGCCTGCGCGCGCTCGCCGTCACTTCGCCCGCTCGCGTGCCGTTCCTGCCGGACGTGCCCACCATCGCCGAGCTCATTCCCGGCAGCCATTTCGACGTGCAGACGTGGTATGGCATCGCCGCGCCCGCCAAGCTGCCGCGGGCGATCGTCGAGCGCCTGCATGCCGCGATCGCGAAGGTGATCGCCGAGCCCGACATGAACAGGCGGCTTGCCGATCTCGGGATCGTGATTCCCGCCGACACGTCGCCCGAAGCGACCGCGGCGATCATGAAGAATTACCAGGAGCGCATGACCAAGCTCGTGCAGGCCGCGGGCATCAAGCCGGAATGACGCATCACGTACAATCATCCGGGTGAGCGCCCGCGCGACCTCGTTCCTCGATCACCTCTTCGCGTCATCCCCCCTGCGTCATCCGTTCTTCCGGCTGTTCTATGTCGGAACGGTAGCCGCTGCGCTCGCGTACACCATGCAGGCCACCATGGCCGCATGGCTCATGAGCACCCTCACCACGTCGGCCCTGATGGTCGCGCTGGTGCAAAGCGCGAGCACCGCACCCTCGCTGTTGTTCGGATTGATCGGCGGCTCGCTCGCCGACATCGTCGATCGAAGGCGTGTGCTGCTGATCACGCAGGCGGTCCTGCTCCTGTCCTCGCTCGCGCTCGCGATCGCCACACTGACCGGATTCATCGGACCACTGTCGCTGCTCGCGCTCACGTTCCTGGTGGGCGCGGGCTTCACTTTCTACATGCCTGCGCAACAGGCGAGCGTGAATGATCTCGTGTCGCGCCAGGATCTCTCGCGTGCGATCGCATTGAGCTCGGTCGCCTTCAACCTCGCGCGTGCGATCGGACCGGGTCTTGCCGGCGCGATCGCGGCCGCGGTCAGCACCGGCACCGCGCTGCTCGTCGGCGCAGCGGGTTTTTTGCCGATGATGCTGACCGCGCTGCGCTGGAAACGGGCGCCGAGCACCCTGCCCGGCGTTCCCGAGACGCTGCTGTCCGGCGTGCGCAGCGGCTTGCGTTACGCGCGTCATTCGCCGCTCATGGGCGCGCTCATCGTGCGCAATCTTTCGTTCAGCATCTGCGCGAGCGCGTTGTGGGCCCTGCTGCCGGTGATCGCGCGCGACCAGCTCGGCCTCGATGCCGGCGGCTTCGGGCTGCTCTCGGCCGGCTTCGGCACGGGCGCGGTGATTGGCGCGCTCACGATTCCGCGCCACCTGCATCGGTTTCCACTGAACACGGTGGTGAATGCCGGCACGCTGCTGTGGGTGGTCGCCGTGTCCATTGTCGCGATCAGCCGGATCACCCCGGTCGCCCTGGTCGGGATGTTCGGTGCCGGCGCGGCGTGGGTAGGCGTGCTCGCGAGCCTGTCGGCCGGAACGCAAAGCGCGGCGCCGGCATGGGTGCGCGCGCGTGCCGTGGCGATGAACCTGGTCGCAGTGCAGGCAAGCCTTGCAATCGGCAGCGCGCTGTGGGGCTGGATCGCGTCCGTTTTCGGGATCAGCATCTCGCTCGCGGTTTCCGCGGCGACCATGCTCGTGTTGCTCGGCGTGAATCGTCGCTTCCACGTGCGCCTCGGCAGCGAAGCCGACGTGACCTCGGGCTCGCACCTGCTGCCCGATCTAGGGCTGACCGAGCTGCCCTCGCCTACCGACGGTCCCGTGCTGATCCAGGTGGAGTATCGCGTGCCCCCGGAAAGCCAGGCGGGATTTCTCGCGGCGATCGACGCCATCGGGCCGACGCGGCGGCGCAATGGCGCGAGCGATTGGCGCGTGTTTCGAGATCTCACCGAACACGACCGTTTCGTCGAGCGTTACATCATCGCGTCGTGGGCGGAATACGAGCGCCTGCGCAGTCGCATGACCATGGCCGATCGCACGGTGCAGGACCGGGTGCAGCAATTCCAGGAACCCGGTGTCGCGGTGCGCGTGTCGCGCCTGATCGGCATCGACCCGCACGAGCACAGAGGCTGAAGCACGCCAACGAGTGCGGGCCTGCGTGGCTCGCACCGACGAGCCTCGTGTCGGACACCCTCCGACAATATCGGTAATCGCGTCCTACGTGCAGCAGCGCCGTTGCGCTCGGCACCAATGCTTGCGGAATGCTGTCAACCGACGGGCGGTGCAGACGTTGTAGCACCAGCCGGCACAGGAATTTTTCCGCAACGAAATGGAGGTATGCAGATGAAGACGACTCTGATCGCCTTGGCTGCCGTGGGCGTGCTCGCATCGAGTGCCGCGGGCGCGGCAACGACCGTCGCGACCACGCGACACGATGGCGCTTTCGTGCCGGTCCAGTACCGCGCTGAAGAACGGGCGGCGACCATCAACGACCGCGAAGCGCGGATCAATGCGCGCATCCAGCGTGGCCTGCGCGATGGCCGCATCACCGATCGCGAAGCGCGCCGGCTCTACCGCGAGCTGCACGACATCCAGGCCAAGGAGCGTGCGTTCCACAACAACAACGGCCGCATCGGGCCGCGCGAAGCCGACGAGCTCAATCGCGATCTCGATCGACTGACGGAGCACGTCCGGCGGCAATTGCACGACGAAGATCGACGCTACTGATCGACGCGTCCGATGCAACCACGCGCAGGCTTCATCGGCCTGCGCGTTTTCTTGTCCGCCTGGACTACGGCATGAGCTGGCCGCCGTTGATCTCGATGACCTGGCCGGTGATGTAGCTGCTGGTCGTGTCCGAGGCGAGGTAGAGGAAGGTGCCCGCACATTCCAGCGGCGTGCCGAGACGGTTCATCGGGATGGACGCCTGCATCGCGGCGAGCTGCTCGGCCGTCGAATAGCGCTCGTGAAACGGCGTGACGATGACGCCCGGAGAGATCGCGTTCACCCGGATGCCATCGCCTACGAGCTCCTTGGCCCATCCCTTGGTGACCGTCGAAATGAAGCCCTTCGCGCCGGCGTACAGAACGGCGCCGCCGCCACCGCCGTGCCGGGCCGCGATCGAGGTCACGTTGATCACGTTGCCGGATTTCTGCGCGCGCATGATCGGCACCACGGCTTTCATGAACATCGCGACCTGCGTGACGTTGAGCGCGAGCACGCGGGCGATGTGCTCCTCGGTGTAATCCTCGATGCGCACGCGCCCCAGCATGCCGCCGGCATTGTTGACGAGCACGTCGACCCGTCCGTAGGCGTCCATCGCCTGGCGCACGATGCCGTCGATCGCATCCATCCGGGTGAGATCGCCGCCGGCAATGATGGCCTCCGTGCCGGCCCCGCGCACCTCGCGTGCGACATCCTCCGCGGCCGCCTTGCTCTCGTTGTAATGGATCACCAGTCGCGAACCACACTGCGCGAACGCGCGTGCAGTCGCCGCGCCGATGCCTGTCGAAGCACCGGTGATGAGCACGACCTTGTCCTTCAGATCCTCGAACATGGGCACCTCGGTTACCGTGATGGCGCGACGATTATAGGCCGGGCCCCGCCGGCTTGATGTGCATCAAGCGGGTCCGCCCTGCAACGTGCATAATTCTTCCTCCCCAACGGGCAGCGCGGCACAGAAGAGTGAATCACGATGATGAGCAGATCGGCCGCACGTCGCGCCAGCTCGAATACCGCGGCTTCGATGTTCATGTCGCTGCATCGTTTCGCTTCGGCGGGATCTTCGTCTCCGCGCGCCTGACCGGCGGACCGCAGAACATCGCCCGTCAATTCGGATTGCCTTCGGCCGAGCGCTCGCTCGAGCGCGCGTGCGACGTGGCGCTGGACGACATCCGCGGCCTCATCGATCGCCTGCTGGCGCAGCCTCCCGGTCTGCCCGGCGCCAGCGAAGACTGACCCCGACCGGCATCGACGCGCGCCCTCGGTCGCGCGCGGCGACGAGTGGTATGTTTACGCCGTCGCCAACGTTGCAGCACCGCTGCCGGAGCATCGCTTCATGTCCTTCTTGCATCGCCTCTTTCAATGCGCGCTGTTCGTCCTCGCCATCGTCTCGAGCGCACCAGGGCAAGCCGCGCTCGGTTGTGTCGATACCGATCCCTTGCCCATCGCGCCGCCTGCCAGCGCGGAAACGGCGTCGTTCTCGGCATCGAATTCCGACACCGAGACGTTCAATGTCGTCCTGTGGCGACAAAGCTGCACGCCGAATGCATCGCGTCTTTTCGTGCGGCTCACGCCCACTGCGGGTGCGCCTGTCATCTGCAGCGACTTCCACGATTTCCACCTGCTCGAAGGCACCATGCAGTACTCCATCGCGCTGCGGACGGGCTTCGCCACGAATGCGGTGTTCTGCCAGGCGCTCACCGCGGCAACCACGCTCGTGCTGGTCCAGGACACAGGCGATCCATCGTTCAGCGTCGATGCGGCGATGACCCTCATCTACGCGTTCCTGCCGAGCCGCCTCGCGGCCGGTGATCTCCCCGCGACCGGGAGCGGCCCGCCGCCTATCATTCCCGTCGTCGGCTTGTGGTGGAATCCGGCCGAATCGGGCAGCGGCTATGCGCTCGAC
>Ga0070741_10007590_pt1 | contig 22328 bp, 17 predicted proteins | sample Coa_R1_4_FD_66440 | JGI IMG/M metagenome (GOLD analysis project Ga0070741, IMG submission 66440) | Surface soil microbial communities from Centralia Pennsylvania, which are recovering from an underground coalmine fire - Coalmine... | ecosystem: Environmental > Terrestrial > Soil > Unclassified ... | reverse complement strand
TGCTTCGCCCCCATCAGGGTCGCGCGCAGCGGCGAATGCCCGGCCTCGAGGTTGCGGAACACGTTCTCGATCATGACGATGGCGTCGTCGACGACGAAGCCGACGCTGACCGCGAGCGCCATCAGCGACAGATTGTCGATGGAAAAGCCGGCCGCCCACATCGCGGCGCAGGTGCCGGCGAGCGCCAGCGGCACCGTGATGCCGGCCGCCATGGTCGCCGCCAGCCGCCGCAGGAACAGGAACACCACCATCATCACCAGCGCCACGGTCGCGGCGAGCGTCAGCTGCATGTCGTGGACGCCGGCGCGGATGGTCTCGGTGCGGTCGGCCAGCACCGCGATGTCGAGCCCGGCCGGCACCCACTGCTTGAGCTGCGGCAGCAGCGCGTAGATGCGGTCGATGGTGTCGAGCACGTTGGCGTTGCCCTGCTTGGTGATGATGAGCAGGACGGAGGGGTCCTTGTTGTACCAGCCGGCGGCGCGGCTGTTGCGCACGCCGGGCCGAATGGTGGCGATGTCGGTCAGCCGGATCACCGTGCCGTTGACGGTCTTGACCACGATCGGCGCGTAGTCCTGCGGCTCGTCGAGCTGGTTGTTGGAGGCGATGGTGACGCTGCGGCCGGCGCCGTCGAAGCTGCCGAGGGGGCCGAGCGCGTTGGCGTTGGCAATCGCCGTGCGCACGTCCTCCAGCGCCACCCCCATGGCGGCAAGCCTGTTGGGGTCGACGCGCACCCGCAGCGCCGGCTGCTCGGAGCCGGCGACCGTGACGTCGGCGACGCCGTCGACCTGGGACAGCCGCTGCGCGATGACGCTGTCGGCGGCGTCGTAGATGTCGCTCGGCAACAGCGTCTTCGAGGTCAGCGCCAGGATCAGGATGGGCGCCGCCGCCGGGTTGAACTTGCGGAAGGTCGGCAGCGTCGGCATGTCGGAGGGCAGGTCGAGCAGCGCGGCGTTGAGCGCCGCCTGCACGTCGCGGGCGGCGCCGTCGATGTTGCGCGACAGGTCGAACTGCACGGTGATGCGCGAGGTGCCGAGCGAGGACACCGAAGTGAGCTCGGTGACGCCGGAAATCTCGGCGAGGCGCCGCTCGATCGGCGCCGCCACCGTCGCCGCCATGGTGCCGGGATCGGCGCCCGGGCGGCTCGCCGTCACGCTGATGGTGGCGAGATCGAAATTGGGCAGGCTGGAGACCGGCAGAAACGCATAGGCCACCGCGCCGACCAGGAACAGGCCGACGGCGAGCAGCGTGGTGCCGATCGGCCGGCGGATGAAGGTCGAGGAGACGTTCACGGCCGGCCCCGCGCCGGCCGCGGCCGGGGCCTGCGGCGCAGCGCCGGCGCCAGGCGCGCGCGCAGCCGCTCCATGTAGAGATAGATGACGGGCGTCGTGTAGAGCGTGAGCAGCTGGGAGAGCAGCAGCCCGCCGATGATGGTGATGCCGAGCGGGTTGCGCAGCTCCGAGCCGGTGCCGGATTCGAGCGCCAGCGGCAGCGCGCCGAACAGCGCGGCGAGCGTCGTCATCATGATCGGCCGGAAGCGCAGCAGCGCCGCCTGCAGGATGGCGTCCTGCGGCGCCAGTCCCTGCCGCCGCTCCGCCTCCAGCGCGAAGTCGATCATCAGGATGGCGTTCTTCTTGACGATGCCCATCAAGAGCACGATGCCGATGAGCGCGATCACCGACAGGTCATAGCCGAACGCCATCAGCGCCAGGAGCGCGCCGACGCCCGCCGAGGGCAGCGTCGACAGGATGGTCAGCGGATGGATGAAGCTCTCGTACAGGACGCCGAGCACGATGTAGATCGCGATCGCCGCGGCAAGGATCAGCCACGGCTCGCCCCGCAGCGAGCTGGCGAACTCGGCGGCGTCGCCGGAGAAGCTGCCGTTGACCGACGCCGGCATGCCGATCGCCTGCTCGGCCCGGCTGATGGCCTTGACGGCGTCGGACAGCGCATAGCCCGGCGCGAGATCGAAGCTGACGGTGACCGCGGGAAACTGGGCCTGGTGCGCAAGCGCCAGCGGCGCCGTGGTCAGCTCGAATCGGGCGAAGGCCGACAGCGGAATTTGGCCGCTGGAGGAGACGCTGTTGGGGGTGGCGGTGGTGTTGGTGTTGGTGGTGCCGACCGCGGTGTTGCCGACGGTGGCCACCGTGCCGTTCGATGTCACCGAGCCGGTGACGTAAAGCCGCGACAGCGCGGCGGGATCCTGCTGGAAGCGCGGCTGCGCCTCGAGGATGACGCGGTACTGGTTGGCCTGGCCGTAGATCGTCGAAATCTGCCGCTGCCCGAAGGCGTCGTTGAGCGTGTCGGTGACGCTCTGCATCGAGACGCCGAGCCGCCCGGCCTGCTCGCGGTCGACCTGCACCAGGACGCGGGCGCCGCCCTCCTGCGCCTCGGACGCCACCCCCATGAGCGCCGGCGCCCGGCGCAAGCCCTGCGCCAGCCGGCTCGCCCATTGCAGCACCTCGTCGCGGTCGGTCGAGACCAGCGTGTACTGGTACTGGGCGCGCGAAATGCGCGTCGAAATCTGGATGTCCTGCACCGCCTGAAAATAGACCGTCATGCCGGGAATGTCGGCGAGCTTGCGCTCGAGGCGGGCGACGATGTCGCCGACCAGCGCGCGGCGCTGGTCGCGGGGCTTGAGCGCGATCGCCATGCGGCCGGCATTGGGGGTGGCGTTGAGCGGCGAGACGCCGAGCACCGAGACGGCGCCGGTGACGTCCGGATCGGCGCGGATGATGTCCTCGACCGCGCGCTGGCGGCGCTGCATTTCGGCGAACGAGACGTCGGCATTGGCCTCCGTCACCGCGGTGATGAGGCCGGTGTCCTGCAGCGGCAGGAAGCCCTTCGGCATCGCGATATAGAGGCCGACGGTCGCGGCCAGCGTGATCAGCGTGACGGCGAGCGTCTCGGCCTGGTGCCGCAGCACCCAGACCAGGCTGTGCTCGTAGAACTCGACCGCCGCCGCGGTCAGGCCGGTGAGCGCCTGCGTGAAGCGGCCGGTGAAGACGCCGTCCTCGCCGGGCGCGTCGTCGGCCTCGCGCAGCAGGCGTCCGCACATCATCGGCGTCAGGGTCAGCGACACGATGGCCGAGGCGACGACCGCGATCGCCAGCGTCAGCGCGAATTCGCGGAACATGCGGCCGACCAGGCCGGTCATGAACAGAAGCGGGATGAACACCGCGATCAGCGACATGGTCAGCGACACCACCGTGAAGCCGATCTCGCCGGCGCCGCGCAGCGCCGCGCGCAACGGCGGCTCGCCGTTCTCCATGTGCCGCACGATGTTCTCGATCATGACGATGGCGTCGTCGACCACGAAGCCGGTGCCGATGGTCAGCGCCATCAGCGACAGGTTGTCGAGCGAGAAGCCGCAGAACCACATCACGCCGAAGGTGGCGATCAGCGACAGCGGCAGCGCCACGCCGGCGATGAACGTGGCGCGCAGCGTGCGCAGGAAGATCAGCACCACCGTCACCACCAGCGCGACGCTGAGGATGAGGGTGAGCTGGACGTCGTGGATGGAGGCGCGGATGGTGTTGGTGCGGTCGTTGACGACGGTGAGTTCGACGCCCGCCGGCATGGCGCGCTTGAGGCGCGGCAATTCGGCGTCGAGGCGCTGCACCGTCTCGATCACGTTGGCGCCGGGTTGCCGCTGCACGTCGATAACGACCGCCGGCTTGCCCTGATACCAGGCGCCGACCTTGTCGTTCTCCAGCCCCTCCTTGACGTCGGCGAGGTCGGACAGCAGCACCGGCGCGCCATTGCGATAGGCCACCACCACCGCCTTGTAGGTGTCGACGTCGGCGATCTGGTCGTTGGCGGCGATGGTGTAGGACTGGTGCGTGCCGTCGAGCGCGCCCTTGGGGCCGGCGACGTTGGCGCCGACGATCGCGGTGCGCAGGTCCTCGAGCCCGATGCCGTAGGCGGCGAGCCGCGACAGGTCGGCCTGGATGCGGATGGCGGGCCTGATGCCGCCCTCGACCGAGACGTGGCCGACGCCGCTCACCTCGGACAGCCGCGGCGCCATGATGGTATCGGCCATGTCGCTCAGGGCGCGCAGGCCGATCGACGGCGAAGTGAGCGCCAGCGTGATGATCGGCACGTCGGCCGGGTTCACCTTGGCGTAGAGCGGCGGGTAGGGCAGGTTGCGCGGCAGCGAGGACGCCGCCGCGTTGATCGCCGACTGCACGTCCTGCGCCGCGCCGTCGATGTCGCGGTTGAGGTCGAATTGCAGCGTCACCTGGCTCACCCCGAACGACGACGACGAGGTCATCACCTGCAAGGCCGGGATCTGGCCGAACTGGCGCTCGAGCGGCGAGGTGACCAGCGCAGCGATGGTGTCGGGATTGGCGCCCGGCAGTTGCGTCGTCACCTGGATGGTGGGGAAGTCGACCTGCGGCAGCGCCGACACCGGCAGCCACAAATAGCCGAGCAGGCCGCCCAGCATCACCGCGGCGCCGAGCAGCGAGGTCGCGATCGGCCGGTGAATGAAGGGCGAGGAGACGCTCATGTGATGTTGAACCCCCGGCGCGTGGCGATCTCAGCCCGTTCCCTCCCCACAAGGGCGAGGCGAGCGCGCCGGGATTGGGCGGACGCTGAACGCACGTCGCGGCTCACGGCGGCGGGTTCGGCCGGGCGCCGGTGCCGACGCCGCGCCGTTGCACCCCCGTCACCCCCGGCGGATGCGGACCCGGTACGGGCTCGCCGGACGAGATCGTGACCTTGGCTCCGTCGGTGAGCCGGGCAAAGCCGGTGGTGACCACGCGCTCGCCCGGCTCGAGCCCGCTCTGCACCACGGTCTGCATTTCATCCTGCTTCTGCAGCTTGACGTGGCTGATCGCCGCGGTGCCGTCGGCCTTGACGACGTAGACGAAGACCCCCTCCGGCCCGCGCTGCACCGCGCCGGTCGGGATGGTGACGACGTCCTTCAGCGTGTCGATCAGCAGCCGCACATTGATGAACTGGCCCGGCCAAAGCGCCAGCTCGGTATTGGGAAACTCGGCCTTGAGCTTCACCGTGCCGGTGGTCGGATCGACCTGGTTGTCGATGACGGTGAGCTTGCCGCGCTCGATCACGGCATTGTCGTCGGAGCGCAGCGCGTCGACCTCGAGCGGCCCTTTGGCGAAGGCGGCGTTGACGCGGTCGAGCTCCTGCTGCGGCAGGTTGAAGGTGGCGGTGATCGGCTTGAGCTGGGTGATGACGACGATGGCGGGCGAGGAGGCCGCGTGCACGATATTGCCCTCGTCGACCTGGCGCACGCCGGTGCGGCCGTCGATCGGCGCGACGATCGTCGTGTAATCGAGCATGGTGCGCGCGTTCTCGATCGCCGCCTGATCGGCCTGGACGATGGCGGTGTCCTGGGCCACCACGGCGGCCTGGGTGTCGGCCTGCTGCTTGTTGATGGCGTTGGTGGCGGCGAGCTTCCGGTAGCGCTCGAGATCGAGCTTGGCGTTGGCGAGGATGGCCTCGTCCTGCGCCTTCTTGGCGATCGCCTGATCGAGCTGGGCCTGATAGATGGCGGGATCGATGCGCGCCAGCACGTCGCCGCGTTTGACGTCCTGGCCTTCCCTGAAATTGACCGCGATCAGCTTGCCGTCGACCTGCGGGCTCACCGTGACGGTGTTGTAGGCTTTCACCGTGCCGACGGCGTCGAGATAGACCGGCACGTCGGCGCGCGCGGCCTGTGCGGTCAGGACCGGCACCGGGCCTTCGGCGCCGAAGCGGTCGAAACGCCGCGGTGCGGGCGCAGGCTTGGCGAAGACGTAGATCAGCGCCGCCGCGAGCACGACAATGATCGATCCCGCCGCCAGGTAGCGGCGCCGGGTCGCAGCCTGCTTCAGTCGCCTCGGCAGCTCACCGTGCATTGGAAGCTTCCACCGGTTCCGGTAGCCAGCCGCCCCCAAGCGCCTGATAAAGAGTGACAATGGCCTGCAAACGCGCGAGTTGCGCCTGCGCCAGCGCATCCTCCGCGGTGAACAGCGTTTGTTCCGTCTGCAGGACGGTGACGAGATCGATGGTGCCTTCGCGCAGCCGCTGCTCGGACACCTCGAAGGCGCGCCGCGAGCTGGTCACCACCGCCTGTTGCAGCTGCACGGTCAGCGCGGTCTGGCGCACGTCGTTGAGCCCGGTTTCGACGTCCCTGAAGGCTGAAATGATGGCCTTGCGATAGTCCTGTAACAGCTCCTCCTGCTTGGCCGTCTGCAGGTCGATGTTGCCGAGCAACCGCCCGCCTTCGAAGATCGGCTGCGTCAGCCCCGCCGCTGCGGTGAAGATCACCGACTCCGGCCGCATCAGGACGCGAAGCACGGCGCTCTCAAAGCCGCCTTCGCCGGTGAGGGTGATGCTCGGCAGCATCTGCGCCCGCGCGTTGTAGACATTGGCGTTGGCGGCGGCGAGGTTGGCTTCGGCTTCGCGGATGTCGGGACGCTGCGTCAGCAATTCCGACGGCAGGCCCGGCGTCACGCGCGGAACGGCGATCGAACGCAGCGAGCCGCCGCGGATGCGCACCTGCTCGGGAGAGCGGCCCATCAGCACCGCGAGCGCGGTGCGGTTCGTGTAGAGCGCCTGCTCGAGCGGCGGGATCGAGGCCTTGACCTGATTGACCAGGCTTTCCTGCTGCGCGATCTCGAGTGCCGATGCCGTACCCGCCTGGGCACGCTGATTGATCAGGTTCAAGATGCGCGTCGCGCTGTCGAGGTTTTCCTTGGCGATGCGCAGCCGGTCCTGTGCCGCGAGCACCTGGAAATAGGCATTGGCGACGCTGACCACGGTGGTCAAGCCCACCACCTCGCGGTCGAAGCGGCTCGCCACCGCGAGTTCCTCGGCATTGCGCAGCGCCGCGCGGTTCTTGCCCCAGAAGTCGATTTCGTAGCTGGCGTTGAGCGTCGCCTGGAGATTGTTGACGGGTGCGTTCGACAGGAAGCCGCCGCCTTTGCTCCTGCCGCCGTTCTGCTTGATGGCGATGATGTTGGACTTGCTCGTGGTCATCGACGATTGCGATTGCTGCGCATTGCCGTTGGCGGTGATCAGCGGCAGCAACGGCGCCCCGGCGATGCGCGCCTGCGCGTCCGCCTGCTCGATGCGCGCGACGGCCGCGGCAATGTCGAGATTGTTGACGCGCGCTTCCTCGATGATCGCCGTCAACTCGCGCGAGCGGAACTTGTTCCACCAGTCGAGCGGCGGCAGCGCCGCCTGCGCGGTGATCGCGTTCTTCGGCCCGTTGTCATAGGCGGCCGGAATGACCAGATTCGGTTCGGGCAGGTCGCCGGACAGCAGGCAGCCGCCGAGCGGCAACATAGCGGAGCAGGTCGTCAGCATGGTCACCCATGGACGCGCGCGTGCCCACCCTTCAGCGCGCAAAACCTTCAAACTGTGACGCATACCGGCGACTTTCGTGACTGCGTACCCGACTCAGATGCACTATTGCCTAGTCTAGAGCCTTTTGCCGCAATCTAGCCTATTGTCGGCTGCGTTTTGAACCGGTGTCGGGACGCCAATCGGCGACGGCGTGACGCGCGGCCGAGCTCATTTTGACCGCGGCGCCGGCGAAAACGCCCTGAATCACCTGATCGTAGTTCTGCCGCGCCGCGCGCATCCTGGCCATCGCCGCGCGCATGTCGTCGACGTTGAAGGGGTCCTGGCGCAGCGTCTCGTGGATGGCGCGGCGCGCGCTGTAATAGGCGTCCTGGGCGTCGGCGATCTTGCCGTGGTCGGCCTGGAAGGCGCCGCGCAGCAGGTCGGCATCGGCCGGCGGCAGCGTGGCGGCGAGCCGTTCGACGCGGACGAAGACGTCGGGGTCCCAGCGCGGCGCCGGCGCCGGGCCGCGGATCGCCATGGCCACGGCGACGCCGATAAAGAACAGGTTGAGCGCCAGCGAGCCGAGCAGCAGCCAGCGGGCGCCGCTCGAACGGGACGGCGCGTGGAAAGCCTGCGCGAGGCTCATGGGCGCTCCCCGGTCAGCGATTGCGGCTCGAACACCAGCGCGCTCGCGTCGGGCGTGCCGGCGCCGCCGCCGTGGATGGTACGGTCGATGCCGGAAATGCCGATGGCGAAGCCGACGGCGAGCGAGGCGGCGAGCGCCGCCATGCGCGGCCAGGCCGGCGCGAACTGCCAGTCCAGCAGCGCGCCGAAGACTTGGCCGACCGCGCGGTGCTGGCGCGGCAGCGGCCCGGCGAGCCGCTGGAGCACGCGCTGAGCCGCTTCGTCCTCGCCCTTGACCGCGCGGGCCCTGCGCCGCAGCGCGCCTTCCAGGAACGTGTCGAACTCGTGGTCGGTCATTGCCCTTCCCCGTCGATCATATCGGCCAGGGCGCGGCGCAGGTTCTGCTTGCCGCGCACCAGCAAAGTCTCCACCGCCGAGACGGTGGTATCGAGCATCTCGGCCACCTGGGCGTTGCTCATGCCCTCGGTGTAGCTGAGCACGATCGCGGCCCGCTGCCGCGCCGGCAGTTCGGCAATGGCTGCGGCCAGCAGCCGGTCGCGCTCGGCCGCCTCGGCGCTCGCCCCGGCGAGCGGGGCGGGGTCGACGATGTCGCCGGCCGCCTCCAGCTCGACCCAGCGCGCCTTGCGCTTGCGGTCGAGGCAGAGATTGACCACGACGCGCGACAGCCAGGTGCGCAGGGCCGCCAGCGGCTGCCAGCGCGGCGCCTGGGTCCAGAGGCGGAGCATGGCTTCCTGCGCCACGTCCTCGGCATCGGCCGTGCTGCCGAGCATGCGGCGGGCAAGCCCGAGCATGACCGGCACGTGGCGGCGGGCGAGCTCGCGGAAAGCCCGCTCATCGCCGCGCGCGACCTTGGCCATGAGCGCTTCGTCGCTGTCATCCATTGAACGGCGTTTGCCAATTGCCGCTCCATTCTAGCCCGTGACCTCATGATTGAACGGGCGGCGCGGCGAAAACCTGTGCGGCGCGAAACATCCGGGAAGAACGGGGACAGATCCCGCCTCACCCCATAAGCCTTTGATTTTATTAAGTGTTGTGGGGAGTCCGGTGCCGGCCGGCTGCCCGCGCCGGCGGCGGCGCGGGCAGAACGGTGGAGGCGCGTCTTGGCCTAGGGCCGGGTCAGAGCGGTTTGACCTCGACCTTGCGGAACTTGATGGTGCCCTGGCCGTGCTGCAGCACGATCGGGCCCTCGTCGAACATGCCGTTGCGCAGTCTGGCGGTCTCCTTGCCGTTGAGCACCACGGTAATGTCGCGGCCTTTCACCGTGATCTCGTAGGTATTCCACTTGTCGCCGGCTTTCGGCATCGGATTGACTTCGACATAGCGGGTGATGGCGCCGGTGCCGTAGCTCGGGTCCTTGCGCTCGTCGAAGATATTGGCCTCGTAGCAGGTGCGGTCGGTGATCTTCTTCGGGTCGAGGCAGCGGAAATAGATGCCGCTGTTGGCGTCGTGGCTCGGCCAGAATTCGACGCGCACGACGAAGTCCTTGTACGACGTCTTGCTCACCAGATAGCCCGCGACTTTGGGGTCGGTCATCTGGTCGGCGACCACGGCGCCGTCGACGATGTGCCAGTTGGAGCCGCCGACCTGGTCCCATTGGTCGAGGCTTTTGCCGTCGAACAGCGTCACCCAGCCGGCGTCCTGCGCTTTGGCCTGCGGCAGCGCCTGCAGGATGGCAAAGCCAAGACTGGCGGCCAGCGCGGCCGCGGCGATCTTGCAGAGCGTGCGTTTCATGACTTTCCTCCCCGGTTGCCTTGTTGTCATTTGTGAACAGCCGTTGCGCGCTTGTTATTCCGCGCCGTGACGTTCTCGGCTGCGCGTCATGATGGACGAAATCGGCCCGCCTCTGTCAACATGCCTCGATCGGCCGGTCATCGGCGCACATCAGGGAGGACGAAACATGGACAAGGCGCTTTACGACAAGGGCATGGCGATGCGCCGCAAGGTGCTGGGTGACGAGTATGTCGACCGCGCCATTGCCAATACCGACGACTTCAACCGCAAATTCCAGGACATGCTCAACGAGTTCTGCTGGGGCCTGGTGTGGACCGACGAGGACCTCAAGCCGCGCGACCGTTCGATCCTCAATCTCGGCATGATCGCCTGCCTCGGCCGCATGCACGAGTTCGAAGCGCATTTCCGCGGCGCCCTGCGCAACGGTGTCACCGAGAAGGAGTGCGCGGCGATCCTGCGACAGGTCGCGATCTATTGCGGGTTCCCGGCGGCGGTCGACGCTCACCGGGTGGCCAAGCAGGTGCTGGCGGCGAACAAGAAGTAGCCCGCCGACCCGCCGCCCGGCGCGAAATTCCAGCGCATCGGCCGCCCAGGGGCGAGAAACCCGGGGAGGATGCCTCTTGCGGCGTCGGCAACGCACCCAGCGGCAAAAACGGCGTCCGGCCTCAATATTGTCTTGAATGTGCCGTCATACCGGGGCAAGCCATATTTTGCGCGATTTGCGGGGGAATCGCGTCCCGGGGTGCACGATGATCCGAAGGTTCAAAGCCTTTGCCGCGACGCTGCCGCTGGCGGCGGTTTCAGCGGCCGTTTTGGCCGCCCCCGCGCTGGCGCAGAGCTATCCCGCGCGCGAACCCTATTACAGCAGCGCGCCGCTCGGCCCGCCCCCCGGCTATCAGATCGACCCCAACGACCCCGACGTCGCCATCCGCCGGCCCGCGCGGCCGGCTCAAGCCACGCGGCCGGGCTTCCTTTACCCGGAGGAAAGCGACGCGGCGCCCGCGCCGCCGCCGTTCCCGCCCGGCCCCGGCTATGGCCGCCAGCGTGACGTCCAGCAATCCGAGCCCGATGTCATCCGGCCGCCGGCCGCCATCGGTGCTGCGCCCAATCCGCCGCCGCAACAGCAGCAACAACAACAACAGCAGACCGCCCCGTCCGGCAACGGCGCGAGCGTCATGCAGCTACCGCCGGAAGATCAGCCGGAGACCGGGCAGCCCAAGGAACTGCCGGCCAATCTCAAAAAACAGGTCGTCGATTTCCGCACCAAGGAGCCGGCCGGCACCATCATCATCGATACGCCGCATACCTACCTCTATCTCGTGCTCGGCAACGGCAAGGCCATGCGCTACGGCATCGGCGTCGGCCGCGAAGGCTTCACCTGGGCCGGCACCGAGCGCATCTCCAAGATGAAGGAATGGCCGGACTGGTTCCCGCCGGTCGAGATGATCGAGCGCCAGCCTTACTTGCCGCGCATGATGGCGGGCGGCCCCGGCAATCCGCTCGGCGCGCGCGCGCTCTATCTCGGCAACACGCTCTACCGCATTCACGGCACCAATCAGCCCTCGACCATCGGCAGCTTCGTGTCGTCGGGCTGCATCCGCCTGCTCAACGAGGACATCGAAGACCTCTACAGCCGGGTGCAGGTGGGAACGCGCGTGGTGGTGCTGCCGGGTCAGGATCCGCAGACCGCGGCGATCAGCACCTCGGCGACGCCGCCGGCGCGCAACGGCCAGGCCAACGTCTCGCCGCCGACCATCAACGGTATCACCGGCAAGCCGCTGCCGCCGATCAAGCAGCACTGATTTCTTTGTCACCTCCCCCGCTGGCCGGGGAGGGAACCTTCGCCAATCGCGTCACCGCCTCGATCATCGCGCCGGGGTCGGCCTTGCCTTGACCGGCAATGTCGTGGGCCGAGCCGTGCGCGACCGACGAGAACAAGATCGGCGAGCCGATCGATAAGCCTGCGGTGCGGTTGAAGGCGAGCAGCTTGGCGGCGATGTGGCCCTGATCGTGCAGCATGACGATGAAGGCGTCGCAGCCCTTTTTGTGGAACATGGTATCGGCGCCGAACGGGCCCGCCACGTCGATGCCGGCGGTCTTGGCGGCATTGATCGCCGGCGCGATGATCTCGATCTCGTCGCGGCCGAACAAGCCCTCCTCGCCGGCGTGCGGATTGACGCCGGAGACGAAAATCTTCGGCTTGGCAATGCCGAGCTTCTTGAGCGCGCTATCGGTGACGCGGATGACGTGCTCGACGCGCTCGCGCGTGATCAGCTTGAGCGCCTCGCGCACGCTGACATGCAGCGTCGCGTGCACAACACGTTTGTCGTCGAAGCAGATCATCAGATAGACGTCTTCGACCGGCGTTCCGGTCTCGCGCGCTACGAAGCTCGGATAGCCGTCGAATGAAATGCCGGCGGCCGCGATCGAGCGCTCGGTCTGCGGCGCCGCCACCACGGCCTCGACCTCTTTGGCCAGCGCGGCCTTGATGGCGCGCCGCGCCGCGGCGAGCGAAGCCCGGCCGTAGGCTGCGTCGACCTTGCCGAATTCGACCGGCGTATTGGCGCCGTCGCGGCCGTCGAGCAAGTTGACGTTGCCGTTATTCCAATCGGCGTCGGCGGCCTTGGCGACGACATTAAGTCGCGGCGCAAGCCCTGCCGCCCTGGCGTGCATCTCGACCGCCGCAGGGTCGCCGACCAAAAGCGGCCGTGCTACCGCGGTGACGCGTCGATCAAGCGCGGCCTTGAGCGCGATCTCCGGGCCGATGCCCGCCGGGTCTCCAGTTGCAATGGCGATGCGCGGCAGCGGCATGACTGTCTGGCTTCCTTCGACGGGCGGGCCGCCTATAATGGTTGCAAAGAGTACCAAAAACCCGAAGAAACGTCAGAGGAAACGTCGCCATGATGTCGCAAGAACAAAATGACCAGCTCAGCCGCATCGGTCCCGGCACACTGATGGGCAAGCTGTTGCGCCGCTACTGGGCGCCGTTCTTGCTGGCGAGCGAAATTCCGGAGCCCGATTGCCCGCCGGTGCGGGTCACGCTGATGGGCGAGAAGCTGATCGCCTTCCGCGATTCCAAGGGCAAGATCGGGCTGATCGACGAGTTCTGCGCGCATCGCGGCGCTTCGCTGTGGTTCGGCGAGGTCGCCGAATGCGGCATCCGCTGCCACTACCACGGCTGGAAGTTCGACGTCACCGGCCAGTGCACCGACCTGCCGTCGGAGCCCGAAGAATCCGGCTTCCGCAGGAACATCAAGCTCAAGTCCTATCCCTGCATCGAGAAAGCCGGCGTCATCTGGACCTATATGGGCCCGCCGGAATTGCAGCCGCCGCCGCCGGCGCTGGAATGGACCGACGTCAAGCCCGAGCAGCGTTTCGTGTCGAAGCGCTTGCAGGAGTGCAATTACCTGCAGGCCATGGAAGGCGGCATCGATTCGAGCCACGTGTCGTGGCTGCACGCCTCCGAGCTCAACCAGGATCCGCTGTTCAAGGGCTCGAAGGCCAACGAGTACAACGAAAAAGACCGCATGCCGCATTTCGACGTCGAGGAATTCGCCGGCGGCCTTTTGATCGGCGCGCGCCGCAAGGGTGGCGAGGGCAAGCACTATTGGCGCATCACGCCGTGGATCATGCCCTGGTACACCATCATCCCGCCGCGCGCCGGCCATCCGCTCGGTGCCCATGCCTGGGTGCCGATCGACGACGAGAACTGCTGGGCCTGGAGCATCAACTATCATCCCCGGCGCGCGCTGACGAAGCAGGAAGTCTCGGCGATGCAGGACGGTGAGGGCATTCACGTCAAATACGTGCCCGGCACCTTCATCCCGCTCGCCAACAAGTCGAACAACTACCTGATGGACCGCGAGGCGCAGAAGCACGGCCACTCCGCCACCGGCGTCGACGGCATCGCCATGCAGGACGCCTCGATCCAGGAGAGCATGGGCCCGATCCAGGACCGCACCAAGGAGCATCTGTGCGCGACCGACAAGGGCATCGTCATGACGCGGCGCATGCTGCTCAACGCGGCGAAAGCGGCGAGCGAAGGCAAGCCGGTGCCGGCAACCGATCCGGCCGCGCAGCGTGTGCGCTCGGTGTCGATCGAGCTCGAGCAGGGCGTGTCGTTCACGCAAGGCGCGCGCCACGGGCTCTATCGCGAACTCGGCACCGACCCGCTGTCGGTGTGACCCTCAATCCGTCATCCTGAGGTGCGAGCGCGCTTGCGCGCGAGCCTCGAAGAATGACGGGCACGGAGTCAGCGGCCGTTCATCCTTCGAGGGCCGGCTTTGCCGGCCACCTCAGGATGACGGAGAAAGGCCTGATGACGCCCTCCCAATCTCACGTCCCCATCGCCATTGTCGGCGCCGGCCCGACCGGGCTGACGCTTGCCAATCTGCTCGGCGTCTACGGCGTCGCCTGCGTCGTCATCGAGCGCAACGCCGCGACCGTGCACGAGCCGCGCGCGGTGTCGATCGACGATGAATCGCTGCGCATCATGCAGGCGGCGGGCTTGGCTGCCGAGGTGATGGCCGAGACCGTCACCGGCTACGGCTCGCATTATTATTCGGCGCGCGGCCGCCTGTTCGCCAAGGTGCAGCCGACCGAGCAGCCCTACGGCTTCCCGCGCCGCAATGCCTTCCGCCAGCCGGTGCTGGAGCGGCAATTGCGCCAAGCGCTCGCGCGCTTTCCGCATGTCACGGCGCTGTTCGAGCATGAGCTCGTCGCGTTCACGCAAGACGACAGGCGCGTCACGCTCACGCTTGCCGGCGGCAAGACGATCAGCTGCGACTATCTCGTCGCCTGCGACGGCGCTTCCAGCACCGTGCGCCGCCAGCTCGGCATCGGCATGAGCGGCTCGACCTTCCGCGAGCGCTGGCTGATCCTCGATCTCGAGAATTCGCCGGTGTCTTCCCTGCACACCAAGGTGTTCTCCGATCCGCGGCGCCCCTGCATCGCGCTGCCGGGGCCGAACCTGACGCGGCGCTACGAGTTCATGCTGCACGATCACGAGCGCGACGAGGACCTGCTGGCGCCCGAGATGGTGCGGCACCTGCTCGATACGCACGAGGCGGCGCCGCAAAGCCGGCTGGTGCGCAAGGTCGTCTACACTTTCCATGCGCGCATCGCCGACCGCTGGAGCGAGGCCCGCGTTTTCCTTGCCGGCGACGCCGCGCACATGACGCCGCCTTTCGCCGGGCAGGGCATGAACAGCGGCCTGCGCGACGCCTTCAACATCGCCTGGAAGCTCGCGATGGTGACCCGCGGCACGCTTGGGCCCGGGCTGCTTGCGAGCTACGAGCCGGAGCGGCGCGACCATGTCTGGGCCATGATCGAGTTTGCCCTCAACATCGGCCGCGTGCTGGCGCCGCCGAATATGTTCGCCGCCAAGGCCATCGAATACGGCTTCCTGGCGCTCTCGACTTTCCCCAAAGCGCGCGACTACATCATGCAGATGAAGTTCAAGCCGCCGCCGCGCTTCGCCAAAGGCTTCATCGTGCTTGACGGGCAAAGCGCGCGGCGCACCTTGGTCGGCCGGCTGTTTCCGCAGCCGCGCCTGCCCGGTGCCGCCGGCCGCGACGTGCTGCTCGACGACCTGCTCGGTCCCGGCTTTGCGCTGGTCGTCAATTCGCCGCGCGCCGCTGCGATCCTGCCGCTGCTGCAAGGCGAGCCGTGGCGATCGCTTGACCCGCGCGTTGTCGCGCTGCCGCCGTCAGCGGCGACCGATCCGCGCCTCGCGCAATATGCCGATCACGTCTTCCTGCTGCGGCCCGATCGCTACGTCGCGGCATGCTTTCGCACGGATGCGGTGGCGGTAAGGGCGGGGAAGGTGGCGACCTTGATGACGTCAACCCAAACTCCGTTCGCTCCCGCGTAAGCGGGAACCCAGGGGCGACAAACTCAGGCTTAAGATTTAGCTCTGGGTCCCCGCTTTCGCGGGGACGAACGGGAAGAATTACTCCGCCGCGGCGCTCGCCGACTTGCCGATCGCGGCGTTGACGCGCGGCATCACCTCTTCGGCCATCAGCTGCATCGAGCGCCTGGCGAGCTGCGGGTCGACCCAGTCCATGCCGGCATAGACCAGTTCGCCGAAATCGCCGGTCTCCTCGCGCAGCTTCAGGATGGCATCGACCACTTTGTTGACCGTGCCGAAGGTCACGCAATTGTCCATGACGTAGTCGAGCGTGATTTCCTCGTCCGGCTGTTCCTTGTGGCTCTTGAACACGTAAAGCCGATTGCCGCGCATCATCTTGGCGCGCATGTTGCCGAAGTAATGGCGGTACGGGCTCTTGGCATCCTCGCAGCCGTAGCGTGTCGCCACCTTGTCGTCGTCGGCGACGAAGATGGTGCGCGCGACGCGCCAGTCCCTGATGTCGGCCTTCTGCCCCGCCTCGGCCTTGCCCTTGGCGTAGTTGGTCCAGTGCGACTTCAAGTGCTTGGCCAGCAGGAAATTCGCCGAGATCGGATGGAAGTCGCGCTTGCCCATCAGCACCACGCCCGGCGAGAACGGCGCCACCACGGTGCCGACGATCTCCGGCCGCGGCTTCTGGAACGGTTTGGCCAGTACGCCGACGCCGAGCTCGAGCGCGGCGGTGCGCGCGAAGCTCACCTTGAAGCGATTGTCGGGAAAATCGATGTTGTAGGGCGGGTTCTGCTCCCACACCGCGAGGATGACGTCGATCGCCTCGGCGAAAATCTTGTTGCGGTCGAGATCGAGAATGCCGATCGCCTCGGAGTCCGAGGTGAGCGCGCCGGCGGACACGCCCATGATGAAGCGGCCTTGCGCGAGATGATCGAACATCGCCGCGTTGACCGCGATCACCACCGGATGGATCTGCGACAGGTTGCAGGTGCCGGTCGCGAGCTTGATCTGCTTGGTCTCGCTGATCAGCGTCGCGAGAAACAGCATGCTGTTGGTGACGTTCTCGCAGGCGTCGGTGAGATGCTCGCCCATGAAGCAGTCGTAGAAGCCGAGCTTGTCGGCGAGGATGAAAGCTTCGCGATCCTCGCGCAGCGTCTGCGACCAGTCCCGGCCCAGCGGATGCACCGGCATCGTGAAGTAACCCAACCGCATTCGGAGTCCTCGCGTGTCGGACGGAAATTAGCCGACCGCCGCCGTGAATGCAGCAAGCGATTTGCCGCGCGCATTCAAGCGGTGAAAGTCTCAATTTTGGGAGGGCGAAAACCTCAAGCCGTCATCCTGAGGTGCGCGCTAAAGGCGCGCCTCGAAGGATGAACGGCCACGGTCTTGATATCTCGCCTCCCCAGGCGCGCGACCTTCGGCCGCTCGCACCTCAGGGTGACGGCCTTACGCCGCCACGCTGGCGAGGAAGCCTTCGACTTCGCGGCGCAGCTCGGCGGCGGCGGCTTCCACCGCCTGCGACGCCGACAGCACGCTTTCCGCCGACTGGCGCGTGTCGGTCGCCGCGCCCGCCACTTCGTTGAGCACGGCGACCACCGTCTTGGCGCCGTCGGCCGCGCCGGTGACGTTCTGCGAAATCTCCGCGGTTGCGGCGTTCTGCTCCTCAACCGCCGATGACACCGCGGTCGCGCAACTGTCGATCTCCTGCATGCGCGCGGCGATGCGGCCGATCGCCGCCACCGCGCCCGAGGTCGCGGTCTGTACGCTGGTGATGAGCTGGGCGATGTCCTCGGTGGCCTTGGCGGTCTGCACGGCGAGCGATTTGACCTCCGCGGCCACCACGGCGAAGCCCTTGCCGGCTTCGCCGGCGCGCGCCGCCTCGATGGTGGCGTTGAGCGCGAGCAGGTTGGTCTGGCCGGCGATGGTGCGGATCAGCTTGATGACGTCGCCGATTTTCTGCGCCGCCTGGGCGAGCGCGGCGATCTGCTCGTTGGTACCCTTGGCCTCGCCGACCGCGGCGCGAACGATGTCGGTGGTCAGCGCAAGCTGGCGGCCGATCTCGCCGATCGAACCGGTCAATTCGTCGGCCGCCACCGCCGCGGTCTCGACATTGGTGCAGGCCTCGTTGGAGGCGGCGACCGCGCTCTCGGCGCTCTGCGAGGTCTGGCCGGAATTGGCGAGCAGCGTGGTGGCGGTCGAACGCATCGCCATGGCGCCGTCGCTCACCGTGCGCAGGTGCTCCTCGACGCGGCGGCGGAACGCGGCGATCGCCTCGTCGACCATGGCGCGGCGCTGCTGCTGCTCCTGCATCAGGGCGCGCTCGCGCTCGGCGTCGCGCCGGTCGGTGACGTCCTCGTGCGTCGCCACCCAGCCGCCGCCCTTCATCGGCCGGTTGGTGACCAGGATGATGCGGCCGTCGGAGGATTTGACCTCGGTGCTGCGGGTGGTGCCGCCCGCCATCGAGGCCTTCAGCTCGACGACGTAGTCCTCGATGTTGCGCGAGAAGGTGCCGTGCGCGGCGCGGTATTCGAGCAGCCCGGTCAGCGTCGTGCCGCTGCGGGCGATGTGCTCGGGCAGCTTGTACATCTCGGCGTAGCGCCGGTTGCACACCACCAGCCGCTCATGGCTGTCGAACATGCAGAGGCCTTGCGACATATTGTCAAGGGCGACCCGCATGCGCTGGTTCTGCAGCTGCCAGGTCCGCGCACGCACGAACATCGTCATGGCCATGGCGGCGACCGCCAGCAGTGCGGCTCCGGCGAGCGCGCCGGCGGGGATCACAAGGTCAAGAACGCCGAACCCGGCAAGAAAGCAGGCGGCGCCGATCAGAGCGACCAGGCGCCAGTCGCGCGGAATTGCGGATCGGGAGGCAGCTGCCATTTTCGCGTCCGGGTAGGTGGTCACGGTATTCCCCAACCCGTTGTTTTGCAGTTAATTGCTGGTCGCCGAGAGGTTAAACGGCGGTTAACGCTGTGCGGGAGGAAGGCGGATGGCCAAGCTGCGGGCGGCCGAATGCCGCGAATTCATCAAGGCGGTGGTCGAGAAGGCCGAGGAGATGGGCGTGCCCGTTTCGGTCGCGGTGGTCGGCCCCGAGGGCCACGTCATCGCCGTCGAGCGCATGGATGATGCCGGCTTCATCACGCCCGATACCGCGATCGCCAAGGCCTTCACCGTCGCCGCCTTCCGCAGCATGAGCCCGCGCTTTCCCGACGGGCTGGTGATCCAGCAGTGGTTCAAGGAGCGCAATCCGCAATTGCTGATCGGGCTGTCGGCGCTGACCAACGGCAAGATCGCGGCGTCCGGCGGCGCCGCGCCGGTGTTCAAGGGCAACGAGATGGTCGGCGCCTACGGCGTCTCCGGCGGCACGTCGCAGCAGGACGAGGCGATCGCCAATCACGCCCGCGCCAAGGTCGGCTGGGCCCACACCTCGACCGACGAGCCGAACGCGAGCGTGAAGCAGCACATCAACGAACTCTACGCCCAGGCGGGCATCAAGGAGCGGCTATGAGCGGTGTCGTTGCTAAATCCCAATGGACCGGACGCGTCGAGGACGACGCCCTGCTGCGCGGCCAGGGCCGTTTCGGCGACGACGTGAAGCCGGACGGCGCGCTCGCCGCCTGCTTCGTGCGTTCGCCGCACGGCTTTGCCAGGATCGAGCGCGTCGATGTCGCCGCGGCGAAGGCCTCGCCCGGCGTGACCGCGGTTTTCACCGGCGCCGACATGGCCGCGGCGCACTACCACACCGTCACCCATGCCCACGACATTCCCGGCCGCGGCGGCAAGGTGCCGCATTCGCCGCATCGCCCGGCGCTGGCGCATGAGCGCGTGATGCACATCGGCGAGCCGGTCGTCATGGTGGTGGCGCAGACCCTTGCCGCCGCGCAGGACGCCGCCGACAAGGTCGTGGTCGACTACGCGCCGCTCGACGCCGTGACCGACGCGCGCGACGCCGTCAAACCCGGCGCGCCCCAGCTCTGGCCCGAAGCGCCTGGCAACATCGCCTTCGACTGGACCGCGCCCGCCGATCCCGACGGCAGGAAGCAGGCCGCGCTCGACAAGGCGTTCAGGGAGGCCGCGCACGTCGTCAAGGTCGAGCTCGCCAACCAGCGGCTCGTCGTCGCCTCGCTCGAGCCGCGCAGCGCCACCGCGAGCTACGACCCGGCGAGCAAGGTCTTCACGCTGCGCTGCCCGTCGCAGGGCGTCGCCATGGTGCGCGGCCAGGTGGCGCCGGCGCTCAACGTCAAACCGGAGGAGCTGCGCGTGCTGACCGACGACGTCGGCGGCGCCTTCGGCATGAAGGGCGCGGCGCACCCGGAATACTTGGCGCTGCTGCACGCCGCCCGCGCGCTGTCGCGGCCGGTGCACTGGCTGTCGAGCCGCGCGGAGGCCTTTCTGTCCGACGCCCAGGGCCGCGACTCGTTCTGGACGGTCGAGCTGGCCTTGAGCGCGCGCGGCAAGTTCCTGGCGTTGCGCGTCGGCGGCCTCGGCAACATGGGCGCCTATATGACGCCGGTCGCGCATTTCATCGTCACCACGCACATTTCCGGCTGCCTGCCGACGGTCTACGACATCCCGCACGCCCAGGTGAATTCGCGCTGCGTCTTCACCAACACGGTGCCGACCGCGCCCTACCGCGGCGCCGGCCGGCCCGAGGCGAGCTACCTGCTCGAGCGCGCGATCGACGCCGCCGCCGACAAGCTCAACATCGATCCGGCCGAGCTGCGACGGCGCAACCTGATCGAGCCGGCGCAGATGCCCTACACCACCGCGTTCGGCAATACCTACGACAGCGGCGACTTCCCCGCCGTGTTCGAGCGCGCGCTCGCGCTCGCCGATTACGCCGGCTTTGCCGCGCGCAAGAAGGCGGCGAAGAAAGCGGGCCGGCTGCGCGGCATCGGCATCGGCTGCTATCTCGAGATCGCCGGCGCCTTCCCGGAGGAAGCCGCGCGCATCTCCTTCCCCGGCGGCCGCAAGGCCGTTGTCAGCATCGGCGCCGGCGCCAGCGGCCAGGGCCACCGCACCGTGTTCGGCAACGTCGCGGCGCGCCGGCTCGGCATCCCGGCCGAAACGGTAACGGTGTCCTCGGGCGATTCCTTCCGCGACGTGCCGGGCTTCGGCGCCGCCGCCTCGCGTTCGGCGATGTATGTCGGCGGCGCCATCGCCCGCACCGCCGACACCGTGCTGGAAAAGGGCAAGAAGGTCGCCGCCATGCTGCTGCAGGCGCAGGAGGGCGATGTCGAATTCCGCGACGGCCAGTACCGGGTCAAGAACCGCGAAGTCTCGCTGTTCGACGTCGCCGAGCGCGCCGCCGAGCTCAAGCGGCAGGGCGTCATCGCCGAAAGCCTCGACACCCTCGACAAGACCAAGTCGCCGCCGTCGTTTCCCAACGGCTGTCACGTCGCCGAGGTCGAGATCGATCCCGACACCGGCGCGCTCGACGTCGTCTCCTATGTCGCGGTCGGCGACTGCGGCAATGTGCTCGACGACACCATCGTCACGGCGCAGATCCACGGCGGCGTCGCGCAGGGGCTCGGCCAGGCGCTGACCGAGGCGACGGTCTATGACGCCTCCGGCCAGCTCGCCTCCGGATCGTTCATGGACTACGCCATGCCGCGCGCGCACGACGTTCCGGCAATGACGGTCGAGCATCGCGAGGTCGCCTGCAAGACCAATCCGCTCGGCGTCAAAGGCACCGGCGAGGCGGGCACCACCGCCGCGCCGCCGGCGCTGATCAATGCCGTGCTCGACGCGCTGCCCCAGGGCGCCGCGCTCGACATGCCGGCATCGCCGGCGCGGATCTGGCAGGCGCTGCAGTCATCGAAATAATTCTGTCATTCCGGGACGCGCCGAAGGCGTGGACCCGGAATCCATAACCCCGGTCTGTGATGATGGATTCCGGGTTCGCCGCCATAGCGCGTTGCAGACGCGCGTGAACGCGCTTATGGCGGCGCCCCGGAATGACGAAGTGACCACCATTCAGCCACCGTCCGCGCTATGGTGGACCACGATTCGAGGGACCGATGCGGCTTTTCATTGTGATTGCGCTGTCGCTGATGCTGGCCGCCTGTTCCGGCTTCCAGGCGCCCGAGCAGCCGAGCTTCTATCAGGATATCGCGCAAGGGGCGAAGCTCGACGCCGAAGCCGCCGCCTCCATGATCTCCGGCTATCGCAGGAACAACGGCCTGCCGGAAGTCGCGCTCGATCCCGATCTCACGCGCATGGCGCAAGCCCAGGCCGAGGCGATGGCCAAGCGCGACAAGCTCGATCACACCGTGAAGAAGCCGTTCGTGGCGCGCTTGAAGGCCGCCGGCTTCGACGCCAAGCAGGCGGCCGAGAATGTCGGCGCCGGCTATCACACGCTGGCGGAGGCCTTCTCCGGCTGGCGCGATTCGCCGCCGCACCGCGCCAACATGCTGCTGCCGGGCGCAACGCGCATCGGCATCGCCGCAGTACCGGCGCCGGGATCGAAGTACCAGGTCTATTGGGCGCTGATCCTGGCCGAGCCGGACGACAGAAAGGGATAGTGTATCAAATTCCCTTGTTTATTTTGATGCCCGGGAGGCATAGATTAACCGCATGCTTGATAGCGCAAAAATTGAACAGATTGCCAAATCCGTAGCGACTGCGAACCTCTCCAGCGGGAGCGTTAGCACAGTGCTCAGCGAGCCCTTCATCGACTCCGAGGGGCATGACGCAGTGCGCATCACGATCGTGTTGGCCCCGAACTCGACCTCTGGGATTAAGGGCAATACGGTCTTGGACACATTGGTGGAAATTAAGAACAAACTCCAGCGCGCTGGAG
>Ga0070741_10007589_pt1 | contig 22330 bp, 24 predicted proteins | sample Coa_R1_4_FD_66440 | JGI IMG/M metagenome (GOLD analysis project Ga0070741, IMG submission 66440) | Surface soil microbial communities from Centralia Pennsylvania, which are recovering from an underground coalmine fire - Coalmine... | ecosystem: Environmental > Terrestrial > Soil > Unclassified ... | reverse complement strand
GCCACCGTCAACAGCAAGACGGCCAGCTTCTCCGGCCCGGGCTCGACCACTCCGTGGCACGCCAGCGCGGACTGCTCGGGCGCCGGCTCGGCTTCGGCTCCGTAAGCACTCAGGGAAGCCAGAACGCGGACGAAGGGCGCGGCACTCCGCGCCCTTCGTCTGTCGTCAAGCTCGACAACAGCACCCCTCTTCTTCCTCGTCACGAATCCCTCAAGTCGCCCGGCGCCGTTGCCGATAGGAGACCTGCCATGGACACCAAGAATCTCTCGATCGACGACCTGCTGCGCCGCGTTCAGGACCTGGAGGCGTCCGATCTCCACATCACGCCGGGCGCCGCTCCCGTCGTCCGCGTGCGCGGCCAGCTCGAGCGCCTGCCGGACGTCGACGAGCTGACGCCCGAGGACACGCGCGAGCTCGTCTACCGCATCCTCTCGACCCAGCAGCAGAAGGTGCTCGAGACGAAGCGGAACGTCGACTTCGCCTACTCCCTCCCCGGCGTCGCGCGCTTCCGCGTCAACGCCTTCTTCCAGCGCGCCAGCGTCGGCGCCGCCTTCCGCCTGATCCCGAGCGAGATCAAGTCCCTCCAGGAGCTCGCGCTCCCGGACAAGCTCGAGGACTTCGCCAGGAAGCCGCGCGGCCTCGTGCTCGTCACCGGTCCGACCGGCTCGGGCAAGTCGACGACCCTCGCCGCGCTGATCGACATGATCAACCGGACGCGGACGGAGCACATCCTGACGCTCGAGGATCCGATCGAGTTCCTCCACTGGCACCGCAACTGCGTCGTCAACCAGCGCGAGATCGGCAACGACGCCACGACGTTCGCGGAGGCGCTCCGCGCCGCGCTGCGCCAGGACCCCGACGTGATCCTCGTCGGCGAGATGCGCGACCTCGAGACGATCGCGACCGCCCTGACCGCCGCCGAGACCGGCCACCTCGTCTTCGCGACGCTGCACACGCAGAGCGCCCCGCAGACGATCGACCGTACGATCGACGTCTTCCCGGCCGAGCAGCAGGACCAGATCCGCGCCCAGCTCGCCGGCACGCTGCAGGGCGTCGTCACGCAGACGCTGCTGCCGACGGCCGACGGCCGGGGCCGCGTCGCGGCGCTCGAGATCCTGATGCCGGACGACGCCGTCCGGAACCTGATCCGCCAGGGGAAGATCGAGCAGATCTACTCGGTCATGCAGACGAGCACGACCGCCGGGATGCAGACGATGGAGCAGCATCTCGCCGACCTCGTCCTGCGCGGGATCGTCACGAAGGACGTCGCGCTGAGCCGCTCGAGCCGGCAGGACATGCTGCTCGGCCTGATCGAGCGCGGCGTCACCCTCGGCAGCGGCCGCGCGCCGCAGCCCTCACTGCGAGTCGCGGAGGCCTAAGAGATGGACCTGAAGCAGGAGATCACCCTGTCCGACCTCTTCCGGCGCAAGGGCGGTGAGGGGAAGGCTGCGAAGCCGAAGAAGAACGCGCGCGCGCGGAAGTCCCACGACGGGCCGCAGACGATCGTCGGCCTCGAGCTCGGGACGTCGCAGATCGCGGCGGCCGTCGTCACCAACAACGGCGGCAAGCGCCTCGTGAAGCTCCACCGGGAGTCGCTGCCGACGGGCGTCATGTCCGGCGGCGAGGTGCGCGACCCGGTCGCGCTCGGCGTCGCGCTGAAGGACTTCTTCGACCGCTACGAGCTGCCGAGGAAGAACATCCGCCTCGGGCTCGCGAACAGCCGCGTCGGCGTGCGTCAGATCGACGTCAGCGACGTCGACGACCAGTCGCAGCTCGAGAACGCGATCAGCTTCCGGGCCCACGAGAAGCTCTCGATCCCGATCGACGAATCGGTGATGGACTACCGCGTGGTCGAGGAGGCGCCCTCCACGGAGGGCGCGGTCAACCGCTCCGTCGTCGTCACCGTCGCCTACCGCGAGTCGATCGACCGCTACCTGACCGCGACCTCGACGGCCGGCCTCGACGTGATGGGCATCGACTTCGAGGCGTTCGCGCTGCTGCGGGCGCTCTCCGAGCCGGCCGCCCCGATGGGCGAGCAGCCGGAGACCGCCGTGGTCGCCGTCTGCGTCGGCCACGAGCGCACGACCCTCGCCGTCTCGGACGGCGCCGTCTGCTCGTTCGCCCGCGTCCTCGACTGGGGCGGCGCGAACCTGACGAACGCGGTCGCACGCGGCGCCAAGATCTCGCCGGCCGAGGCCGAAGAGGTCAAGCGCCAGCTGTCGCTCGACCCGGACGCCAAGGCCCCGACGAGCCTCAGCTCCGAGGGTGCCGAGGAGGCGCTGCACGCGGTCAAGGTCGAGCTGCAGGTGCTCGTTCGCGAGCTGCTCTCGTCGCTCCGCTTCTACCAGTCGCAGCCCGGCTCGCTGGCGCTGCGCGAGATCCTCCTCTCGGGCGGCACGACCGCGATGCCCGGCTTCGCGGCCGAGCTCGAGCGCGAGCTCGGCGTGCAGGTCGTCACGGGCGACCCGCTCTGCCGCGTCGCCGCCGACGTCGAGGTCCCGGAGGAGCTCGGGTCGTTCGCTGTCGCAATCGGACTTGGAATCGAGGACTAGATGAAAGCCGTCAATCTCCTCCCCCCCGACTACGCCGGGGCACAGCACCCGACGGTCGCTTCCCAGCTCGGGCAGCACGCCGTCGTGATCGCAGGCGTCGGCACGGCCGTCATCGCGGTGGCGGCGCTCGGCCTCGCCTACAGCTCGGCGTCCTCGACGGTGTCGTCGAAGACGAAGGAGCTCGCCACGCTCAAGGACAAGCTCGCGGTCGCGGCGCAGAACGCCACGCCGGCGGGCCAGGGCGTGCAGGCACGCCTGACGCAGATCAACTCCACGGACGCGACCCGCGTCTCGTGGGACGGGTTCATGTCGCGGCTCGCACGCGTCCTCCCCGAGGACGTCTGGCTCACGAGCCTGTCGACGGCGAACAGCCTCACCTCGGGTGCGGCCGCCTCGCCGACGGCCGCGTCGACACCCTTCACGATCAGCGGCTACACGTATTCGCAGAAGTCCGTGGCGCGCGTCATGCGCCGGCTCGAGCTCCTCCCGTGGCTGAACGGGATCCAGCTCCAGTCGAGCCAGCTCACCACGGTCGGGCCGAAGTCGGCCTTCCAGTTCACCATCACGGGCGGGGTTGATCCGCTCCCCGCGAAGGAGGCATCGTGAACGCTCTCGCGACGCGCATTCGGAACTCTCGCCGCGCGTCGGTCGCGGTCGTCGTCGGCACGGTCGTCGTTCTCACGGCGTTCGTGTGGATGGTGGTCGTCTCGCCGAAGCGCTCGGACGCCTCGCGCCTGACGGACGAGGTGAGCTCGACGCAGTCGCAGCTCGCCATCGCAACCCAGCAGGCGGCGACGGCCCGCCGGACGAAGGCGATCGCCGAGGCGGTGCAGACCGCACTGCCCGGGACCGCCGACGAGCCGGGGATCCTGGACGGCCTGAACGCGGTCGGCGCCCAGACGGGCGTCGTCGTCTCCGCGGTCTCGCCGAACCAGGCGGTCACGGCGACGAACGCCGTCGCGCTGAACGTGACGGTCGAGGGTAAGTACTTCCAGATCCGTGACTTCCTCCATCGCCTGCGGACTCAGGTGAAGCTGCGCCAGAAGGGCGTGATCAAGGCGACCGGCCGTCTCTTCGACGTGACGAGCGTCCAGATCCAGCAGCCGACCCCGGGCTCGTCGACCCTCACGGCGACCCTCGCGGTCAACGCGTACTCGTTCGGCCCGACGTCGACGGCAGCCGCCGCCACGTCGACGACCGAGACGACGACGACGCCCGCCGGGGCGACCGCCGCCGGGAGCAACTGATGGCCGTCGCCACCGGATCGATCGGACGCCGCAAGCGCGAGGAGCAGGACGCCGCCGCGCGCGAGCGGCGGTCGAGGATGATGTTGATCGGTCTGTCGGTCGTTCTCCTCGCCGTGCTCGCGTTCGAGGTGCCGAAGCTCCTCTCCCACGGATCGAAGTCGACGCCGGCGACGGCGACGACGACGCCCGCCGCCGACGGCACCGCCGCTGCACCTGCGACGGCGCCTGCCGTGGCGACGCAGACCCCGGCGCAGGTGCGGAAGAAGCTCTCGCTGATCGACCGCCGCTTCTCGCCGAAGGATCCGTTCGAGGCGCAGCTCGGGCAGTCGGCGGCGACCGTGTCGGCGCGGCAGCCCCTCGCCACCGGCCCGTCGGTGCGCGCATCCCACTTCGTCTCGAAGGACCCGTTCAAGGCGCAGCTCGGGGTCGAGGCCGGCGATGCGGCGCCGGCCGTCCCCGCGCAGCCGGCCAAGCCGGTTCAGGCCGCCAAGCCTGCGAAGCCCGTCAAGCCGTCGCCGGCGGTGCAGTACGCCGCGCCGACGAGCGGCTACATCGTCGTCCTCCAGTCGCTCGACTCGAAGAGCTCGGGCCTGGCGGAGCTCCGGCGGGCGCACAAGCGCGGACTGACGTCGGCGAAGCTCCTCTACTCGTCGAAGTACTCGACGCTCCGCCGCGGCTACTGGGTCGTCTACGTCCGGTATGCGACGGCGCAGGATGCGACCGGCGGCATGCGCAAGGCCCACGCGAACGGCTACCCGCAGGCCTACCGGCGGGTCGCGAAGCCGTGAGGCCCGCCCCTCAAGTGATCCCGACACCCGACCGATAACGAGGACGATCAGATGGCTTCGTATTCCTACACCGCGATCGACGCGCGCGGGATCGAGTCCCGCGGCTTCCTCCACGCCCCGGATCTCGAGGCGGCCCGCGACCAGCTCCGCCAGAAGGGGCTGCTCGCGCGGACGCTGCTCGAGCAGAAGGCGGCGGCGGGCAGCAGGGGCGTCGGACGTGCGCTGAAGCAGGTCAAGCCGAAGGCGCTCCAGGTCTTCTCGCGCCAGTTCGCGACGCTGATCCAGGCGGGCGTGTCGATCGTCTCCGCCCTCGTGATCCTCGAGGAGCAGACGGAGGACAAGAACCTCGCCGCGGTCATCGCGGACATCCGCGAGGACGTGGAGAGCGGCGTCGTGCTGTCCCGCGCGATGGCCCGGCACCCGAAGACGTTCAACAAGCTGTACGTCGCGATGATCGAGGCCGGCGAGGCGTCGGGAACGCTCGACGTCGTGCTCGATCGCGTCGCCGTGCAGATCGAGAAGGACACGAAGATCAAGCGCCGCGTGAAGAGCGCGATGGTCTACCCGATCGTCGTGCTCACGTTCGCGACGCTCGTGCTGATCGGGATGCTGCTCTTCCTGATCCCGGTCTTCGTCAACATCTTCAAGCAGCTGAACGGATCGCTGCCGATGCTGACCCAGATCGTCGTCAACGCGTCCGACTTCCTGCGCGGGTACTGGTTCGTCGTCTTCCCGGTCTGGGGAGCGATGATCTTCGGCCTCCTCAAGCTCAAGCAGACGGAGCAGGGTCGCGCGACGTGGGATCGCATCAAGCTGAAGATCCCGATGAAGATCGGCGACGTCGTGCTCAAGGTCGCGATGGCGCGGTTCTCGCGCACCCTCGCGACACTCGTCTCCGCGGGCGTCGACATCGTCAAGGCGCTCGAGATCACGGGCTCCACGGCCGGCAACACCGTGCTCGAGGAGGCGCTCGTCGAGGTCCGCCGCCGCGTCCACGAAGGCTCGCGGATCGCGACGCCGCTCGAGGAAAACCCGCTCTTCCCGCCGATGGTCAGCCAGATGGTGAAGATCGGCGAGGAGACCGGTGAGCTCGACGGAATGCTCGGCAAGATCGCCGACTTCTACGAGGACGAGGTCGATGCGGCCGTCGCCGCGCTTACCTCGATCATCGAGCCCATCATGATGATCGGCGTCGGCGTGATGGTCGGGATCATCGTGATCAGCATGTACCTGCCGATGTTCAAGATGCTCCAGCTCGTGAAGTAGGGGAACTTCGTCGTCGTCGACGACGACGAGCTCGCATCTCCGAGGGCCCTGCCGCACGGCAGGGCCCTCTCTCGTTCCCGGCAAATCACCGCTTCGAGTGATGCGCAGGACTGGCGGAACGGTCGATCCCGGCCGGGTGAGCCGCACGGGCGTAGCGAGGGGTCTGGCGTCTGTTGCGGCACTCGTCTTCGCCGCCGGCTGCCTCGCAGCCGGCGGCGGGGCGGCCTCGCCCCCGCGCGTGACCGTGATCAGCGACTCCGTGCTGACCTCGATCATCTGGCACGAGCAGAACCTCTCGGTGCTCGCCGCCGGGTTCGATCTCGACCTGAACGTGGCCGTCTGCCGGCGGCTCGCGGGCGTCAGCTGCGCGTTCGACGGCGTCGCGCCGCCGACCGTCGTCGACCTGCTCGGGTCGATGCAGGTCGTCCCCGCCGCCGTCGTCGTGGAGATGGGCTACAACGACGACCCGACGCTCTTCCGCGGCGAGGCGGAGACGGTGATCGACGGGCTCGTCGCGCGCGGCGCGAAGCAGATCGTCTGGCCGACGCTCGTCGAGTCGACGCCGAACTTCGTCTCGATCAACCGCGACCTGATCGCCCTGATGCTCGCTCACCCGCAGCTCGAGCTCGTCGACTGGAACGGCTATGCCGCCCGCCACGGCGACTGGTTCCAGACCGACCATCTGCACCTGACGGCGGCGGGCGGGCTCGGGATGGCGACGCTCCTGCACCAGGCACTCGTCTCGCCGCCTGCGGCGTCCGGCTCGGTGACGCTGCCGCCCGCGCCGCGGGGCAAGCCGTACCGGAGCGCGCTCCGGGCCGCCGCGGGCTGCCCGTGCCACTGGACGCTCGCCGACGGCGCGCTCGCGCCCGGGCTGACGCTGTCGGACAACGGCACCGTGTCAGGCACGGCCAGGGCGGCGGGCACGTTCCGGGCCGACGCGACCTACGTGACCGCCTCGGCGCTCGTCGGCCACGTCCAGATCACCGTGCGCGCGCAGCGCGCGAAGACGAAGACGCGCTAGCGGGCGCGGCCGAGCGCGTCGAGCAGCCGGAGCGGCACGCGGGCGATCCCGCGCTGCTCGCCGGGCGCCGCGAGCTCGCCGAGCAGCAGGCGCTCGACGGAGCGCCAGAGGAGCTCGGTGCGTGCGACGCGCCAGCTCGCGCGCGGCCAGCGGTCGAGGGCGTGCTTCAGCTTCCACGAGGCGCGGTGAAGCGGCGCGAGCGCGACGTCGAGCGCGGCCGAGTAGCCGTCGAGGCTCGTCGCTCGCCCGCCGAGGAGGTCGACGATCGCCGCCGCCGCGAGCCGCGCCGAGACGAAGCATTCGTACATGCCGTCGCCGGAGACGGGGTCGATCAGGCCCGCGGCGTCGCCCACGAGGAGCGCCCGCTCCCCCGCGACGCGCGTCCCGGGCCGGCGGAGCGGCAGCCGGTGGCCGCGCAGCGACTCGACGGCGGCCGCGTCGATCCCGTGCGCGTCGCACAGCCGCGCCAGGTGCTCGCGCAGCCTCGGCCCCTCGCTCTGCCACGCCCCCACGCCGACGTTCACGTGGTCGCCCTTCGCAAACACCCAGCCGTAGCCGCCGGGGATGTCTGCGAGCTCGACGACCGCGCGCCGCGCGTACCGGTCGCGCGAGACGCTCGCGTACGAGACGTTCCCCTCGTAGGCGACGCCGTGGACGATGCCGACGCCGAGCCCGAACGCGCGCGCGGTCGTCCCGTTCGCGCCGTCCGCGCCGACGACGACGGTCGCCGGCGCCTCGAGCGGGTCGATCGTCGTCCCCTCCCGCACCTCGACCCCGCGCTCCCGCGCCGCCTCGAGCAGGAACGCGTCGAGGCGTCTGCGCTGGGTCATCCGGATCACCGGGCGGGAGGAGCGGCGCGTGACGGAGTCGCGGTAGCGGAACCGCAGCTCGACGAGGTCGACGTCCTCCTCCACGACCGGCGACGGGTCGACAGGGCACTGGCGGACCGCCCGGGTCGTGAGACCTCCGCCGCACGGCTTGTCGCGCGGGAACCTCGCGCGGTCGACGAGCAGCACGTTCGCGCCCGCGTCGGCGAGACGGATGGCTGTCGCGGAGCCGGCCGGGCCGCCGCCGACGACGAGCGCGTCGAAGGCCTTCATCTCGCCCCAGGCTACAATCCCCGCCGCACCAGGGGGTGTGCCCGAGCGGCCAAAGGGAACGGGCTGTAAACCCGTCGGCTCAGCCTACGGAGGTTCGAATCCTCCCGCCCCCATCATCATCAGCCTCGCGCAGGCTAGGCGCGCGGGTCCGTCGCCTCGGCGACCGCGCGCGGCGCGCCCGCCTGCTTGCGGACGACGAGGTGGCCGCGGCCCGTGTCCACCACCTCCTCGACCTCCGGGTCCTCGTGGCCCGGGAGGACGATGAAGAGCGCGGAGTCAGCACGAACCCGCTCGTACGTCTCGACGGCCACCTCGAGACGCTCGGCGCAGTCGAGCCGGTCGCACTCGCAGACGACGTGCAGCGGCTCGCGCTCGGCGAGTGCGAAGCGCTTCTGCAGGCTCTCGATGCGTTCGTTGATCTCGCGGAAGACGGCTTCGTTCGCCGCCTTGCGCTGCCCGGCGGGGTCCACGAGGCCGACGCTAGTCGGTCTTGCCGCCCGCGGCAAGGCGTGAGGCGAGCTCACCGGCGGCCCCGACCTTCTCGACGACCGCGTAGTCCCCGCACTCGCGAACGGTGCGAACCGCCGAGGGCACGAACGCCTCATGTCCCTTCGCGTGGATGAAGTGGCGCGGATTGCGGCGGACGCTCCGGTACTCGTCGAGCGGCACGCGGATGAGCTGCGTGCACCGACGGTCCGAGCACTCGCAGATGAACGGGACCGAGCGATCCTCGTCGAGCCCGTGCTCCCCCGCCACGGACGCGATCTCCTCGTTCGCCGCACGGAAGAGGGAGTTGTTCCTGGCGATCTTCTCCGCGGTCGCGCGATCCACCCCCGTCCGATTCCCGCACGCCGAAACGACGCAAACACGCTCGGCGACGACTTGTCAGACTGTCCCCGTGGACGCGCGTGCGGTCGAGGAGCTGCGATCGCTTCGGGCACGCGACGACGAGCTCGCGGCCGAGACGGCGCGGCTGACGGAGCTCGACGCGGCCGTCGCGGAGATCCGGGCGCGCGCCGAGGCGATCGACGCGTTCTTCGCCCGCTACCCGACGGCGGAGGAGCGCCTTCGCGCGGCCGTCGCCGGCGCCGAGGCGGACGTGGCACGCCGGCGCGACGAGCTCGCGGCCGCCCAGGCGGACGCGGCGGCGGCCCGCGCCGCCGAGGAGCGCGCCCACGCGGAGCGGGCGCTGGAGCGCGCCCGCGACCACGTCGCGGTCGCGGAGTCGCACCTCCTGCGGGCGCGCTCGGCACACGAGGAGCTGGAGCGGGCCGCGGCCGCGCTGCCGGCCGAGCTGCCCGGCCTCGAACGGCGGGCTCGTGCGGTCGCCGACGGTGGCCCGGCGCCGCAACCGGGCGACGGGCCGCGGCCGCTCGTCGAGTGGGCCTCGCACGCGCACGCCGAGCTCTTCGTCGCGTCGCGCCAGCTCGACGGCGAGCGCGAGCGCGTCGTCCGCGAGGCGAACGAGCTCGCGTCGATGCTCCTCGGCGAGCCGACGTACGGCTCGACCGTCGCGCAGGCGCTCGCACGCGTCGAACGACCGGAACCTGGTTCGCTGCGCGAACCGGGTTCCTGACCGCGTGAAACCAGGTTCGCCTGCGGCGAACCTGATTCAGACCTGGAACTCGCCGGCGAGGAGCCGGGGCACGAGGTGGTCGAGCAGCCGCAGGGTCATCCCCCAGAGCACGCGGTCGCCCACGGGGATCCCGTCGACGAGCAGGCCCTCCGGCCAGCGCGCCGACGTGAACAGGTGCTCCCGCCGCAGCGCCGGGTCCCAGAGCTCCTCGACCGCCGGGGTGACCACCTCGACGACCTCGTGCGGGTTCGGCCGCCACACGACGTCCGCCGGGATGCGGCCGAGGAAGGGGAAGACCTCGAAGTTCGTCGGGCCGCTCCGCACCGGCGGCAGCTCGGCGACGACGTGCACGAGCCCCGGGTCGAGCCCCACCTCCTCCTCCGCCTCGCGCAGCGCGGTCGCGACGAGGCTCTCGTCGGCGTCGTCCACGCGCCCGCCCGGGAATGCGAGCTGGCCGCCGTGATGGCCGCGGTCGGTGCGCACGATCAGGACGAGCCGCAGCAGGCCGGCCTCGTCGCGGAAGACCGGCGCCAGCACGGCCGCGACGCGGTCAGCGCTGGACATCGTCTCCCGGCCACGTGTCGGAGAGGAGGTAGCCGTGCGGGAACGGGTCGCGCTCGTCGACGTACCACTCGATCCGGCCCGTCACGAACGCGGAGCCGCGGATCGCCGGCACGATCCCGCCGTCGGCCTCGGCGACGATGCGGCCGTCGAAGGTCGAGCCGATCGGCGACGCGTGCGTCATCGTGTCGCCGACGCGCATCAGCCCCCGCGCATGCAGCGCCGCCAGCCGCGCGGAGAGGCCCGTTCCGGTGGCCGAGCGGTCGAGCCGGCCGGGTGCGATCACGACCGCGTTCCGCGAGACCGCGCCGACGCCCTGCCACGTCCCGGCGAGCTGGACGATCGAGACACGCTCGTCGAGCTGCGCCTTCGCGGCGAGCCGGATCCGCTCCCCCACCTCGCAGAGCTCGCGCGCCTCGTGCGGCTCGAGCGCGAAGCCGAGCGCCGCCGCGTCCGCGATCGCATACCACATGCCGCCGAACGCCACGTCGACGGTCAGCGGGGCGAGGCCGCTCACCTCGAGCGGCGCGTCGAGGCGCTCGGCGAAGGAGCGCACGTTCGTCAGCTCGACGCTCTCGACGCGGCCGCCGCGGCACGCGCACCGCGCCTCGACGACGCCGGCGGGAGCCTCGAGCCGCAGCACCGTCTCCGGCTCCTGCATCGGCACGAGGCCCGTCTCGAGCAGGACGGTCGCGACGCAGATCGTGTTCGAGCCCGACATCGGCGGGTACTCCGTCGGCTCCATGATCACGTAGCCGTACGCGCAGTCGGGCCGCGTCGCGGGCACGACGAGGTTCGCGTGCGTCGCGACGGAGCCGCGCGGCTCGCGCAGCAGGAACCGGCGCAGCGAGTCGTCGCCGCGCAGGGTTTCCATCTGCTCGCGCACCGTCGCCCCCGGCGGCGGGTCGACGCCGCCGACGACGACGTTGCCGACCTCCCCGCCCGCGTGGCACCCGACGACCGTGATCGTCCTGCGCCCGTCCATCCTCCGACGATACGCTCGCCGGCGATGCCCACGCCGACCGTCTCACCCGGTTCCGAGCCCGCATGGTGGCTGCGCGACGCCGACGACGGCGACCGCTCGCCGCCGCCGCCGGGCGACCTCGCCGTCGACGTCGCGATCGTCGGCGGCGGCTTCACCGGGCTCTGGACCGCGCTCGAGCTCAAGGAGCGCGACCCCTCGCTGCGCGTGGCGCTGTTCGAGGCGGAGTTCTGCGGCTTCGGGCCGAGCGGACGCAACGGCGGCTTCTGCCACGGCTACTGGTCGTACCTCCCCACCCTCCGCGAGCTCTTCGGCGACGAGCAGGCGCTCGACCTCTGCCGCGCCGGCGACCTGATCGTGCCCGGGATCCGCGCGTTCCTCGAGCGGCGCGGCGAGGACGCCTGGCTCCGCGAAGGCGGGATGCTCGAGGTCTCGACGACACCGCGCCACGACGCGGCGGTCGACGCTCACGTCGAGGCGGCCCGCGCGGTCGGGCGGCCCGAGGAGGCGGTGCTGCGCGAGCGGCCGGGCATCTCGCGGCGGTTCCGGCGCGCCGTGTTCTTCCGCGACGGCGCGACCGTGCACCCGGCGCGGCTCGTGCGCGCGCTTCGGCGCGCCGCGCTCGACGCCGGCGTCGAGGTGCACGAGCGCTCCCCCGCGCGGCTCCGGCGCGACGGCTCCCTGACCGCGGCGGGCCGCGAGATCGCCGCGCGCGAGGTCGTCCTGGCGACGAACGCCTGGGCGACCGACTGGCGGCCGATCCGCGGCCGGCTCACCGTCTTCGGCAGCTACGTCGTCCTGACCGAGCCGGTGCCGGAGCTGCTCGACGAGATCGGCTGGACGGGCGGCGAGGCGATCACCGACTCCCGCATGTTCCTCCACTACTTCCGCACGCTCGACGACGGGCGCGTCCTCATGGGCTCCGGCTCCGGCCCGATCGGCTACGGCAACCGGATCGACCGGCGGTTCACGCACGACGCGCCCACCGCCGGCCGGGCCGAGCTCGGGCTGCGGCGCCTCCTCCCCGCGCTCCAGGAGGCGCGCATCGAGGCGTCGTGGGGCGGCCCGATCGACGTCGCCGCCGACCACGTGCCGTTCATCGGCACGGCCCCCGGCGGACGGGTGCACTACGCGATGGGCTACTCCGGGCACGGCGTGGGCCCCTCGTGGCTCGCGGCGCGGGCGCTCGCCTCCCTGGCGCTGCGCGCCGACGACGAGTGGACCCGGCTCCCGCTCGTGCACCGGCGCACGGCGACGGTGCCGCCGGAGCCGCTCCGGCGGCTCGGCGGCGGCGCGATCCGCGCCGCCATCCTCGCCTGCGAGGAGGCCGAGGAGGCCGGGCGGCGGCCGCCGCCCGCCGCACGGGCCGTCGCGGCGGTGCCGCGGCTCTTGGGAATGCGTCTCGGACAGCGCTGAAATCCGCGCATCGCGCACGTAGAAGGCGCGGCATTGACGCAATGCGCAGCATTCCGGTAGAAACGCGTCCGTGACGCATGCCGCCCAGGGCCGCGGGCCCGTCACCCGGCCGCGCTCGCTCGACCGCGTCGACCGGGGCATCATCGAAGCGCTGCAGGAGAACGGCCGCGCGTCCTTCCGCGGCGTCGCCTCGCGCATCGGCGTGGCGGAGGCGACGGTGCGCGCCCGCTACGGCCGCCTCGTCCGTGACGGGATCCTGCAGGTGACGGGCGTCACCAACCCGCTCGGACTCGGCTTCGACGCGATGGCCCTCCTCGGGATCAACACCGCCGGCGCGCCGGAGCCCGTCGCCGACACGCTCAGCGCCTGGGACGAGACGAGCTACGTCGTCGTCACCGCGGGCCGCTACGACGTCCTCGTCGAGGTCGTCTGCACGGACCGCCGCCACCTGCTCGAGCTGACGACCAGGATCCGCGAGATCCCCGGCGTCGTGACGACGGAGACGTTCCTGTACCTGCAGCTCGCGAAGCAGGTGTTCGCCTGGGGGACCCACGTGGAGGAGGCACGGGAGAGCGCATGACCGCGGACGTGAGGCTCGAAGGAGTCACGAAGCGCTTCGACGACGTCGTCGCCGTCGACGACCTGCACCTCGAGGTCGAGAGCGGGAAGTTCTACGCCTTCCTCGGGCCGTCGGGCTGCGGGAAGACGACGACCCTGCGCATGATCGGCGGCTTCGAGGAGCCGACGGAGGGGACGATCTTCCTCGGCGACCGAGCGGTCACCGGGCTGCCGCCGCACAAGCGCGACGTCAACACCGTCTTCCAGAGCTACGCGCTCTTCCCTCACCTGACGATCTTCGAGAACGTCGCCTTCGGCCTGCGGCGCAAGGGCGTGAAGGGCTCCGACCTGAAGGGCCGGGTCGAGGAGATGCTGCGCGTCGTCGGGCTCGCCGGCTACGGCGGCCGCAAGCCGCGCCAGCTCTCGGGCGGGCAGCAGCAGCGTGTCGCGCTCGCGCGCGCGCTCGTCAACCGCCCGCGCGTACTGCTCCTCGACGAGCCGCTCGGGGCGCTCGACCTGAAGCTGCGCAAGGAGATGCAGCTCGAGCTGAAGCGCATCCAGCACGAGATGCAGCTGACCTTCGTGCACGTGACGCACGACCAGGAGGAGGCCATGACGATGGCGGACTTCATCATCGTCATGAACCACGGGCGGATCGAGCAGTTCGGCGACCCGGCGCAGCTGTACGAGCACCCGAGGACGGCGTTCGTCGCGTCCTTCCTCGGCGTCTCGAACCTCCTGCCGGGAACGGTGGAGGGCGCGGACAGCGTCCGCCTCGCGAGCGGGGAGCTGCTGCACGTCGCTCCGGCGGCGCTCGACGGCCGGCGGGGCGAGGTCGCGGTCGGCATCCGGCCGGAGAAGCTCCAGATCGGCGGAGCCGGAACGAACAGGCTCGCCGGCGAGATCGTCGAGCGCGCCTACGTCGGCGTCTCGACGCAGTACGTCGTCCGGACGCCGGTCGGCGAGGTCACGGTCTACGTGCAGGGAGCAGGTCCACATGCCCCCGGGGAGCGGCTCGAGCTGTCGTTCGCCCCGGAGGCGGCGTTCGTCGTATCTCGATCGGAGGAGGATCGCCCATGAGCGACAGGTTGACCCGCGAGGATCTGCTGCGGCGCGCGGTCGCCGGCAGCGCGCTGCTGACGGTGCCGGGCCTGCTCGCGGCCTGCGGCGGCAGCTCGAAGAGCGCCGCAACGACGTCGACCTCCGGCGCTGCGCAGCAGCTCCCGAAGACGATCACGTTCTCGAACTGGCCGCTCTACATCGACGTCAACGAGAAGACGAAGACGCACCCGTCGCTCGTCGCGTTCCAGAAGCACTACGGCGTCCACGTCAAGTACCTCGAGGACATCAACGACAACGACAGCTTCTTCGGGAAGATCGAGGGGCCGCTTTCGCAGGGCCAGTCGATCGGCCGCGACCTGATCGTGCTCACGGACTCCTCCGGCCTCCCCGGCCGGATGATCGAGCTCGGCTGGCTCGAGAAGCTCGACAAGGCAGCGATCCCGAACATCAAGAACCTCCAGCCCGTCCAGCAGCACCCGACATGGGACCCGAACCGCGAGTACAGCCTCCCGTGGCAGTCCGGCATGACCGGCATCGGGTACGACCCGAAGCTCGTCGGCGGCGACGTGAAGTCGCTCGGCGACCTGCTCTCGAACCCGAAGCTCAAGGGGAAGGTGACGATGCTCACCGAGATGGCCGACTCGATCGGCGCGACGATGCTCGCGAACGGCGACGACCCGTCGAAGGTGACCGACGCCACGTTCAACAAGGCGATCGACCGCCTGCAGAAGGCGGTCTCCTCGGGCCAGATCCGGCAGTTCACCGGCAACGATTACGCGCCGCTCCTCGCGAAGGGCGACATCTACGCCTGCCTCGCGTGGTCCGGGGACATGGTGCAGCTCCAGGCCGACCACCCCGGCCTCAAGTGGGTCGTGCCGTCGGACGGCGGGATGATCTGGACCGACAACATGCTGATCCCAAAGGGCGGCAACGTGTTCGCCGCCTCGACGGTGATGAACTGGTTCTACCGCCCCGAGATCGCGGCGCAGGTGGAGGACTACGTCAACTACATCTGCCCCGTCGTCGGTGCCGACAAGGTTCTCGAGAAGACGGACCCGTCGGTTGCGAAGAACCCGCTCATCTTCCCGACGAAGGCGATGCTCGCGAAGGTGCACCAGTTCGACTCGAAGGCCCTGAACAACGCGGATTACAAGAAGAAGTTCCAGCGGCTGATCGGCGGCTGAGGGACGCCCGATGCTGCACCGCCGCAAGGCAGCGATCCCGTACCTCCTGCTCGCGCCGGGGATCGCCTGGCTGGCCGTCTTCTTCATCGTGCCGATGTGGTACCTCGGGAAGATGTCCCTCTCGCAGGGACTCTTCCCGCTGTTCAACTTCGGCTGGGCCTGGGGGAACTTCAGCGACGCGGTCTCGGCGTACCAGACGCAGTTCATCCGCTCCGGGGAGTACGCCGGGATCGCGACCCTGATCGCCCTCGTCCTCAGCTACCCGCTCGCGTACTGGATCGCGTTCCGCGGCGGGCGCTGGAAGAACCTCTTCCTGCTGCTCGTGATCGCGCCGTTCTTCGTCACCTACCTGATCAGGACGCTCGCGTGGGAGACGATCCTCTCGGACAACGGCGTCGTCGTCCGCACGCTGCAGCACGTCGGCATCCTCGGCTCGAACGGCCGGCTGCTCGCGACGTCGGCGGCGGTGATCGCGGGCATCACCTACAACTTTCTGCCGTTCATGGTCCTGCCGCTGTACGTCAGCCTCGAGCAGATCGACGCGAGGCTGATCGAGGCCGCCGAGGACCTCTACGCCTCGAAGGCGCAGGCGTTCGCCCGGGTGACGCTGCCGCTGTCGTTGCCGGGCGTGTTCGCCGGCGTGCTGCTGACGTTCATCCCGGCGGCCGGCGACTTCATCAACGCGCAGCTGCTCGGGACGCCGCGCCAGTACATGATCGGCAACGTCATCCAGTCGCAGTTCCTCGCGGTCCGCGACTACCCGACCGCCGCGTCGCTCTCGTTCATCCTGATGGCGGCGATCCTCGTCCTCGTGCTCCTCTTCGCGCGCGTCCTCGGCACGGAGCGGCTGACGGTGGGCGCGTGAGATGAGGTTCGTCCGGCACCACCTGCTGACGGCGTACGCGGCGCTCGCGCTGATCTACCTCTTCCTGCCGATCTCGGTGGTGGTCGCGTTCTCGTTCAACAACCCGGCCGGCCGGTTCAACTACACGTGGGCCGGCTTCACCTGGAAGAACTGGACGAACCCGTTCGGCTACCCGGGGCTGAGCGGAGCGCTGAAGGTGTCGATCGAGATCGCGTTCGCGTCGAGCATCGTCGCGACCGTCCTCGGGACGTTGATCGCGCTCGCGCTCGTGCGGTATCGCTTCCGCGGCAGCGCGACGACCAACCTGCTGATCTTCGTCCCGATGACGACGCCCGAGGTCGTGATGGGCGCGTCGCTCCTGACGCTGTTCGTGAACTGGAAGGTGCCGCAGGGCTTCGGAACGATCCTGATCGCGCACATCCTGTTCAACATCAGCTACGTGGTGGTGACGGTCCGCGCGCGGCTCGTCGGCTTCGACCGCCACCTGGAGGAAGCTGCGATGGATCTCGGCGCGAACGAGTGGGTCACGTTCACGCGCGTGACGCTGCCGCTGATCATGCCGGGCATCCTCGCCGCGGGGCTGCTCGCGTTCGCGCTCTCGATCGACGATTTCGTGATCACCTACTTCAATGCGGGTTCGACGATCACGTTCCCGCTGTTCGTGTGGGGCGCGGCCCGCGTCGCGACCCCGCCGCAGATCAACGTGATCGGGACGGCGATCTTCGTGATCGCGATCTCCGGCATGCTCGCGAACATCCTGTTCCAGAACCTGCGCGCTCGGAAAGGAGCCGTAACCGTATGACGATGGACCTCCAAAAGGCGGCACGCGACCACCTCTGGCTGCATTTCACGCGCATGGGCGCGTACGCCGAGGCGGAGGTCCCGATCATCGTCCGCGGCGAGGGCTGCTACCTGGAGGACTGGAACGGCAAGCGCTACCTCGACGGCCTCGCAGGGCTGTTCGCGGTGCAGATCGGCTACTCGCACGGAGACGAGATCGGCCGCGCCGCGCACGAGCAGATGCAGGAGCTCCCCTTCTACACGAACTGGTCGTACGCGCATCCGCGCGCGATCGAGCTCGCGCACGAGGTGGCGCAGCTCGCGCCTGGCGACCTGAACCGCGTCTTCTTCGTCTCGGGCGGCTCCGAGGCGGTCGAGTCGGCCTGGAAGCTCGCGCGCGCCTACCACTCGGCGCGCGGCGAACGCCGCTGGAAGGCGATCTCGCGTCGCACCGCCTACCACGGCACGACGCTCGGCGCCCTCTCGATCAACGGCATCGCGGCGATCAAGAACGAGTACGAGCCGCTCGTCCCGGACGTCCTCCACGTGCGGAACACGAACCGCTACCACCGCCCCCCGGAGGAGACCGAGGCGGAGTTCACGGCGTTCCTGCTCGACGACCTCGAGCAGACGATCGTCGCGGCGGGGCCGGGGACGGTCGCGATGGTGATCATGGAGCCGGTGCAGAACGCGGGCGGGTCGTTCACGCCGCCGGCCGGCTACTTCCAGGGTGTCCGCGAGCTGTGCGACCGCTACGGGATCCTGCTCTGCGCGGACGAGGTGATCACGGGCTTCGGCCGCGTCGGCGACTGGTTCGGGTCGGCGCTGTACGACATCAAGCCCGACCTCGTCACCTCGGCGAAGGGTCTCTCCTCCGCCTACGCGGCGATCGGCGCGGTGATCGCCACAGACCGTGTCTTCGAGCCCTTCGGCTCCGAGTCCTCTATGTACTCGCACGGAATCACGTTCGGCGGCCACCCCGTGATGTGCGCGATCGCCCTGAAGAACATCGAGATCATGAAGCGCGAGCGCGTGATCGAGAACGTCCGCGAGAACGAGTCGTACTTCCGGGGAGCGCTTGAGAGTCTGCTCGACCTCGACATCGTCGGGGACGTGCGCGGCACCGGCTACTTCTACGCCGCCGAGCTCGTGAAGGACAAGGAGACGCGCGAGACGTTCGACGACGCGGACAGCGAGACGCTCCTCCGCGGCTTCCTCTCGCCGCGCCTCTTCGAGCGCGGCCTGATCTGCCGCGCCGACGACCGCGGCGACCCGGTGGTGCAGATCTCGCCGCCGCTCGTCGCCGGGCGCGCCGAGATCGACGAGCTCGTCGGCACGCTCGGCGACGTGCTCGCCGAGGCGCAGGAGCGCATGCACGTCGGGACGCGGAGTGCGACGACCCGCGTGCCGGGACAGCGCGTTCCGTGAGGATCCTCGTCGTGGGAACCGGGGGCGTCGGCTCCGCGGTCGCCCCCATCGCCGCGCGGCGCGACTTCTTCGAGCGGATCGTGTTCGCGGACCTCGACCCGGCACGGCCGCAGGCGCTCGTCGAGCGTCTCGGCGACCCGCGCTTCGGCGCCGCGCAGCTCGACGCCTCCGACGCTGCGGCAATCCAGGCGCTCGCGGAGGCGGAACGCTGCGACACGATCCTCAACGCAGCCGATCCGCGCTTCAACCCGCCGATCTTCGCGGCGGCGTTCGCGGCCGGCTGCACGTACCTCGACATGGCGATGACGCTCTCGCAGCCGGGCGGCGAGAAGCTCGGCGACGCGCAGTTCGCGCGCGAGGCCGAGTGGCGCGAGCGGGGCCTGCTCGCGCTGCTCGGCATAGGCGTCGAGCCGGGGCTGTCGGACGTCTTCGCCCGCTACGCCGCCGACCATCTGTTCTCCGAGATCGACGAGATCGGCGTCCGCGACGGCGCCGACCTCGTCGTCGACGGCTACGACTTCGCGCCGACGTTCTCGATCTGGACGACGATCGAGGAGTGCCTCAACCCGCCGGTGATCTGGGAGCGCGGACGCGGCTGGTACACGACGGAGCCGTTCTCGGAACCGGAGGTCTTCGAGTTTCCGGAGGGGATCGGCCCGATCGAGTGCGTGAACGTCGAGCACGAGGAGGTGCTGCTCGTGCCGCGCTACATCGACTGCAACCGCGTCACGTTCAAGTACGGGCTCGGCGAGGAGTTCATCGACGTGCTGAAGACGCTGCACAAGCTGGGCCTCGACTCGACGGAGCCGGTCGACGTCCGCGGCGTGCGGGTGGCGCCGCGCGACGTGCTCGCGGCTGCGCTTCCCGACCCCGCGAGCCTCGGCGGGCGCATGCGCGGGCGCACGTGCGCCGGCACCTACGTCACCGGCACCGGCACGGACGGCGGGCGGCGCGCGACCTACCTCTACCACGTCGTCGACAACGAGGAGTCGATGCGCCGCGACGGCTCGCAGGCGGTCGTCTGGCAAACCGCGATCAACCCCGTGGTTGCGCTCGAGCTGCTCGCCTCCGGCGCGTGGGCGGGCGAGGGCGTCCTCGGACCCGAGGCGTTCGACGCGGTGCCGTTCCTCGACCTGCTCGCGGAGCACGGCTCGCCGCACGGCGTCGACGAGCGGACGCCGTGAGGGAGCGCGCGCAGGCGCTCCTCGCGCGCGAGCTCCGGTCGTTCGAAGACCTGCACCCGCGCTCCCGGGAGCTCGGGCGGCGCGCACACGAGTCCCTGCTCGCGGGCGTCCCGATGCACTGGATGGTGCGCTGGGCGGGCGGCTTCCCCGTCTTCGCCGCCGAGGCGTCGGGCGCACGGTTCCGTGATGTCGACGGGATCGAGTACGTCGACCTGTGCCTGGGCGACACCGGCGCGATGACCGGTCACTCGCCCGAGCCGGTCGTCCGCGCCGTCGCCGAGCAGGCCGCGCGCGGGATCACGCTGATGCTGCCGAGCGAGGACGCCCTCTGGGTCGGCGAGGAGCTGACGCGGCGGTTCGGCCCGTCCCGCTGGCAGTTCGCCTTGACGGCGACGGACGCGAACCGCTTCGCGATCCGGCTGGCGCGCCTCGTCACGGGCCGGCCGAAGGTGCTCGTCTTCAACTGGTGCTACCACGGGACGGTCGACGAGACGTTCGCGACGCTCCGCGGCGGCGCCGTCGTCGCCCGTGACGGCAACCTCGGGCCTCCGGTTGCGCTCGACGAGACGACGCGTGTCGTCGAGTGGAACGACTTCGACGGGCTCGAGCGCGAGCTGGCGCACGTTGACGTCGCGTGCGTGCTCGCGGAGCCGGCGCTCACGAACATCGGGATCGTCCCGCCGGCGCCGGGCTTCCACGACGCGCTGCGCGAGTCGACGCGGAGGCACGGCTCGCTGCTCGTGATCGACGAGACACACACGCTCTGCGCCGGCCCCGGCGGGTACACGGCGGCGCACGGACTCGAGCCGGACGTGCTGACGGTGGGGAAGGCGATCGGCAGCGGCATCCCGTCCGCGGCCTACGGCTTCACGGAGGAGGTCGCGGCGCTGATCGACGCCAAGATCGACGTCGACGACTCCGACGTCGGCGGCGTCGGCGGCACGCTGGCGGCGAACGTGCTCTCGCTCGCGGCGATGCGCGCGACGCTCCGGCACGTGCTGACCGCGGACGCGTTCGAGCGCATGATCGCGCTCGGAGAGCGGTTCGAGCGCGGCGTCGCCGGCGTGATCGGGGAACGGGGCCTGCCGTGGCACGTGACGCGTCTCGGCTGCCGTGTCGAGTATCTCTTCCGTCCGGAGCGGCCGCGCGACGGCAGCGAGGCGGCGGCGGGCGTCGATCATCTGCTCGACCGTCTGATCCACCTGTACGCGCTCAACCGCGGCATTCTGCTGACGCCGTTCCACAACATGGCCCTGATGTCGCCGGCGACGACGGAGGCGGACGTCGACCGCCACACCGAGGTGTTCGCCGCGGCGGCGGCCGAGCTCGTCGCGTGACCGCGCCGTCGGGCGAGCAGTTCGAAATCGGCCACGGCGAGCAGCGCCTCTGCGCGGTCGAAGTCGGTGGCGGCGTGCGCACGTACAGGAGCGGCGACCGCGACGTGCTGCTCGGGTACGCGCTCGACGAGATGTGCACCGGCGGCCGCGGCCAGGTGCTCGCCCCGTGGCCGAACCGGATCGAGGACGGCGCCTACGCGTTCGACGGCCGCACGCTGCAGCTCCCGCTGACCGAGCCCGAGAAGCGGAACGCGATCCACGGGCTCGTGCGCTGGACGACCTGGCGGGCGGTTGAGCACGAGGTCTCGTCGGTCGCGCTGGAGCACGTCCTGCACCCGCAGCCCGGGTACCCGTTCACGCTCGCGTTGCGCGTGGAGTACCGGCTCGACGACGCGGGGCTGACCGTGGAGTCGACGGCGACGAACGTGGGCTCGGGGGCGTGCCCGCTCGGCCTCGGCCACCACCCGTACCTCGCGGGCGCCGTCGACGAACTGACGGTGCGTGTCCCGGCGCGCGACCAGATCGTCGCGGACGAGCGGGGGCTCCCGGAGGGACGCGGCCCCGCTGCGCTCCACGAGCCGCAACGCATCGGCGCGCGCAGGATCGACACGGCGTTCGCCGAGCTCAAACGCGACCTCGACGGCCTCGCCCGCGTCCGCGTCGGCGACGCCGTCCTCTGGCTCGACCACGCGTTCCCGTTCGTCCAGCTCTTCACGGGCGACCTGCCGGGAATCGACCGGCGCGGCCTCGCAGTCGAGCCGATGACGTGCGCGCCGAACGCGTTCCGGACGGGCGAGGGACTCCTGCGCCTCGAGCCGGGCGAGTCGTTCCGGGGCCGCTGGGGCATCCATCCCGCATCGCCGTAGATGGGGCGACGGCCCCATGGCGGTTCGGTGTCGCGACGGACACGGTGGCGGCATGAAGCTCAGGAATCCGTTCTCGTTCCTGTTCGTGTCGTCGAGACGCGAGCAGTATCTCGCGCACTACGTCGTGCGCGAGGCCGGCCGCGGCCGCTCCCTCGAAGAGGTGCTGGCGGACCCGTACATCCGCAACCGCTCGACACCGGAGGAGCGCGCGCGGCTGCTCGAGCGACCGGAGGTCGTCGCGGCGATCGGCGACCGGACCGTCGCGGATCTGAAGCGGGCGCTCGAGCAGGGTGTGCGCCCCACCGGCGTCTAGCGTGCGCGACCGTCGCGGGGAGGCGAGGCTCGAGCCAGCGGCGCCGTTCATGTGCTCGGGCTGCGGCTACGGGATCGTCAGCCGGGCCGTGCCGAAGCAGTGCCCGATGTGCCGGAGCGTGGACACCTGGGTACCGCCGCGCGTCGCGGGCGCTAGGCTACGGCCGCTGCCCTCTTAGCTCAGTTGGTAGAGCACCTCCATGGTAAGGAGGGGGTCGACGGTTCGAGTCCGTCAGAGGGCT
>Ga0070741_10007588_pt1 | contig 22331 bp, 19 predicted proteins | sample Coa_R1_4_FD_66440 | JGI IMG/M metagenome (GOLD analysis project Ga0070741, IMG submission 66440) | Surface soil microbial communities from Centralia Pennsylvania, which are recovering from an underground coalmine fire - Coalmine... | ecosystem: Environmental > Terrestrial > Soil > Unclassified ... | reverse complement strand
ACCCGAACTGCTGGAGCCACCCGAACTGCTGGAGCCACCCGAACTGCTGGAGCCACCCGAACTGCTGGAGCCACCCGAACTGCTGGAGCCACCCGAACTACTGGAGCCACCCGAAGTACTGGAGCCGCCCGAACTACTGGAGCCAGCCGAAGAACCCCCTGAGGCGCTGGAAGCTTGGGAGCTCTCAGAGGCCTGCGAACTATCCGAGCCTTGTGAGCCGGCCGAACCATAGGAACTAGCTGAACCCGTCGAACTGGTAGAACCTCGGGAACTGGTACTGGCGGATCCGTGGGAACTGCCGCTGGAACCGGCACCAGAACCACCGCCGGAAGCCTGGCCGCAATTAAAGCTATCGGGTGATACGCCGAGATCCTGCAGCCACTGATCTTGTGAAGATGGATTGGATGAGCCACTTCCGGATGAGCCACTTCCGGATGCGCCACCTCCGGATGCGCCAGGAGACCATAGAACGCTCATAGGTACATTACAGTGGTGCGTACGCACCGTTCCCAGCGCGGTGACTGCCAATTGGACAGTTCAAAATGGTGATGATGACAACAAGCTATTAGCGCCCGGGTAAAAGGCAAGCGGATTCTGGAAATCGGAAAGCGACACCGAGTCCACACTATCGAAGCTTATATTTGCGCTTAAGCGACTGCTCCAATGCGGCGGCGGCGTAGGTAAACGGATGGTCCGGCTCCGTCTTGAAACACTGAATGACAAAACGCGTTCCGGGACGGAAGTAGATCTCGGGTTGGTCATACTCGACAATGTACCCGAATCGATACGGGTCGATTCCCCCCGGCGTCGGAGGAGGTAGGCCCAGGTTGGGGGGATAATCACTGTAAAATTGCTGGCGCGCCACGTACGGCCGCGCGGAACTGGTATTGGTGACAGCGAGAACGGCAAAGTAACGGAAACCGTGTTCCAGGGTCACTTGCGCTGACCGAAGCAGGGCAAAATCATTCACTTGCTCGGAAGTATTATGGCCATTGCCTTGAAAGCTCACCCAGAACTGGTCGGGCGCAGTTTGTTCATCGGCAAACCCTGCGCCGGACCGCATGGGCCGATAGGGCGTCGCGCAACCAGCGGCCATCAGCAAAAGAAGAAAACAGACTTTTCGCATAGTTTCCTCCCTTGTTCCTGTTCAATCAGCTCCCGTTTGTAGCAAGAAACTACGCTAAGATGGGAGCTGATGCCAGTGGACAAAGCTCATCTGGAACCCAAGTTCGACGGCGTCAAAGGATCACATTTGCTTGCAGGGCGCAGGGCCGGACTGAGTTGGCCGCCAGTCGAGCACTTTTAGTTGCACACAATGGCTGCCATTGAAGTGATTGAGCTGTGGAGTGAAAGCCAGGTCGTAGCGGCCGACCGGCAGCGATTCATTGCCGGCTCCCCACCAAACCGCCTCGCGCGTCAGGGCGCCATCGGTCACCCACATCTTGACGTGTTGTTTCTCAGCACCGACACGCTGCAAGGGACGTTGGTGCCGAACGTCTCTGACAAACAGGTGGACTGGGGGATTAGCCTGTCCGGTCGGATCGAGCCGGGTCAGGTAGGCCAACGCTTCCAAAGAGACTTCGCCTAAAGTCACCTCCGCGTCCAGGCGCAATGACGGGCAGAGTTGGTCCAGGGTTAAACCGCGCCGCGCGACTTGATTGAGCCGCGAGCGGAAGGCATCGAGGTTATCGCGATGAATCGTCAGCCCTGCAGCCATGGCATGACCGCCATGCCGGACGAGTAAATCCGCGCATAGGCCCAAAGCGGCGGCCAGATCGAATCCGGCCACACTGCGGCCGGACCCGCGCCATTCCCCACCATCGCCGCCGACAATGACAGTGGGTCGGTTGAACTGCCGCAGCACGCGCGACGCGACAATGCCCACTACCCCTACATGCCAAAGCGTGTGTCCCTCGACAATGACAAAATCCTCGTCCGGTTTGAACCGTGAATGCACCTGGCGGACGGCTTCGTCGGCCATGGCACGCTCAATTCGCTGCCGTTCACGATTCTGCGCGTCCAAAGCGAGCGCCCGGGCCTGAGCCTCCTCAGCGTTCTCGGCCAGCAGCAGCCGCAGAGCGTCCTCGGCCGTCTCGAGGCGCCCGGCGGCGTTCAGCCGCGGCGCCAATTGAAATCCGACTTCATAAACGGTCAGCGGCGCGGGCGACCGGGCGACGGCCTTTAACGCAATCAGGCCCGGCCGGGTTGTGCGATTCAGGCGGTCCAATCCAGCGGTAACCAGGATCCGATTCTCCCCGGTGAGCGGGACCAGGTCCGCAATGGTCCCCAAGGCGACCAGATCGAGCAAAGGCCGCAAATCATATTCCGAGGCCCAGGTGAGATCGGCTTCCCGGGCACGCTTGAGCACAGCGTGGGCGAGCTTAAAAGCCAGGCCCACCGAACAGAGCTCGGCGAAAGGGATCTTTTTGGACGCGCCTGACGCAATGGAAGCCCACAGGCCTGTCGAACTGATGTTCGGATCGTTACTGAAAGCGGATTCAGGCGGACCCTGGTGCGCCTGAGGGTTTACCAGCGCCAGCGCCGGCGGCGCCGGGAACGACACCTGGTGATGGTCCAAAACTAAAACGTCCACACCGCGCTGGCGCAGTGTCTGAATACAATCGACAGCACTGGATCCACAATCAACCGCGAGCAGTACTTGAGCCGGCGTTTTACTCAAACAGCGTTCGGCCGAGTCCAAAGTCAGGCCATAGCCTTCACTCAATCTTTGCGGCAAATAATACTCGACCCGCCAACCCAGGCCTCGCAGGAAGAGCAGTAACAGCGCGGTCGAGCTTACTCCATCGACATCATAATCTCCGAAAATGACAACCAGTTCATCGCGTTCCCGTGCCAGTAAGAGGCGGTCGACCGCTAGAGGCATATCGGGCAACAGAAATGGATCGGCCAGGTTACGCAGCCGCGGCTCGAGGAAGGCGCCGACGAGCTGAGGATCGTCGAGTTGCCGATTAATCAGGCATTGCGCCAGTAGCAGTGGGACTTGGCAATGCCGGGCCAGTTGGGCGGCCAAGAGTGGCTGCGACGGCATGGGGACCCATCGGTATTTCATGGACTGGACGGCTCAATCGATCTTCGGTTTACCGGCCGCGTCCGCCGGTGGACTGCTTTTGTTATCCTGCGCTTCGGCAACCGATCCGGCAGCTCTTTTATCGCGCCAGGCAGCAACCAGCGAAGCGAGGATGGAGATCAAAATGATCCCCGCTACGACCAGCAGAGAAATGGAGGTTGAAATATCGACCTGGAACCATTTGGGCGTGTTGTCATGGGGATCGAGAAGCATTTTGACACCGATGAATACCAGGACGATGGACAAACCGAACTTAAGAAAGCGGAAATAGCGGATCGCGCCGGCCAGCACGAAATACAAAGAACGCAGCCCAAGAATGGCAAAAACGTTGGAGGTAAATACGATGAATGGTTTGGTCGTCACCGCAAATATGGCGGGGATCGAATCCAGGGCGAACACCAGGTCGCTTGTTTCAACCAGCAAGAGCACCAAAGCCAATGGTGTCAGTGCGCGTCGGCCCTGGAAGAAAGTGGTGAAATTCTGTCCATCCAGGTTAGGAGAGACCGGGTAAACCTTGCGAGCCCACCTGAGGACACGGCTTTTCTCCGGGTCCATCTCGGACCTGGCCAGAAGCATTCTCAAGCCGCTGAAGACCAGCAAGGCTCCGAGAACGTACAACACCCAATCGAGCCACGAAATGATCTCGATGCTGACGCCGATTAAGGTGCCTCGCATAATTAACGCCCCCAGGACTCCCCAGTAGAGCACCCGATGCTGATACCGCGACGGAATTGCAAAATGACTGAAGATCAAGGCGATCACGAAGACATTGTCCATCGAGAGAGAAAGCTCGATGAAATAGCCGGTCAGAAATTGCAGTGATTCCTTTGGCCCACGGAGGGACTTAAGGCCAAGCGCAAATAAGAGTGCCAGACAGACCCAAACCGCGGTCCAGCTCAGCGACTCGCGGAACCCGACTTTGTGCGCGCTGCGGTGGAAAAACCCCAGGTCCAGCCCCAGGAAAATCAGGATGCAGCAAATGAAACCGAGCCAGTGCCACCAGGTGATTGCGACGAGCGCAAGCATCTTAGGCGTGCTTATTCATAGATAACCGCTCAGCCACGCGTGGCGGCGGCGTTTTCCACCGCAGCGGGTGAGGTCCCGATTTGCGGCCGCTGTCCTTTGTGCCACCACAGGACCAGCGCGCTGGCGATATAGATGCTCGAATAGGTGCCGGTAATAATACCGATGAGGAAGGTGAACGCGAAGTCGTTAATTTCGCCGCCCCCGAAGATAAACAACGAGAGCGTCGCCAGGAACACCGTGCCGGAGGTGATGATGGTCCGGCTCAGCGTTTGATTGAGCGCCTGGTTCATGACCTCTTTGAAGGTGCCACGCATACCCAAGCGCAGATCTTCGCGGATCCGATCGAAGATGACGATGGTGTCGTTGGTCGAAAAACCGATGATCGTCAAAACGGCGGCCACCGTGGTGGCGTTGAACTCGCGGCCGGACATGTAATAAATGCCGATAGTCATCAAAACGTCATGAATGACGGCCAGAACCGCGCCGACCGCAAAAGAGAACTCGTAGCGGAACGCCACGTACACGAGAATTCCGAACAGAGAAAGCAGAGAGGCAATAATCGCTGATTCCTGAATGTCCTTTCCGACCGACGCGCCGACGTGCTCCTGCGAGGTGGCATGGAAACCGCCGGCGCCGAGGTGCTCGAGCGCGTTCCGCACCACGTCGCCAGTCCCGGGAAGTGAATCCACGCGCAACACCTCTTTGCCCGTCGAGAGATCGCGCTGGTACTGGATGAGCGGATCTTTGATTCCGGCGGCGCCCAGGTTTCCACGCAACTTGTCCGAATCGACCTTCTGCTGGAAAGAAAAGGTCACACTGTCGCCGCCGATGAAATCGCGGCCGAAAGCGCTTTTGCCGCGGTGAAACCCAACCGCGATACCAATGGCAATGATGACCCAGGAAGTGATGAAGGCCGGTTTGGCCAGTTTCATGAAATCGAGCTTGACCGCCCGGATGATGTGGAGCATGGGGATCGACTTGAGCCAGCCCCGATCCAGGAGGAAGTCAAAGATCATCCGGGTCACAACCAGGGCGGTGAACAAACTGGCCAGCACACCGATCGTGAGCGATACCCCGAAGCCCTGCACGGAGCCCGTGCCCAGTTTCCACAAAATGAGCGAGGAAATCAGCGTCGTGACGTGCGAATCAAAAATCGTTCCGAACGCGCGGCTATATCCGGCCGCCAGAGCGCCGCGCAACGACTTGCCTTTGGCGGATTCTTCCCGGATTCGTTCATAGATCAAAACGTTGGCATCGACCGCCATACCCACCGTGAGCACCAACCCAGCGATGCCCGGCAGAGTAAAGGTGGTGCCAAAGGCGCACATCACGCCGATCAAAATGATGATGTTGGCAATCAGGGCGATGTTGGCCACCAGTCCGGCAATCATGTAATAAACCAGCATGAACGCCGAAACGGCCAAAGTCCCATACACGGCCGCCCGGATGCCGCTCCGGATCGAATCCTTGCCCAGGGTGGGATCCACCAAACGCGAGGCTTCAATGCTCAGCGGTGTTCTCAGCGGATTTTCCAGCACCGCCCGGAGGGCAAAGGCTTCCTGCTCGTTATAATCGCCCTCGATGACTCCGCTGCCCCCGGTGATGGCTGATTTGATCACCGGTGCGGTCTGCAATTCACCGTCCAGGACAATCGCCAACTGGTGTCCGACATTTTCGGTGGTAATCCGGCCGAATGTTTCGGCAGAGGCACTGTCCAGCGTAAAGGAGATTTCAGGCCGGCCCAAAGTGTCCCGGGTCACAAAAGCGCCTTTGATGCCGCCGGTCATTTCCGCGCGTTTCTTGACCAGGTATTTTTCGACCTGCTTGGTGCCGTTGGGCTGGACCTTAACGTGGGTCATCAACTGGTAACCAGGCAAGGTAGTGGTTCCCTGCTCGATTAAATTACGGCTGTCCTCGTGAACCAGGCGGAATTCAAGGAACGCGGGCTTTTTGATGGCGATGACCGCGTTCTCCTGGTCGTCGGCCGACAAACCGGGAAGCTGAACCAGGATCTCTTCACTGCCCTGCGGCTGGATCAGAGGCTCAGCCACTCCGAATTTGTCGACGCGTTTGCGCAGAACCTCGATGGCCTGATTCCTGGCGCTGCTGGTGTCCGACGCGTTGGTCAGGCTCGACACGTCCATTTTCACCAGGAACGAGGTGCCGCCCTGCAGATCGAGGCCGAGCTTGATGCGTCCGGCGGCTTCGCGTTGCAGGCGCTTGAGAATGTAGGGGGTTGGATTCGCCTCGGACCTGGCCTCGAACATGGGGAAGTACCGAGTTATATCGTTGGTCCCGATCGCTTCGAGCAGATCGTCGTAAGGCTTGTCGGGCATGGCCTTGGCCAGCGCCTGGGCGCGGGCGACAATGTTGGAGAAAGCGCTGTCGCGGGTGTTAACGGCGCGCTGACGGAAGTGCTGCACCAGGTCTCGGCCGGTGGGCGGGTACAATTCATAGAAAGACCACAGGACGACCAGCAGTACGAGAACAAATCTCCAAACATTATTTCGATTCATGAGACAAACTAAGCTTCGCTGGAGGCGCCGCTGCGCTCGGTGATCTCCGTAATAGCAGCCTTGGTAACCTCGAATTTGGAATCCGCCGAGCGAATGGAAAGCGTTTTTTCCTTTACGGTTACGACGACGCCGACGACGCCGCCGGAAGTGATTACTTTATCACCGGCTTTGACAGTTTTGAGCAGTGCGTCGTGTTCTTTGGCCTTCTTGGACTGCGGACGAATGAGCACGAAATAGAACATGACCACCATGAGCACCAGCATCAGGATCATCTGAAGGGCCTGGGCTTTGGGATCTTGTTGCGTGCCGGGAGTGGTGGGCTGGCCCATCGCCAGCAGCACTCCCACGTTCAGCAGATTCATAGATATAAATGAGCCGATCAAGGTAGGGATGCCAGTCGCTTTGGCAAGTTAAAGTTAAGAAAACAAATCTCTTGGACTCGTCTGGTGCGAGCCGCTACTATCCGCTGACCGATCTCCGCGCGTTAAAAACCATGATTCGCTTTTCGAGTTTGCGGGCGAGGCTGGTGGGTATTGTCTTCCTGGCGATCGCGCCGGCGTGGGGGTTGATGTACCTGCTCGTGCGCACGACCGGGACGGAACAGGACTTGCCCTGGATGCTGCTGGCAGGAATTATCGGCCTGCTTTCGCTGGGGGCGGCCTGGTTCGGCGGCGAGCTCTTCGTCTTGCGTCAGGTGCGCGAGTTGTACCGGGCGGCGCGGCAATTGGCCGCCGGGGACCTGACCAGCCGCACGGGCCTGCATCATGACCGCACCGAACTGGGCGAGTTGGCCCGCACCTTTGATAACCTCGCCGCTTCGCTGGAAAATCGGGTTAAAGAACGCGAGCAGGCCGAGAAAACATTGATCGCGCGGTCACTGCAGCAAACGGTTGTCAGCGCCCTGGGCCAATTCGCGCTGGTGAGCAACGATTTCAATGCTCTGCTCAACCAGGCATCCATCCTGGTCGCCCAGACTTTGGAGGTGGAATACTCGTGCGTGCTGGAACTGCAGCGGGACAACCGCTTGCGCTTATGTGCGGGGGTGGGCTGGAAGCAGGGACTGGTCGGCAAAGCCAGCTTCGCCGCCGACCCGAACACGCAGCCTGGTTTCACGCTCAGCGCGGGCGAACCGGTGGTGGCGGATGATCCCCAAACCGAGACCCGTTTCGGAGCGACGCTTTTGCTCAGCTCGCATGGGGTGGTCAGCAGCGTCACGGTGGCCATCGCCGAACAAGGCCAGGCTTTCGGAGTGTTGGGAGCCCATACGACGCACCGTCGAAAATTTACCGAGGACGAGGTTCATTTTCTTCTGGCGGTGGCGACCGTGCTCGCGATGGCTGCGGCGCGCAAACGGGCCGAAGCGGAACTGGAAAAACTCGCTGCTTTCGCGCGGCTTAATCCGAATCCAGCGATGGAATTGGCCCAAGACGGGGCCTTAACCTACTTCAATCCAGCGGCAGCCGAGCTCGCTCAGGCCATCGGTTTGGACCATCCGCAAGGGATTTTGCCGTCGAATATTCGTTCGATCGTCAAGACGTGTTTGGAAAACAGCCAAAGCCGGGTCAATCTCGAAACAAAACTCGAAGGCCGGACCTTTGCGTGGATGTTCCATCCGGTGCACACCAGCCAGGTAGTCCACGCTTATGTTGAGGACATCACCGACCGCTTAAGCCTGGAAGCGCAGCTGCGCCAGTCTCAAAAGATGGAATCCGTCGGCCAACTGGCCGCCGGAGTCGCACACGATTTCAACAACATGCTGACCATCATCCAGGGCCACTCGGGCATGCTCCTGGCCAAATCGGGGCAAAGGCAGGACCTGCTTGAATCGGCGCAGGCGATTTACTTTGCGGCGGAACGCGCCGCCAATCTAACCCGTCAGTTGCTCATGTTCAGCCGCAAAAACGTGATGCAACCCAAGCTGGTGGACTTACGCGAAATTGTGGGGCACATGACCAAAATGCTGGAGCGCCTGCTGGGCGAAACGATCCGGCTGCAATTTCAGCCGCCAGCAGAAATCCCGTTGGTAATGGCGGACCCCGGCATGATTGAACAGATCCTCATGAACCTGGCGGTCAACGCTCGCGACGCCATGCCCCAAGGCGGGTCTCTCACCATTAGCACGACCCATCTCGAAGTGGGGGATGCTTACATCCAAGCCCATCCTGAATCGCGCCCGGGCTCCTTTGTTCGCCTGGCGGTAACCGACACCGGCTGCGGCATGGACCCGGACACGATGGCACGGATTTTCGAGCCTTTCTTTACCACGAAGGAAATCGGCAAAGGCACCGGCCTGGGGCTGGCCACGGTTTACGGCATCACGAAACAACACGAAGGCTGGCTCGATGTCGCCAGCCAAGTGGGCAAAGGTTCGACTTTCAGCGTTTTCTTTCCCGCCAACACGACACCCGTGGAGGCCAAAGCGGCACAAACCACCCCTGATTCAGAGGTCCGCGGCGGCCGGGAAACTATTTTGATTGTCGAAGACGAGCCGGTGCTGCGGGACATGGCTCACGTGATCCTGCAGGATTGCGGTTACCACATTCTGGAGGCCAGTTCCGGCCGCGAGGCGTTGCTCGTTTGGGAAAATCATCAGGCTGCCATCGACCTGGTCTTGACGGACGTGGTCATGCCCGAAGGAATCTCCGGAATGGATCTGGCGCAAAAACTACTGGCCACGAAACCGAAACTTAAAATTGTCTTCGCCAGCGGCTACAGCATGGATAACCTGGACACCGCGTTTGTGCGCAACGGCCGGGCGGCTTTTCTGCAGAAACCTTACACGCACGTGACGCTCGCCCAGGCTGTGCGCTGCGCTCTCGACGCGGCTCCCCTGGCGGCGGACGTCTCAGTCTGACAAAAGACGGCGCCCCGTTGTCTGACGCTTTGGATTCTTCCAACTTCGTGCTACTATGACGAGCTTCAGGAACGACAATTCTATGATTCGGATGAAACCAGGACTTACCGGCCGGCCGATCTGAACCGAGGCATTAGCGGCGGCGTCAGTCGACCACTACCTGAACCGATGGCTCAAATTCTCGATCGCCCGAGCGTACCGCCCGCAGTCGCGAGCGGCGGCCGGCTTGGCGCCTCACGAGCCGGACTGGCATACGCCCTAAGTGCGTATGCGATTTGGGGGTTTATTCCGTTGTACTTTCGCGCTCTTTCGAGCGTGCCACCCATTACGATTCTCTACCATCGTATTATCTGGTCGGCTTTTTTCCTGGCTATCGTCGTCTCCGCGCGCGCCGAGTGGCGATACATTGTCCCCGCCTTGCGCAGTTGGCGGAAAGTCGCGCTGCTCTCGGCCGGCGCGCTGCTGATTGCGCTGAACTGGTTGTTGTTCATCTACTCGGTGTCGACGAAACAGTTGCTTCAAGCGAGTCTGGGTTATTTTATCAATCCCCTGCTGTCGATCGCACTGGGGATGCTGTTCCTGGGGGAGCGCTTGCGGGGCTGGCAGTGGGTGGCTGTGCTCATTGCGGCGGGGGCGGTACTTAATCTGGCCATACGCGGCGCGGGGTTTCCCTGGCTGGCGCTCTCGCTGGCCGGGTCTTTCGGTTTCTACGGCCTGGTCCGCAAAGCCGTGGACATCAATTCCCTGCACGGCCTGATGATCGAGTCCGCTATTCTATTTCCAGCCGCGGCGGTCATGCTCGCCTTTGGGCCGACAGCCTCGGTTCCGTTTAGGACACTGGGGGTTCTTTCGCTCTCAGGGGTGATCACCGCGGTGCCCCTGCTTTGCTTCGGAGCGGCACTGAGGCGACTTCAGCTTTCGACGATGGGCTTCTTGCAGTACGTGGGCCCGACGCTGCAGTTCCTGGTCGCCACCTGCCTCTTCCGTGAACCGCTCGACCGTGCCAAGCTTGGCAGCTTCGCGATTTGCTGGCTGGCGATCGGCGTTTACGTGGCGGACTCTCTGTGGAACCGCACGCCCCAGCCAATTGGCGACGAGCTGGATTAGGCGCTGGGGATTGGCAGTTCCCATCCTTTGCGGTATTCGCGGGTCAGGTACTGATTCGCTTGTTCGACGTTGGTAATGCGAGCTTTGGCCGAATCAAACCGCAAACGTTTGCCACCCATGCGCAAGGAAACGGCGCCCAGAGTAAACGCGTCCGAGATGGGCCCCGCCAACAGAAAATCGCCGTAGGTGTGTGGTCCGCCTTTGCAGGCGGCAACCCACAGCGCCACAGCCTCGGTCCGGCGCGGACCCGCGCGTTGGGGCTTGGCCGATGCGGCATCGGCCTGACTTTCCGCACTTTTGTTTCCAGATAGAATCCTGGGGTCTTCGCCACGGAACCCGCAGAGGATTTTGCCCTTATCGCCGACAAACATGAGCCCCTCCGCGTCCAGGTCGGCGTCTCCTAACTCGTCGGGTGCGGGCGGCTTAATCGAGCCGTCGTACCAGAATAAATCTATAGCCGGCCGGCTGGCCCTGGCGGTGAACTGAAATCGAACCGTGCAGCTGGCCGGGAAGGAATAGTCATTTTGAACCTTATGAGGCACATGATCGTTCATCGAGCAGATATGAGTCGGGCGGGACTCGACGGCGAACGGCGAGTCGAGTTCGAAGAGCTGAAACACCGGCCACAGGCTGTAGTGGCCCATGTCCGCGAGCGCGCCGCCCCCGAATTCGTACCAACCGCGGAACACCGCGTTGGTGAAGTGGGGATGGTACGGTCGGTCGAGCGAGGGCCCCAGCCAGAGTTGCCAGTCGAACTCTTGAGGAATGGGCGGCTGGTCGGTGGGCACCTGTGCGTATTGCGGCCAAACCGGCCGATTGGACCAATTGTGAATTTCGCGCAGAGTGCCGATTGCCCCCGCGTCAATCCACCCTTTGACCTTCCGCACCTCGGCGCCGTCACTGGCGGGCAGAAAGTGCGTTGCCACGCCCGACTGTCGCGCGGTCTGGAGGACCAGGCGCGCTTCGTGCAAGCGATTGGCCAGGGGCTTGTGCATCATCACGTGCTTGCCTTTGTTCATGGCCGCCACCGAAACAGTGGCGTGCAGATGATCGGGCGTCATGACCTTGACCGCATGCAGGTCTTTTTCCTTTTCCAGGAGCTCACGGAAATCGACGTACGTGGCGCAGCCATTGAACTTGCCCGTGCGCTTCTGATTGCCATAGGCGGTTTCAATGATATCCCGAGCCACGTCGCGGCCGCCGGGGATCCAGGGCTTATCCCTGCGCCAGTCCGGCTTGTTCAAGGCTTTGGCGATGTCATTGCGCAAGCCGTCCTTTGACCAATCCACATAATCGCGTCCATCCTTGACCGGGTCGCATACAGCCACGATTTGGATCTCGTTCATGCTCAGCAGGCCCAGCATCTCCCGCAACCCTTGCGTGCCGCAACCGATGTAGGCCAAAGTGACTTTCTCGCTGGGAGCCACAAATCCGGGACCGCCCAACACATGCCGAGGCGCCACGACGAACGCCGTCGCGGCCGCTCCGCCCGCCAACAGAAATTTTCGACGCGTGACCGGGATTGATTGAGTTGCGTTAGAGGTGCGACCGAGGTTTTCTGCGGGGCTCTTTTTCATTTTGACAAGGGTTCAGCAGACGGTTGGGGGAATGGGCTCGTTCGGTGGAATCAAGCCAGACGTCGTGAAAGGCGGCGGAAAGATAGCCTTCCCATATCCTCTGTTATGCCCGACTCGACCTGGCAACGCCAGTACAGACTGATCCCGTTGATCCTCCCCGAACGAAGACTGCCACGAGACCTCCGAGCTACTCCGCCCGCGCGTCAACCCGTCGCTTGGGCTGGAGCCCGCTTTGCATCAGAGCGTGGATCAATTCCACGACCCCGGCGCCGTTCGGGGCGGCTGTGGTGAAATCCGCGTGTTCCTGGACGGCGGGCAGGGCATTGGCCACAGCAACTGAAAACCCACAAAAGTCGAAAAAGGCGTGATCGTTTTCCGCATCCCCGACCGCCACAACCGATTCCGGCCCGAGGCTTAATTCTTCGAGCGCGCGTTTGAGGCCGGTGGCTTTGTTTACTCCGCTGGGCAGGACCATGACCGCGCCTTTATTGAAGATCACTTGTAATTCCAACCCGAGGGTGCGAATCACTTCCAGTACCGCCACTTGCTGGGGTTCACGAGTGGCCACAATCACCCGTCCAATCTCCAAGGGCCGCACTCCGCGCTCGCGCAACAACTCGACAAACCTGGCCGGTGGCGGGCCGCTCAAATCCAAAAATTCTCGCGTGTGCGGCCGGTAGAGCACAGCGCCATTTTCAGCCACGATGCGCTCAAACAATTCCGGGTGGTTGAAAATGCACAGCAATTCATCGAGCCGCCGCCCGGTTACCAGCAAGAGGTTTCGGCCTGAGGCGCGCAGAGTCCGGAGCGCCTCGACCGTTGCCGGTGCGACGACGCCGTCGCGGGCGATCGTGCCATCGTAATCGCAAGCCAACGCCTGAAAATGTCCGTTGTTGCGTTGGTTAAAACCCCTTGGATCTTGTGCTTGCATGCAACGCCTCCATCTCTAAGCGAAAGCAAACTTCGGCCGAGTCGACCGCATCACTTCTTCCCAGGCCTGAACCCCGCCGTCAAACGCATTCGCGTTTTCGCCGCGCAGCACACCGGCCGGCAAGGCGCCGACCAGCTTCGCCTTGCCCCCGCCCAGCACCACGTAATCCACTTGCAGGGCGGCTTTGAGTTGGCGGAGCGTAGTTTTGACATGCCGCACCCACTGCTTGTGCCCGAGTCGTTCCAATCCCGCTTTGCCCAGGTAATCAGCATAAGGCCGACCCCGGCGAAAAGGCAGATCCCCGAGTTCCATGGCGTGCACGACTCCTTCGAGGATCAAAGTCGAGCCCAAGCCCGTTCCCAATCCCAGAAACAGCATTCGTCCCCCATGATAACTGCCTAAGGCTTGCATCGCGGCGTCATTCAGAATTTTCACGGGCTTGCGGAGGACTCTGCGGAAATCGAAACATCTCCAACCCGGGCCCAGGTTCGGGGCGTCTTCCTCGATTGAGTTTCGTCGAACCCGGCCAGGATAACCAATCGACACACGATCGTATTTCCAGCCATCGATCACTTTCTTCAGCGCCGGCAGGAGTTTTTGGGGCGTCATGAACCGGCCGGATGGAATCTCGGTCACTTTACGTTTGGATCCCGCGAAGACTTTAACGTGAGACCCTCCAATATCGATGACCAGAACGCGCATTACGACACCCTTCCAGCGGCAGGACCGCTCGTTGCGGTCGCCTCCACGAAAGACCTCAAAGCAAGATTACGGCCTGACGTCGCCAGGCGGCACTCACTTCTAAACCTGTGGTTCTGGGATGTCCTCGGCTATGGGGTTAACCCAGCAGCCGGTGACGGCTTTGATTCGGGAGACCGTGGCTGGATCGAACCCATCGAACCCTGGAGCCTCGACGAAAGGGGCCCGCGCAGGTAGTATGCTCGCGATCATGAGCAAGTTCGCCAATGAGGCCCGGGCTCTCAGGAAAGGTGCCGAGGCTGGCTGTCGATACTTTTTGGCCGGATTGAAATTGTCGGCTGGGAAGGTCCTGCTGGCATGGGCCGTCCTGATGATGGCACAGGCCAGTCCGGGGCTGACGTGGCGTTGGTGCAATCCCATTCCCCATGGCAACAACGTCGTGGACATGACTTGGAATGGCGAGCTGGCGGTGCAGGTTACCGATCTGGGACAAATTTATACTGGGTTGGGCTTCCAAGGCTGGACTCCGCGCAATAGCGGCACCACCAACACGCTCCAAGCGGTTCGCTATTTTGGCAACCGCCTGGTCTTTGTCGGGGCCAATGGGACAGCGGGGTACTCGGATGACGGGGCGAACTTCACAGTTTCTTCGCTTAATACTGCCGATTGGCTCGTCGATCTCGCAGTGTCTTCCAACCGGGTCGTGGCGGTGGGAGATAACGCGGTGATCTTTTCCAGCAGCGATGGCGCCAAATGGGCCTTCCAGACCAACGCACCCAATGCCAGCCCAAACTGGCTGCTCAGTGTCGCCTGGGGAGCCGGGACGTTTGTGACGACCGGTGAGGGCGGGTATGTCGCCACGAGTCCCGACGGAACGCATTGGACTTCCCGCACCAGCGGGGTAACCGCTGATCTGACCCGTGTGGCCTGGGTTAACGGGACGGGCTTCTCTGGAATCTTTCCCTATACCGGATTCTGGGCGGTGACTGCCAATGGCGGGGCCATCTTTAGCACCAACCGCGGTGCGTCCTGGCAATCCTTCAACGTCAATGGCGGCAGCAACGCCTTGTATGCCATTGCTGCTAACGATAGTACCGGCCTATTGGCCGGTGACGCAGAACTGCGGCTCGGCACCGATTCGGGGACCTGGCCCCGTCAAACCAACCCGCTGCTGACGGCCTCGCCCGCCCCGGCCTGGACGTACTATACTGCGCTTTGGGATGACACAAACAGCATGTACCGAGTGGCCGGAGCGGATGGCCTGATGGTCCAGAGCACTTCGACCAATCGCAATTATTTCTGGACCGACCCATCGTCAGCGTCTCGGGACTGGTTATGGCAAGTCACTGTGGCCAATCAATTATATGTCGCTGCGGGAGATAATGCGCGAATCCTGACGAGCCAAAACGGAGTCGATTGGGCCGTCGAAGCCATCCCCTTGACCAACTCGGTGGCGGGGTCGCCCACCAACACGGTGTTTCTGTGTCTTGATGGCAATACCAACCTGCTGCTGGCCGCCGGCAATCATGGCAGCCTGATCACCAGCCCGAACACTCTCATCCCGATTCTGGTGACCAATCTGGATGGCACGGTTTTCACGAATCTCGTGAGCTCTCAAGGGATAATTTGGTACGCGCAGCCTGCGCCTACCACCAACGATCTGACCGCCACCTGCGCGTTCGGAACGAACTTCTTCCTCGTGGGCGGCAATGGCACAGCACTACTCAGCCCCGACGGAACCAACTGGAGCGCAATCTCGGTACCGACCAGCTCGTACCTCTCAGGTCTGGCCCCTTCAACCAACCTGCTTGTCGCCACCGGCGACCAAGGCACGATCCTGACCACTAGCGATGGCCGCACCTGGAGCAAACGGACCTCCGGAACGACTAATTGGCTGTTCCGCGCCCGCTGCTTGAACGGTTTGTTTCTTGCCGTCGGCGAAAAGGGAACGTTGCTCAAGAGCACCAATGGCGTGAATTGGAATGCCCTGGTCAGCGGCACGACCAATTGGCTCAATGACGCGATCATGCTTTCCAACACCTGCTTTGTGGTGGGGAACAATGGCACCGTGCTGAGCAGCACGAACCTGGTGGATTGGACCTGGGTGCCCACAATCACCAGCCAGTCCCTCTATGGAGCCGCCAGCCAGAATGGGCAACTGGTCACCGTCGGCTTGGAAGGGACGATCCTGCGCAGCCAGGTCGTGCCAGACCTGACCCCCATCCAATTCATAAGTTACGCTCAAGCGGATGGGGACAACATTTTCGGAGTCGCGGGCAAGCCGGACCAACAATTTAGCCTCGATTCCAGCATTGATTTGACAAATTGGACCACCGGCCCCACGCTCGACCTGATTTATGGTTCCGGCACGCTGTTGTTTTTTATACCCGCCGCGACCAACGAGCCGCCAGCCGAGTTTTTCCGTGCCACGCTGGTTCCTTGAATGAATAAAACCCGCGGCTCGACTGTCTGAATAGGAAGAAAAATGCGGACTACACGAAGAAAGTTGGCGCTGCCCTTGGCCAAGGGCCAGCTTTGGAAGATTAACGACGCTTACATCCAGATTGTCGAGCAGGGCAAGCGCTTGATTCACTATAAGATGATGAAGAACGTCGGCCAAAGGGGCGTTTTCACGCATATGAGCGCGGTCGCAGCTTTAGAGGATTACCTGAAGGAAAACCAGGCCACGCTGGTTAAGTAGCCGCATTAGTCGTCATCCGGCATCAAGTGCTCTTTAATGCGCTTGGTTTGGCTTCGAATTAAGTGCCCTTCTTCATCGTAGCGTAAGCGCAGCATCCAGCCAAACTGTTGGCCCGGCCACTCGCCCTCCGGCAGCAACCGGCTGGGGTCAGCTCCCAAATCCTGCAACAGCTGGGGGATTTCGTGGTGGTGCCAGCAGATTAGAATTACTTTCCCGTGGGACCGGGCTTTCAGCTCGCGCACCAGGTCTTGCGGGCGCTTGGATTGAAAGCGCGTATCCGGCTTCAGCCCAAGCGAGCGGGCCAATGGATCAAGTGTCAATCGGGAGCGCAAACTGTGTTCGGAATCTTCGGCGGCCACCAGGTAATCCAGGTGAACCGGCTGCGAGTCCAGGCGCAGGCTGCGGAAATATCCAACATAGGCATCCGCACGGGCCTGGCCTTCGGTGGCCAACCCGGAGCCACTCACCGGCTTTTCCGCATGCCGGATGATCAAGATGGTCGTTCCGCTAAGGCCCTTCTCATCGGACAATGCGGAGGGGCCAGTTGACTGGGGCAAAGCGGCGGCGAGGGAAGCGCTGCCGGCCAGCAGCAGCGCCAGCCAGAGGGCATCCTTGCGAAAGCTTGCTTGACCCCGCTGCAAAAGGGTTTGCAGCCTGACCCTTTGAACGTTTTGAAGTGCACCGCGTTGAGGGGCTTTTCGGGGCGAGTGAGTTTGAAGGGTTGCGAACTTCTCTGTTCGCAGGCTAAGCATAATCATAATGTCATCTGCCACATCCACTGGGTGTCCAAACAAAGCGAGCTGAGGGCCAGCAGGTTCACCACCAAGGCTCGCTGAGGACGGTAGCTGGCTACGCTCCACATTCGAAATAGGCTTGGTCGAACCGCTCGGTGCCCGGTCATAACCGAATAGTTGTCAGGCCAGGCGCAACTCGCAAGCGGCATCTGCTCTTGGAACGCGAAAAGGGAGGTGTGCGCCGAACCCTCGTTTGTGCCTTAGCTTCATTCAGCAATCCTCGCCGTCCGAAAAAACCCGGAGCCGTCCGTACTCATTGCGCGTGCGGGGGCAGTGGTTCTGTCCTATACTGGTACGCGTCTATGAATGGGACAGCAATCCAGTTAGTGCAACCGCTTGCCTACAGGGTTTGGGAACCCACGCGCAAAGCCTTCTTCTACTCCGATGTCCGTCCCCAAGCGCCGGCTTTAGTTGACCGCTGGGCCGGGTTGTTCGACAAACAGTGCACTCCTCTCTTTGAAAATGATATCATCCGCGTGCACTACGATTGGAAGTATGGCTGGGTGCGGGCGGTAATCCTACGCGACGAACAACGGGGCGTCTTTTTCGCGCAAGCCAGGACAGCCGACGGAACCCCGCTCCGAATCGGATTTTATTGTTTCGCGGAAGCCTACCGTGTGGGCAATTTGCGCGAGCACCCGCGCAGACTCGTTGCCGCAACGGAACAGTTCGCCGCTGAGCAGCGCAGTCCGTGGTGGTTAAGCCCCACTGTGCTGGGTTCCGCACCTGGTGCCTGCTATAACTGAGCCAAGCGATCTACCAGTGATGGTGCCATCCCGGTCCGAAGTAGAACCGTACGCCAGGACCGTAATACACAGGTGGGCCGTAATAATACGCCGGCGGCGGGTAGCCGGGGTATTCATAGCCAGGCACCCCGGCCGGGTACGGGTTGGGCTGGTTCATGTCAAAATCAATCCGTTGAGGGATATGGTCTTCCGGAGTGAACAAGTGTCCGGTGCGAAATACGCGGGTTTGGACGAACTGATTGGTGGACGCGGGCAAAGCGCGGACGATGTAATAGTAGGATCCAAAGTCATGGAACGTGCCGTCTTTGTCTCCAAAAATCTTCAGATGAAGGGGGGCATTTCCAACGATTTGACCGTTGGCCTCAATGCGCGCACCGGGGGGAGTCGACTCGATCAGCACGTCATAAGCAATTGTTCCATGCGGTCCCTGTTCAACCCCGGGGGGTGTCGATTCACAACCGGCCAGTAATCCCGCTACTGCAAAACCAACCAATAACATTCCAGTTCTCATCCCTAATAACTTGCCCCAATTCGGTTAAGTTTACAATACCGGGCGGCATGCCAAAACCGAGGGCGGAAAACTCGTGATTTGACGCCAGTCCGGTAGATTGGTTTTGTCTTTGGGCCCGGCCGCGGGTATTTGTGCTGCATGCGAGCGGTGCTGACAATGGTCGTGGCGTGCCTGCTGCCGACGCTGGTCCCGGCACGGGCCTGGGCCGGTGGTGCGGTGCTCAAGGTGCTGCCTGAGTACCTGGATCTAAAGGGACGCAATTCGCTTTCGCCCAGTCTGTACGAACGCGACGTCTATCAGGTTAGCTTGCGGGAGCATCCCGAGCGCCGGTCGGCCGTTCGATTTTACATCGAGTGGAAGACCAGGAAACCGGCCTGGGAACCGCTGCTCGTTCGGGTTGAACTTCGTGGCATCACCGAGGGCAGACTGCCCCGGCAGACGGTTCTGGAGCAGGGCCTAAACAACCCCGGCGGCCACTTTACTCATTGGGCTGAGATTACCCTCAATGGTGAAGCCTATAAAACATTTGGTGCCATCACCGCCTGGCGCGTCACGCTTTGGGAAGGCCAAAAGCTTATTGGCCAGCAGAAGTCATTTCTTTGGTGAGCCCAGCCTGGCGTTTTTCCTGCGTGCGCAGGGCCTTTTCATAGCACTCAAGGGCTTCGTTGAATCGCTCGAGGCGGTTGAATAAGCCGCCTTTGTGCAGGTAGGCGATGGTTAGGGACTGGTCGGCCTCGATGGCCCGGTCGTAACATTCGATGGCTTGATCGAGTTGCTGGAGGCGTTCCAAGGCCGTGCCCTTGCGAACCCAGGCCTCCGCGTTGTGTGGTTCGAGAGCGAGCGCCTCGTCAAAACAACTGACGGCCGCATGGGCGTCGTCGAGGTTCAGCATCGATTGACCCTTGCCGAGCAGGAGCATGATCCGCTCTGACTCAGCTGACCTGCCACCGGAATCAACCTCGGCCCCACGTTCGCCAGGTGACCCGCCATTTTCCGCCTGACCTTTGGAGCCGTTGGCTTCCGGACCGTGTGCCGCGTCGCTCAGCGGTGCGTGCGTGGTGTGCTCCAGTTGAAGCAGCCGCTTTTCGAGTTGCTCGACCGCGCCAAGCAATCGCAGGCTGCTCTGTTCGGCGGGCCCGACGGAAACCGAGGGTGCGTCGCCGGAGCCGAGTTCTTTATGTGTAAGGGTCGAGGGGAGTTGGGCCAGGCGATTAACGGTGCGCCATTGCAAGAACGCCATCAGCAGCATCGCCACAAAACCGACGCTGGCAAAGCTGCCGGCGATAACGAGCAACACCCGGTTCGAGCTTTGCATCGTCTCCAGTTGCTGCGTCGTTTGCGCGGAGAGCGCCTGTTCGATGGCGTGCAGTCTGCCGGCCAGCGCTTCGGCGCTTTGAGCAGCCGTTTCGCGCGCCTCCTTGCGATTCTGCTCGATGGCCAGCTGTGTGAGGTGCAATTGCTCCTGCAGTTGAAGGTAAGCGCGGAGGATTTCCTGGTTGTTGGTTTCAACCAGTGCGGCGGGCGGAGCATTGGTGCCCGATTCCTCCCCCGAGGCGGGCTCGGCTCCGTAGCTGAACAGGGAAAGCAGGAGGGTAAAGCCGATTACCCAGATAGCTAAAGCTCGCCTCGGAGAGCCGGCCGCAGCAGGGCTCGTGGTGCGCTTGTGAAAAATGCAAAGCCGATTTTTTCTCATCCCGGATTGAACGCGAGCTTGAACGCTTGCGCGCGGGAAGTCAAGATGCCGAACGACACCAGGGAAAATTATTTTCACATTTTTGTTTGCGTGGCCGCGCTGGCCTCGAAATCATGCGAGCATTGCCATGGCTAACCTGGACCGGCGCCAACTCCGCATTGGACTTTCGGACGAGACACCCAAAACCGGGCTGATCGAGTGCGGTGTGGATGAAGTCGGCATCGGGTCAGCCATTGCGGAGGTTTACGCGGCGGCATGTATCCTCGACCCGGTTCGGCGCATTAACGGATTGCGCGATTCCAAGCAACTCACTGCCGAACGGCGCCAGCAACTGAGCGACCGGATCAAAGAAAGGGCGTTGGATTTCTGCATCGCCTGGGCCAGCCTCGAGGAAGTTAATCAGCTCAATGTTTTCGGCGCCACCATGCTCGCCATGCAACGCGCCGTTGCCGGGCTTAAATTGAAGCCGGACATTGTGCTGATTGATGGCAACCGGATGCCGAAGTTGGCGATCCCCGCACGCACGATTGTGAAAGGCGACGCAAAAGTCCGGGCGATTTCCGCCGCGTCCATTTTGGCTAAAGTGGCCCGCGATGAAGCCATGCTGAAATATCACGAACAATTCCCCAACTACGGCTTTTGCGAGAACAAGGGATATCTGACTGAATTCCACCTGGCTACTTTGAAGCAGTTCGGTCCGTGTCCGATTCATCGCAAGCACTATGCGCCGGTCCGCGCACTGCTCGAAGGTGCCGAGCCGAGCGAAATCAATTTGGAGCTGCTGATGTCCGATGAGCTGCCGCCTGGAGCGCAATCGGTCCTGGGAGCCTGAGCGACGCTTCATCGACTCGGAAAGGGAGCTGGAATGAAGCTGTATCACTTCTGAGAACAGCCAATTCGCCGCCGCGGGATAGCTTCTTCCAATGTGCCGACAAACAGCTATCGATCGGCATAAACCGAAGGGGGTGTTAAGAAATATCGGCACCCCTTTTCAAATTGTTAGACCAAATGCAGGAGGTGCTGCGCCTCAAACATTACGGGATCCGGACGGAGGTTTGCGCTACGGATGGATTTCCCCGCAGATTCGGGGCGACCGCAGATGGGAAATGCGGAATGGAATGGGCTGGAGAGTTTGCGGCAAAGTGGAGAAGGGCCCGCACCGCTAACGGACACCAGAGTGGCTACAGGAGCCAACAAAAAGACCACCGCGAATGCGATATAGCGCGTGGTGCCTCTAACGTAAAAAATCAGCGGTTCCGGCCCGTCGGTCCTGAAAAACAGAACAGCTAAAACCGGAATCCGCTGCGCTGCCTTCGTTGGGCCATTGGCGGTTTTCAGTGATGTGCCAGCTCACGGGCATGAGGAATCTCGCTGCTCCCAACCGGACGTACCTGCCCGGCGGAGACTGTTACGACTGCCGCGGTCTTTCCGGTGAGGGTTACGAACTCGACCTCATACGCCTCATGCCGCGGATAAACGTGCACCACGGCTCCGATATCGCCCGGCTCAAGGCCCTCCTCGTGCAAAGGCGCGGTCAACACCACTCTGTCGTGTTCGCTAATCATGTATGTAATATACTAAAGAGGAAAGGCCGTGACCAGTCTTGGAAAAACCGCAATCCACACTACTATTGCCAGCAAAGCCACCGCTACCATAATGGCACTCCTACCCGCAGGCATAACGAAAAACTCACCGGTGGCGCGTTAGTGGCGACCGGCATGCCAACAAAAGCGAATTCGCGGCATCCGGTGCAGTGGACTCGTTGGGCTCGCCCGCAAATGCGTTCATAGCCTGGTTGCATTCCATGTTCACCACTGCCGCACACGATAAAAGCGATTGGCTCCCTCCGCTCTAGAATTAGTTAACCGCGCAATGTCGCCAACTCCAACGCCGGGGGCGATAGCCTGCCACCCTGAATCAGCGAGGGAGTTCTTAAACTCTAGACGATACTTTCTGCCTCGAACAGTCTGGACTGCGACGTCGAATCCAGAATCAGCGTACCTTGGGTGCTCCATCGAAACGAACGCTGGCGGAGGTCCGTTGTCTATCAGAACGACGCTCATCAACTCCCCGCCAGCGAAGGCGGTA